>Ga0163144_10030978_pt1 | contig 10218 bp, 12 predicted proteins | sample OliLak19BULKMAT1_FD_123175 | JGI IMG/M metagenome (GOLD analysis project Ga0163144, IMG submission 123175) | Freshwater microbial mat bacterial communities from Lake Vanda, McMurdo Dry Valleys, Antarctica - Oligotrophic Lake LV.19.BULKMAT1 | ecosystem: Environmental > Aquatic > Freshwater >...
AGCTTCTGCTCCAGCCGCACTAGCATCTTGCTGTGCCTTGGCGTTAGCTTGATTCATAGCTTCACCAATTTTTTGCATTTCATTAGATAAGTCTGAAGAAGCGGTTTTGATTTCTTCTAAACTATCTTTGGTCAAAGTTTCGCGCAGAGCTGTAATTTTTGCTTCCACACTTGTTTTAATATCAGTAGGCACTTTATCACCTGCATCCTTCAAAGCTTTTTCGGCAGTGTAGGCCATCTGCTCACCAAGATTTTTAGTATCAACAATTTCACGTTTCTTTTTATCTTCAACTTCATTAACTTCTGCGTCTTTTTGCATTTTCTCAATGTCTTCTTTTGATAAGCCGGAACTTGCTTCAATTTTAATTGACTGCTCTTTGTTACTAGCTTTATCTTTGGCTTTAACATTTAGAATACCGTTCGCGTCAATATCGAAAGTTACTTCAACTTGAGGCATACCTCGTGGAGACGGTGGAATTCCATCAAGCACAAATCGTCCAAGAGATTTGTTGTCGGTAGCCATTGCCCGTTCACCCTGCACAACATTAATTTCTACTTGAGTTTGATTATCTGCGGCAGTTGAGAAAATTTGAGATTTGCTAGCAGGAATTGTTGTGTTCTTCTCAATCAATTTTGTAGCCACACCCCCCATAGTTTCAATACCCAGGGAAAGTGGAATAACATCTAACAGAAGAACGTCTTTAACGTCTCCTTGTAAAATACCGGCCTGGATAGCTGCCCCGATAGCCACCACTTCGTCTGGATTAATGGTTTTGTTTAGTTCTTTGCCTCCAAAAAGTTTTTTCACTTCCTCTTGAATTTTTGGCATTCTAGTTTGTCCTCCAACCATAATAATTTCATCAATTTCTGACATTTTAAACGGAGAAGCATCTAGGGCACGCTTGGTAATTTCGATTGCTCGATCAATATATTCGGCTGATAACTCTTCAAGTTTTGCTCGACTTAATTTTAGAAGTAAGTGAACAGGCCCATCTTGATTTGAAGTGATGAACGGAATATTAATTTCTGATTCTGTGGCAGTTGATAATTCAAGTTTTGCTTTTTCAGCTGCTTCGTACAATCTTTGCAGAGCTAGAGCGTCTTTGGAAATATCAGTCCCATTTTCTTTTTTAAATTCTTCCAAAATCCACTTGATAATTTTTTGGTCGATGTCTTTACCACCCATATGTGAGTCCCCGTCTGTTGATTTAACTTCAACGACATCATCTCCCACTTCCAAAACAGAAACGTCGAATGTACCACCTCCAAAGTCAAAGACTACGATTTTTTCGTCTTTCTTTTTGTTAAAACCGTAAGCTAGCGCCGCAGCGGTTGGTTCATTAATAATTCTTTTAACATCAAGACCAGCAATTTTCCCAGCATCTTTTGTGGCTTGTCTTTGTGCATCGTTGAAATAGGCAGGCACAGTAATAACAGCAGCGTCAATTTTTACCCCAAGTTTTTGTTCTGCATCATTTTTTAATTTTTGCAAAATCATGGCAGAAATTTCTTCTGGTCGATATTGTTTACCCGACATTTCTATTTGGACACCACCATTATCAGATTTTGAAAGTTTATAAGGGACAGTTTCTTGATCTTTTGTGACAGATGATTCGTCAAAACTGTGACCAATAAATCTTTTAATACCGAAAATAGTATTAGCTGGATTTGTGACTGATTGTCTTTTTGCCAATTGTCCTACGATTCTGTCACCATTTTTAGCAATAGCGACAATAGAAGGGGTTGTTCTATTTCCTTCTACGTTTTCGATGATACTAGGTTCGCCACCTTCTATGACGGCTACAGCTGAGTTTGTTGTCCCCAAGTCGATACCAATTATTTTTCCCATATTTTAAATAAGTTAAGATTTAATAAGTTAATAAAGCCCGATAATTATTTTTGTAACAAGTTAGCAAATTAATACAAAAGTAATTAAATACAAAAATCGCTGTTTGTGCGACTTTAAGTATTAGAAATTTGGGGCGCGCGTAGGTTGGCTGATGAAAAATGATAAAGAAGAATAAGGTGAGAATGTTTTCTCTAGATGAGATTCTAATATTTCGTATACCTCATTAATCTTTGGGGATTCAAGTAATAAAATTTCTTGGGATAAAGCAACAGGAGAAGTGATTTCATTAATCTCGATTAATTTCCATTTGACATTGCCGGCTACTTCTATAATTTCAAAACGTGCCAAAAACAAGCCATTTTCATTTTCGATGACTTTCTCAACTATTTGGATTTTTTGACAAGTTAGTTGCATAGTTGATGTATTATATCAAAAAATTCAGTCCCTCTCAATTAAACCTGCTCTTTGAATTTTGCTACTTTTACAATGGCGTGACGGATAACTCTGTCTTTTAATGAGTAGCCTAGTTGGATTACTTCAATCACTTTGTGATCATTTGCCTTTTCTAAAGTCTCAATCATTTCTACGGCCTCATGTTGCTCGGGATTGAATTCCTCGTCTATCGGATTAATTTCTTTAACTCCCTGTTCGGCTAAAACTTGTTTTAAATTATTATAAATATATTCAATACCAAGTCTCCAATTTTCAGGGGCTTTTTCCCAAGACTCTTTATCTTTAAAAGCCAATTGAAAATTATCTCCAATTTTAATTAATTCTAAAATTAAATCTTCTTTGGCGTAGTTAACTAAATTCTCGCGTTCTTGTTCAGAGCGTTTCTTTAGATTTACGTAATCAGCCTTTGATCGTTGCCAACCGTCTAGGTATTCTTGTTTCTCAGCTCGGGCTTTTGCCAAATCTTCTTCTAATTTGGCTACTTTACTGTCTTTGTTTTTACCAAAAGAAGATTCGGGAGTTTCGTTATTTTCTTCTTCAAAAACTACGTCATCCACTACTCTCTCTATTTTTTCTTCATCTGGAGATTGTTTATTTTCATCTGTCATAGGTTTTATATTCTACAGTTTTTTTAAGTTTTGTCACTTATAAATTTTCCTTAATTTATAAAAAATCCCCTTTGCAGGAGATCTTTTATTACTATCGTTTTGACCAAGCTGGGGCCTTTCGAGCCTTCTTTAGACCGAATTTTCTTCGTTCCTTGATTCGAGCGTCTCGTTTTAGATAACCTAGTTTCTTTAAAGTTCCTCGCATTTCAGGTTCATTCTTGATGATAGCGCGTGCGATACCTAGTCTAATAGCATCTGATTGTGATGAAATTCCACCACCGTTCACCTTTACTGAGACTGAGAATTTTTCTGCAGTACCTGAGTTGTTGATTGCGTCTTCGATATTTTTTATTAAATAATCAACTGTACAGTATTCATTAATAGCTTTGTCGTTGATGACATAAGAGGTCTTTGATGCTGGAGTAATTCGAACTCTAGCGACAGATTCTTTTCTTCGTCCGACTGCCTCAATGTATTTTTTTGTGGTTTTTGATTCTGCCATAAAACTATTCGGTAATTGTTAAATTATTCATTCTTGGACTTTGTAATCTATTTCGAGGAATCATACCTTTGATGGCCTTTTTCAAAACTTCAGAATAACCTTTCTTCTCAATGATTTGAGTCATTGTAGAAGTTTTTTGTCCTCCTGGGTATCCACTGTAGTTTTGGTAAGACTTACCTTCAATTCTTTGAGTAGTAAGTTTCATCTTTGAGGCATTGATGATGTTAACTTTTGAACCAGAAACTTTGTTAGGTTCATATGTTGCTTTGTCTTTACCCATTAAAGCCATTGCCGCTTCTGAGGCAATTCGTCCAAGGATTTTATTTTGTGCGTCAATTTCTTTCATATTTTTTATACAAATTCGATTACAGCCATTTTTGCTCCGTCGCTTAGGCGTGGTTGTAATTTAATAATCCTAGTGTAACCACCATTTCGGTCTTGGTATTTTGGAGCGATAGTTTCAACTAATTTCTTTGAAGAAACAACACTGTTAATCCTTGAGATAAGTAATCTTCTGTCGCTTAGGTCAGCATTCTTGGCTTGAGTAACTAGTTTTTCTACAAAAGGTCTAAGAGCTTTGGCTTTAGCTTCGGTTGTAGTGATTCTAGTGTCACGAATAAGAGAAGTAGCCAAAGATCGAATCAAAGCAATTCTTTGGTTCTTTTCTCGACCGAATTTTTTGTTCTTATTGTGGTGTCTCATGAGTGGTTAGATTATCAGTTTTAGTATTGTTTGTAAAGGCTTATTTTAAGATAATGCCGTGGTCACCCAAAACCTTCTTAATTTCCTGTAAACCCTTTGAACCCATACCTTCTATGTCCAAAATATCTTCTTCTTTCTTTCTTGCTAGACCACCAACGGTTCTAATGTTAGCAGCTTCTAGAGCGTTAATTGTTCGTACTGAGAGATTTAGAGTTTCAACTCTTGTCTTTAGGAAGTCTTCAGTTTCACCCTCTCCTTCTGAACCAACTTCAAGTTCTGAAGTGGCTTCTGAGACTTCAATTATAATTTCTTCTTTAAAACCAACAACTGATTTTAATTGAGTAATCATAATTTCAATTGATTTTTCTAGAGCTTTTTTGGGAGTAATAGTTCCATCTGTTTCAATAGTAATAATCAATCTATTGAAGTCTGTTCGGTCACCAACACGCATGTTTTCAGTTTCATATTGTACTCGTCGAATTGGAGTAAAGTTTCCATCTAGGAAAATGGTTCCTACCTCTACACGATCTTTTTGCAAAATGTCTTTTGGTACATAGCCAATACCGTTTCGAATAGTCATTTCAATATCGATTTCTTTTTTGGTTGTAACAGTGAAAAGATATTGATCTGGGTTTTTAATTTCTACTTGAGATGAAGTTTCGATATCTCGAGCTCTCACTTCTTTGGGGCCAGAAACTTTAATTTTTAAAGTTTGAGGTTCATCGCTGTGAACTGAAGCTCTGATTTTTTTGATGTTAAGAATAATTGAAATAACATCTTCTTTCACTCCTTCTATTGTTGAAAATTCATGTCCCACACCTTTAATTTTTAATTCAGTGATAGCTGAACCCGGTAGTGATGATAAAATAATTCTTCTTAGGGAATTACCAAGAGTATGGCCATATCCTGGATATAGACCATCTATTTCATAAACTCCTTTAAAATTTTCTTCGACGACAATTTTTGGCTTTGATGGCAAAGCAATATTATTTTGGTCTAACATACATGTGATCCGTTATTGTTATTACTCTAATAAATTGACTTATACTATAACTGTTTTGTTGACATTTAGCAAGTTCTATCGTTTGTAGAATTGCAGTACGGCTTGCAAGTCAAAATGTGATTCCTTTGAAGAGTAGTTAGGGTCAGCAATTAATGACACTGATTTCTTGACTGCGTCAACTTTTAACCAATTTGGTACGTTAACGTCTTTGAATCTTTCGTCAAAATCTGTAAAAAGACCTTTTGATTTGCTTGATTCTTTAACTTCAATAATCATGTCCTTTGTAACGTGCATTGAAGGCACAGTAGTTCTAACACCGTTTACTTTTACGTGACCGTGAGAAACCATTTGACGTGCTTGTCTTCGAGTCTTGGCAAAACCAGCTCTTAGGATGATAGCGTCGATTCTTCTTTCTAGAGCTTGGTAAACGAAATCAGTTTGGTTCTTGGTATTCTTTTCGATAACATTCTTAACATAGTTTGAAAGTTGTTTTTCTGTAATTCCGTATGTAAATCTAACTTTTTGTTTTTCAATCAATTGAGCTCCGTAGTTTGATCGAGCTTTTGTAAAAGTTTTCTTTCTCTTTTGTTCAGATAAAGCGAATTTAGGTGACTGTGTTTTTTCAAAAACAGCTGCTCCTAATCTTCTTGCAATTTTATATTTTGGTCCTATTTTCATATATTATTTTATACTCGTCTTGGTTTCTTAGGTTTTGGTCCGTTGTGAGGAACCGGTGTTCTATCGACTACTGATAATAATTGGATGCCTTTGCTGATGAAACCTCTAATTGAAGATTCTCGGCCAGCTCCAACACCCTTAACAACTACGTTGATTTTCTTTAGGCCCATTAGTTCTGCCTTTTCAATTAAAGTTTCTGCAGCTTTAGCAGCTGCGAAAGGTGTACCCTTTTTAGCACCCTTGAAACCTAGTGAACCGCTAGAAGCTGAACAAATAGCGTTACCTTTTTCATCTGTTAAAAGAAGTTTAGTGTTATTGAAAGTTGATTGAACATATAAAATACCTGTCTCTAGTTTTCTTCTAGATAATTTCTTAGAGCCAGCACCTTTTTGTGCCGCATCTTCACTTCCTTTTTTTACAATTCTTTTCTTTCCCATATTTCTATATTATATCTGATTATTTTTTATCAACCGTCTTTCGTCCTGAACCCATAGTTTTTCGAGTGTTGCCTCGAACTGTTCGTGAGTTAGTCTTTGTTCTCTGACCTCGAGCTGGTAGTCTTTTTGCGTGTCGGCTGCCTCTGTATGACATGATGTCTTTTAGTCTTTTGACGTTTGAAGATATTTCTCTTTTAAGATCTCCTTCTAATTTAAATTTTTCTACAATTTCCCGGATTTTGTTTTCTTCGTCGGTAGTTAAATCTTTTGATTTCTTGCCGTACTCAATTTTAGCATCGTCTAAAATTTTATGAGCTCGAGAACGACCAATACCGTAAATGGAAATTAGTCCCATCTCTAATCTTTTTTCGTCTGGAATTGTGATTCCTAATATACGCATAGTGAAAACAAAACTATCAAATAATTAATAAAAAGTAAAGCCTAACCTTGGCGTTGCTTGTGACGTGGATTCTTGCAGGTAATGTAAACTCGACCCTTTCTTCTAAGGACTTTACAATTTCTGCATTTTTTTGTGACTGATGATTGAACTCTCATGTTGTTTAATTTCTTTTAAAAATTCTAGCTTTTCCGCCATATGGATCGAGGGTCAAGGAAACCTTATCCCCAAGAATAACTTTGATTCTGTGCATTCTCATTTTACCTGCTAAAAAAGCCAGGGTTTCGGTGCCATTGGCAAGCAATACCTTGAACATGGTGTTCGGTAGCGCCTCAATGACGACTCCTTCTGCTGTATTTTCAATGTTATTTTTATCCATTTATATACGAGTTTCTATAATAGCAGAGCTTCTTATAAAGTCAACACTATTATTCGATTTCAATGTTAATTTTTTTTGTATTTTTAGGGAAGTCACTATTCCAGAACAAAGTGAAGCTAGCACTGGCCTTGGTGATGCCAGGATAGTTTGAAATTATTTGAGAAAGCTCTTTTTTATCCTTGCCAGCTAAATCTTTCTTGATTTGTTCAAGATCGTTCTGCCAAACAATGCTTGCGTCGCCAGATACGTTTAAAATATCGTTATTTTGAATGATTTCTTTGCCTGTAGAGACGTCATTATTCTTTATCTTAAGAATTAAAGTACCAAGATCTTTAATTAGAACTGGATTACCGTCATAATCACGACCACCCTTCTCAGCTACTTTTTGGGAAAGAGCCGATTTTTCTACAACGTAAATTTTGGCTGTACCTGATACAGAAATCTCTACTTTTTTACCTGAAGCATTATTTTGTTTAGCTTCTAAGAAAGTAAAATTTTCTGGAGAATAAACGTAAACATAATTGTCGCTATTTTGTTCTTTTACTTTACTCAATATTTTTTCAGTAATTTCTCCTTGGAGAACTTTGACAGTGTCGCCAAGAGTTTCTTCTGAAACAGTATTTTTCGTGCCGACAAAACCACCAGTCATTTCTGTTTTTGATTTAGCGTAAAAATAATCGTATTGTTCTTGATCTTTAAAACCGGGAACTTTAAAATCTGTTTTACCTATATTGTATTTTTCACCAGCTTGGTCAGCAAAAACTTCTACATCAATAGAGCCGGCAGTTTTTTTACCAGCCGTTTCTGTATAACCAGGAATAGTAATTGAGTTTTTAATTCTATAAACTAAACCTTCGGCATTTTCAAATCTAGTATTTTGGATAAGTTTCTGACCCTCTGTATTGAATTCGTTATAAACAGTAATAACTCCAGAAGCTTTATTTTCTACAGCTTCTTCCTTCTCAGAATCCAAAGTTTTAGCGGAAGCTTCGTTAATTTCCAAGACCTTATAGTTTAAAAGCTCTTTATTGCCAACTTTTTCATCGATAATGGGAATATCAACATTTAAATTACTAAGATTGCTTGTTTTAGGAGAAACTAGAACATTAGCCTTGGAAAAAAGAGTAGAGACTCCTATAAAAAGTAAAATCAAAACTACAACTGATGAAATTGTTAGTAAGTAAGGAAAACCTTTACCTGATTTTCTCTGTCTTGGTTTATAGTCATCATCATTGTTATCATTATCGTTATTATTATTTTCTAGATCAGCTAGAGTCATCACTCTTTTTTCTTTTCTTTCTCTAACGAAATCACCCATGGTTTCTTTTTTGATTTCTTCTCTCTTAGTCTCTTCCCGTAAATCTAATTCTTTCTTGGCTGGTCTTTGGGTAGTAGAGATTTTAACTGGGCTCATCTCACTAGAAATAATGCGATCTTTTTTTCTGGTTGGCACAGGAATATCTCTGATTGATCTTTTTTGAATCGGTGATTTGATACCATCTAAATAATTTTTTTCGTCATTCATAATAATTTATTAATATTAATCTGTATTTACATACATTTTAACAAAATTAGAGAATATTGAAATTATGTTATCAGCTTGAACGCCAGGAGCGTATAAACAAAGGTTACTAAAGGTCTCTCTATTGAAAGAAACAATGTCTGGTTTTCGAGACATTTTAAGAGTGCCGGCATAACCGTCAGAGCTTTCAAAAATATTTTTAATAAGGCTTCGCACTTCATTATCAGAAATTATGAAAATTTTAGTTGGGATGTCTATAACTTTTTCCTGTTGAAAAGCAGTTTTTACTAAATCTAAATAATAGTCTTTAATGTGCTCAAAAACTTTACCTATTTTCTTTTTGGAAGCAGGATCATTTTTTTCATCAAGAAATAAATTTACATGTGACCAAGAATTATATAAATCATAACCGTAAATTTCAGAAAGTTTTCTAGAAAAAATATGTGAACCAACAGGAATAGTAATATGTTTTTTGAAAAATGAATTTCTAATAACCGTAATTTCGGTAATTTCTCCACTAATATCTAACAAAAGGTAATTATTTGAAGAAGGAATATTTTGTTTCAAAAAAGAATAAAGAACAGAAGCGTGAGAGTGATTTTGGATTTCCATGGTGTGAAAATTATTTTTGATAATCTCCTCAATGTCATTTTTAGTTTTCTCGGCAATATGGGAAAGATAGAAAGACATTTTGATATCTTTGGTTTTTTTGTTGAAAGGTTCGTCGGTCTCATATCCATTAACTAAAATTGAGGCTACATTTTTCTCTATAATTTCCCCGTCTACTTTACTTTCAAGGTCTTTGGTGGCATTTTTCAATATTTTAGCCAGTAATTCCCTCTTAAAAACAAAGTCTTTGTCCTGTTGGTAGTGAATATCAATGAAATCTGGCGTATACCAAGGAGAACCGTAGAGAACGTGAATTTCTGCAGTGGCGTGATTTAAATCTGAATCTGTAGTTTTAAATGAGTGAACTTCTTTGATTAGTTTTTTCAAAGCAACGTGAGCTCGATTAATAAATTCATCGGCTTTAGGTGCCTCAGTAAAATAATAATGTTCTCGACGAACAAATAAAATTTTAGGAACACTGGTTTCTTGATTGGTGCTAATAATTGAAGCCGCTACACTAGAGCTTCTAAAATCAAATAGAATTATTTTTTTGCTTTTGTTTTTTTCCCCAAACAACATCTCTCTTAGTATATCAAAACGAAAAAAATCTTGTTAGTGGAAACTGTTGAGAAATTAATTTTGCGAGAAATTTTATAAAAATTTACCCTATTCCAAAACTGCTTTTATTCTCCTTACGCCCGCAGAAACCGCTTCCTCTTTGGCAATTTTGAATTTACCAAGTTCGCCAAGGTTTTTGACGTGAGGTCCTCCACAGAATTCTTTTGAAAAAGCTGTTTCAAGAGAGTCGCCGATATAATACACAGATACTTCGTCTGGATATTTTTCACCAAAGAAATGTCTGGCGCCAGTTTTTTCGGCTTCGGCTTTTGGTAAAGTCACAATATTTACAGGTAAGCCTTCGGAAATTTTTTGATTAACAATATCTTCGACTTGTTTTTTTTGTTCGTCAGTCATTTTTTCTGAATGAGTAAAATCAAAACGCAAACGCTCAGGAGTAATGTTGCTACCTTTTTGTGAGACATGATCGCCTAAAACTTGGTGCAAGGCTTGATGTAATAA
>Ga0163144_10030981_pt1 | contig 10217 bp, 7 predicted proteins | sample OliLak19BULKMAT1_FD_123175 | JGI IMG/M metagenome (GOLD analysis project Ga0163144, IMG submission 123175) | Freshwater microbial mat bacterial communities from Lake Vanda, McMurdo Dry Valleys, Antarctica - Oligotrophic Lake LV.19.BULKMAT1 | ecosystem: Environmental > Aquatic > Freshwater > Lake...
AACAGTAAATAATAAGTTGAGAATTAAAGCTATGTTGGCAACCCATCCACCGGTATTATAATATACCAGCATGAGGATAAAGATGACAATGAATGAAATAAGGAAAGATAAGCTGCCGCCTTTAATTGCTTCAGCACCTAAAGTAGGACCAACAACCTGTTCCTGTACAATTTTAGCAGGGGCAGGGAGCTTACCTGTTCTTAAAATACTAGCAAGGTCATTTGCCTCTTGAATCGAAAAATTACCGCTGATTTGAGAATTACCTCCAGCAATAGGTCCCGTTGTTACACCAGGCGCTGAGTATATGTAATTGTCAAGGGCAATTGCAATTGCATACTTCTTGTTGTAAGCAGCGCCCGTCATTTCCTCCCAAATTTTAGCGCCCTTTGCATTCATAGTCATGTTCACAAGAATCTCATTGTTGCGCTGGTTGAAATCCTGGTTGGCATCGGTAATAAATTCACCTGTTAATTTTGGTCCGTCTGCGCCAGGGATAGTTTTAATCACATATACTTCCAATAAACTTTCACCTCTTTTATTTTTGCCTATTGGTTTAGCACCATATAAAAAACGCATGGTTGAAGGAATAGACGCCTTAACAATATCAAGATTTAAATATCTTGAAAATGTAGCTGTATCTGAAATACGAATTAATCCAACAGTAGCCAGGCTATAACCCTGTGCAGGACCTTCGGGTTGTTGTAATAAAAGTGATGTTACAGGTTGATCGTTAGTTGAAGCAGGATTTATTGAATCTGTTTTTGCAATGCTGCCTGAATCTTTTTTTGTTGTATCAGTAACTGCCCCACTCAGGTATGCCTTTACTTTCTCATCCATTTGTGCTTTACTCTGTAATACTTCAGGATCGTCGTTACGGTAGGTTTCCCAGAATTCGAGGTTGGCAGTTGCCTGTAAAAATTTACGTACACGTTCTGGATCATCAACACCTGCTAATTCAACAGTAATATTTCCTTTGTTCTGATCAAAACTGATATTTGGTTGAGCAACACCAAACTGATCGATCCTCGCCGATAAACGATCAAATGTTCTTTTAACCGCATCTCTTGCTTCTACACGAATAGCATCAATAACAGCGCTGTTACTTGCATCTATCTTGATGTTTTTATTTTTACCCCCAGCAAATAATGCAGCCAGTCTTCCACCGTTTGATACTTCTGTATAAGTTTGGGCAAACAGTGTTACAAAATCAGCATCGCTGTTTGCTTTCCGTTCAATTGCATTATCCAGGGCTTTGTTGAGAATGGGATCTTTTGGATTGTTACTCATAGAGCGGATCAATCCATCCAATCCTACTTCCAGTGTAACGTTCATACCACCCTGCAGATCTAAACCAAGGTTCAGTTCCTGTTCAATTGCTTTTTTATAAGTCAACTTAGGGTACAAAACCGGAACATTGAGAAGTTCCTTTTCCTTTAAGCTGTCAACATAGCGACGGTAAGTTGCATTAAAAGCTGAATCTCTTGTTTCTTTAGAAGCATTGCCGAAATTATTTTTTACATATTTCTCTGCTCTGGCTTTTTGCTTGCTTTCAAAATTGTTGACAATCCATGTAAAACTCAATTGCCAAACAGAGATCAGGATGAGCATGATCGCAAAAAACCTAACCAAACCTTTCAGTGCCATAATAGAATATTAATTTGGGTTCTTTTTAAGGACGGCAAAGATAGGGGTTTCGTTTTGAAAGAGAACAGCCGTCAAACTACTGTTTTCCACCGTTTAAGGCTTTCGGGAGTAAGTTTTATATCTTATTTTTGGGCATGTTCAAAACGATAAAGATTTTTTGTTTTGCCCTGATCCTTTTCTCCCTTCTTCATGCATGTAAAACAGTAAAACCTGTGATTTCAACCGAAAATTTTCTTGAAAGCCTGATGGTCGCAAATCCTGCAGCGTTTGAGCAGGTATTGAAAAACCGTGATTCCATGCGGGTGCAGATCATTTATACAAGGATTGACAGGGATAAGAAGAACCGGCCGCATTTTACTGATTTCTACTTTAATGTGAAGAAAGAGCCCTATTTCTACCCGGCTTCTTCAGTCAAATTGCCAGTAGCCCTTCTTGCGCTCGAAAAATTAAACAAACTGGGCATTCCCCGCAACACAACCATGATTACTGAAAAAAATTATGGCGGGCAAACGGTAGTTTATAATGATCCCACAACGGCTGATGGCCGGCCTACAGTTGAACATTATGTAAAAAAAATATTAACGGTAAGTGATAATGACGCCAATAACAGATTATATGAATTCCTCGGACAGCAATACATTCATGATGAACTGAGCCGGAAGGGATATCCTGAAACGCAGATCATCCGGAGATTATCCATTTCAATGACCGAAGACCAGCATCGTACAACCAACCCCATCAGTTTTCGGGATACATCAGGTAAAATTATTTTTCAACAACCGCATCTCAGCAGCAGTTATCCATATCTTGTTCGTAACGATTGGATCGGAAAAGGATTTATCAATGATGCAGATGTATTGGTGAATGAACCCATGGACTTCAGCCGGAAGAACCGGATTTATTTAACTGATCTGCACCAGGTATTAAGAAGTGTACTCTTTCCTGAATCTGTTTCAAAAGAACAGCGTTTCAATTTAACCGAAGATGATTACCGGTTTGTGTATCAGTACATGAGTCAGTTGCCAAGTGAAACCACCTATCCTGAATATGATACCAAAGAGTTTTACGATTCCTATTGTAAGTTTTTTATGTTCGGTACACAAAAGCACAAAGCATTACCCAAGCATATCCGCATTTTTAATAAGCCGGGATGGTCGTATGGTTTCTTAACCGACGTGGCTTATATCGTTGATCTTGAAAAGAATATTGAATTTATGCTCAGTGCTACTATTTATGCCAATGCAGATGGTATCCTGAACGACGACAAATATGATTATGATAAAATTGGCTTGCCTTTTCTTGAACAAATTGGACAAACGATTTATCATTACGAATTAAAAAGGGAACGTAAGCATCAACCCGATCTTTCAAAGTTTAAAGTGCAGTATGATAAATAAAAGTAGTTGGAGGTATGCCATACCTTTTCGTGGGATTATAAATTTATCAGGTGCCTGCAGGTATGGCATACCTCTTTTATTCTTCTTCTTTTTTGCCTGTAATAAAAAAGATATGGTACGCAGTACCATCAGCAATATGATGGTGATCAATGCCTCTCCCAATGCAGGAAAAATAGATCTGTTGCAGAATTTAAAACCAATTGGTGGAGTTCAGTTCGATTATTTGAAAAGTTTGAATGTTTCTGCTGTTTATTATACTGTGGACAGCGGGTTTAACAATTACAAGATTAAGAAAGCCAATACTGAGTTTGCAAATTTGTTATTAAACAATACATCTAACAATGTTTCATTGTGGGTGTATGATTCTTTATCTGTATCAACAGTAAAATATCTTTTGCTGAATGATAACCTGGATACGCCGGGAAGAGCAAAAGCAAAAGTTCGTTATCTTTTTTTATCCCCTGATATGGATACAGTGAATGTTACAAGAGCTGATACTGTTTCTCTTTATACCAATGCATCTTATTACAAAACACAACTGCAGGTTGATAATGGCGGCCTGGCTGCTTTTGTTCCGGTTGATACCGGCCATGCAGTTATTAAGTTTGTTCCCATCAATACCAGTTCCGCTATTAAAACATACCAGCATTATTTTAGCAGCAATGCTGTTTACACATTTGTGATCAAAGGTTACCGCAAGAGGGCAGGGGCTGATTCGCTTTCCTTGTCAGTTATAAAACACAACTAACAAGCAATAGTTTCAGTTGCATTAATTTGCGCCCTGTTTGAAAAGTTGAATACTATTCAGCCAATCAATTAATAATCACCAACAGATTCTAAGAATACATAAAAAAAGACAAAAGCCAACATGCAACTATCTTCTCTTTTAGACAGGTTTAACGAACCCGAAACATTGAAAATGGCTAAGCTCGGCCGTGAATTAAGAGCAAAAGGTGTTGACGTCATTGATTTGAGTTTAGGTGAACCGGATTTTGATACACCGCAACATATTAAAGATGCTGCCAAGAAAGCAATTGATGACAACTACAGTCATTATACACCTGTTGCAGGTTATCTTGATCTGCGTGAAGCTGTTTGCACAAAATTAAAACGTGATAATAACCTCGATTATAAACCGGAGAATATTGTTGTATCAACCGGTGCCAAGCAAAGTTTGGCAAATATTATTCTTGCATTGGTTGATGTGGGCGATGAAGTAATTATCCCCGCACCATTCTGGGTAACATATTCTGAACTGGTAAAAATTGCCGGTGGTATTCCGGTGATCCTTACCACGAAAATGGAAAACAAGTACAAGATCACTGCAACTGAATTGGAGAATGCAATCACTGCAAAAACAAAAGTGTTTTTGTTTTCATCGCCTTGTAATCCTTCCGGATCTGTTTATGGCAAGGAAGAATTAAAAAATCTTGCAGGTGTTTTTGCAAAGCACCCGGAGATCAGTATTATTTCTGATGAAATTTATGAATACATCAATTTTATTGGTAAACATGAAAGCATTGCACAGTTTGATGAAATAAAAGAACAGGTGATCATTGTAAACGGTTTGAGTAAAGGATTTGCTATGACGGGTTATCGCCTGGGTTATATTGCTTCCAATACAACGGTTGCCAAAGCATGTGAAAAAATTCAGGGGCAGTTTACCAGCGGTGCCAATTCTGTAACACAAAGGGCAGCCATTGTTGCATTAACCACCGATCTGAAACCTTCTCTTGACATGACCAAGGAATTTGAACGCCGTAAACAACGGGTAAAAGAACTGATTGCTGAAATTCCACATTGGAGTTACGTTGAACCCGATGGAGCTTTTTATGTATTTCCACAGGTGAATGCTTATTTCGGCAAATCAAACGGAGCTGAAAAGATTAAAAATGCAGATGATCTTTGTATGTACTTGTTGCACACGGCGCATGTATCAACAGTTACGGGTCGTGCATTCGGTACACCCGATTGTATTCGTTTATCCTTCGCCAACAGTTTAGAAAAAATTGAAGAAGCGTATAAACGTATCAAGAAAGCATTAGCTGATTTGAAATAAAAAAAAAGGCCGGTTTGAAACCGGCTTTTTTTATTTCTTCTTTGCAGCCTTCTTCGGCGCTGCTTTCTTTTTGGTAGCTAATTTTTTAGCTGCAGCTTTTGTTTTCTTGTCAAATGCGCCGGGCAATTGTGTTACTATCATTTTCTTAATTTCTTCCACAGGCATCATGGCTACTTCGTCGGTGGTATATTTTTCGCCATCTGCTTTTTTATCAATCTTCAACATCTTTTTACCAAAGCGGATGAAAGGTCCCCAACGGCCATTTTCAACAGCAATATTTTCATTGGGCCAGCGAACGATAAAACGATTAGCTTCTTTGGCCACTTTTGCTTCAATCAGTTCATTGATCTCTGAGGGCAACAGGTTGTCAAAATCATAACGCTTGGGAACATTGATATATAAACCATCCCATTTAATAAAAGGTCCGAAACGGCCTTTCCCTTTGGTGACAGGTTTCTCTTCAAAGAATGCAACAGGTGCATCAGCGGTTTGTTTTTCTTTGATCAGTTCAATAGCTCTGTCAAAACTAACTTCCATAGGGTCTTCACCTTTAGGAATAGAAATAAACTGCTCGCCTAATTTTACATAGGGGCCGAAGCGACCCACATTCACACTTACTTCCTGCTCTTCATGATTACCCAATGTTCTTGGAAGTTGAAATAATTTTTCTGCATCTTCCAGGCTGATGGTTTCAATACTCTGATCTTTCCGCAATGCTGCAAATCTTGGTTTCTCTTCATCATTCACATCACCTATCTGGATCATAGGACCATAACGTCCCATCCTTGCAACAATCTTTTTTCCACTTGCTTCATCAACACCTAATTCCCTTTCACCTTTGATGCGTTCTGCATGTTCAATCGTATTGTCAACATCTTTTTTAAACGGACTGTAAAACTCTTCCAGCATTTTATTCCATTTCAGTTTGCCTTCAGCCACATCATCGAACTCACCTTCTATATAGGCAGTGAAACCATAATCCATGATTTTTTCAAAATGCTGTTTCAAAAAGTCAGTGACTACCAAACCCAAATCACTCGGGAATAATTTTGATTTTTCTGCACCGGTATTTTCCTGTTCAATGCCTTGCGTAATATGATCATCTTTCAATTGCAGTAAACGAAAATCTCTGCGCACACCTTCTTTATCTCTTTTTTCTACATATCCTCTTTTTAAAATAGTAGAAATAGTAGGAGCGTAGGTAGAAGGGCGACCAATACCCAGCTCTTCTAACTTTTTTACAAGAGATGCTTCCGTATATCTTGGTGCAGCCCGGGTGAAACGCTCCATTGCATTCATTTCATTTAATGGCAATTGCTGACCAATGGTTAATGGTGGTAACATGCCTTCCTCACCTGAAACTACCGAAGGGCCTTCTTCATTTACATCATCATCATCTTTGTCTTCCCGATATACTTTTAAAAATCCTTCAAACTTCAACACTTCACCTTCAGCTTTTAATTCTTCGTTGCCTGCCTGTCCGGTAGGCAGGTTTGTTGAAATGGAAATATTCGCAGTTGTACGTTCCAGTTCTGCATCAGCCATCTGGCTGGCCATGGTGCGTTTCCAGATGAGTTCATACAATCGTTTCAGATCAGGATCATCCACGGTTGTATTTTCCATATAAGTAGGGCGGATGGCTTCGTGTGCTTCCTGCGCACTTTCATTTTTATTTTTGAATTTGCGGAACTGATGATAACGATCGCCATACATTCCTTTTATTGTACGTGTTAAATCGCCCAACGCTGTATCACTCAAACTCACACTATCAGTACGCATATAAGTGATCTTTCCACTTTCATATAATTTCTGTGCCAGTTGCATAGTGCGGCCAACCGAATAGCCAATCTTACGACTTGCTTCCTGCTGCAGAGTTGAAGTTGTAAATGGGGGAGCAGGTGATTTTTTTCCCGGACGAACCTGGATATCTCTTACCGTATAAGTGGCACCCATACAACTCTTGAGAAATTGTTCTGCATCATCAGATGTGTTTTGTTTTTTGCCTTCGGCTTTGAAGGTTACATTTCTGTCGCTGAGATCTTTGGCAGTAAATAATGCTTCAATTTTAAAAGAAGAAGTGCTGGCAAAAGCATTGATCTCTCTTTCCCGTTCAGCGATCAATCTTACAGCAACACTTTGCACACGACCTGCACTTAAATTGTTACGCATGCTCATCTTGCGCCAAAGCACAGGACTTAATTCAAAACCTACAATCCGGTCAAGAATTCTCCGGGCTTGCTGGGCATGCACCAGGTTCATATCAACGGTACGTGGATTTTCAACTGCTTTCAGTATTGCAGGTTTGGTAATTTCATGAAACACGATGCGTTTGGTGGTAGCAGGATCCAGACCCAATACTTCGCACAAATGCCAGCTGATGGCTTCTCCTTCACGGTCCTCATCCGTTGCCAGCCATACGGTATCACTTTTTTTCGCCAGTGATTTTAAATCTCTTACTACCTTTTCTTTGTCTTCGGGAACAATATAGCGGGGTTCAAAATGATTGTTGACATCTATGCCCATGGCATCTTTTTCCAGGTCACGGATATGGCCATAGCAACTCTTTACCTCAAAATCTTTTCCAAGTATTTTTTCGATGGTTTTTGCTTTCGCAGGGCTCTCTACTATGAGTAAATTCTTAGCCATATGTTGATTAAACTTGCCGGTTTTTTAGAGGACATCGGCAGCACAATATTATAAAATGATTGATAAATGGAAGAAAAGAATGGATAATGGATAATGAACAATTGATAATAGAGGGTTGAAAATCAGGTAAGATGTCTGTTCATCCGAAGGATGACTGAACATCATTTTTGCAAGTTACCAGACATCTTTCAGATGTGCAGACAACATTGTTAAATTATCCATTACAAGAATTCAATCACCGCTTTTTTCACCTCATTATCCCGGTAAATTCTTCTATGCCCAAGCCCTTCAGTAAGCATAAATTGAAAATGTGGATGAGCATCCTGTTTAATTTTTTCTGCATCGGTCCATGGAGTTATGTCATCCTCTTTATCATGTATCCACAATACATCTGCTTTGATTTTTTTTGCTGCATGACGGATAGAAATTTCATTTGGTTGCCGGCCACTGCGTTCAAATATAATTCTGTTCATCTCCTCTTTTACATTGGTATCTATTTTTAAAAAATCAGCAAAACTGTTTACAGCTCTTTCTGTTTCTGATGCCGGTGCAATCAAAACTATCTTTTTATGATCCTGGTATTCCTGTTCTTCCATAAAAAGGGAGAGCGCCAATCCACCAAATGAATGCGCAATAAATGAATGAATAGGCCCGAATTGATCATACACTGCTTTGATGGCATCCTTGTACTGGAAAGCATTGATGGTCTTTCCGCTACTTTCTCCATGTGCAGGCGCATCAAAGGCTATTACTTCATATCCTTTCTTTACCAGCGGCATAATGAAATGATCAAACTTTTTAACAGTAGAAGAAAAACCATGCAGTATCAATGCTTTTTTTGGTTGGGGATGATTCCAGCGATAACCCACCAGTTGATATGCTTCAAATTTCAAATGCAGCTTTTCTGCTTTCTCAAATACAGCCGGTGCTTTCTTTTTTTCATAAACATATGGAGTGCAGAATAATTCAAATGCTTTTTCAGCTGCTTTACGTTTGGATAGCTTGGAAAAAATATTCAGTTGAGCCCTGTAATAACCGATTACCAGTTTTTGTGCCAGTTTCATATTTCAGTAAGATGTTTTACTTTGCTGCAAATTACTTCTTCCGTTTCATTAACTACTCCTTTGTATGAATGTTGTACTGCTTGGTTCGGGTAACACTGCTATGGTGCTGGCAAAAATGATAAAGACAGCAGGGCATTCTGTTCTGCAGGTATGGAGCCGTTCATACGATCATGCAGAAGAATTGGCAACAAGGGTTGCTGCAACGGCAACCGATTCATTGAATGATCTGAACCTCCAGGCCGATCTTTATATTGTTGCGGTAAGCGACAAAGCGATTCCTGAGATAGCATCAAAATTAAACGTACATAAAAAGTTAGTCGTGCATACAGCGGGATCTGTAAGTAAGGATGTATTTAAAAAAACATCGGCGAATTATGGTGTGTTGTATCCATTGCAAAGTTTGCGTAAAGAAATGATCATCCTGCCACCTGTTCCTTTTTTGGTGGATGGTAATACCGATGAGGTAGTTACATTGCTTCATGATTTTGCATTGTCCATCTCCGATCATGTGCAGGTGGCAACTGATGAAACAAGAATGCAAATGCACCTGGCAGCAGTAATGGTGAGCAATTTCACCAATCACTTATATGCTTTAACGGAGGATTATTGTAAGGATCGTCATCTTGATTTTAGTTTACTGCATCCATTGATCATTGAAGTTGCCTGTCGTTTAACACAGGGAAATGCAGTGGATATGCAAACGGGTCCTGCAAGAAGGGGAGATGAAGAAACAATCAATAAACATCTGCTCTTACTTGAAATTGATAAGCATTTACAGGACCTGTACCATGAGTTTTCTGAAAGCATCCGGAAATTGTATCGTAAAAAGTAAGAACTTCATCGCAACTTTTATTTATGAACCTGCTTGAACAATTTAAACAGATCAACACATTTGTCTTTGATTTGGATGGCGTACTCACAGATGGCTCGCTGTTAATCCTGAATGGCAATGATTTTCTCCGCACCATGAACATTAAAGACGGTTATGCCATCCAGTTAGCAGTGAAGAAAGGCTACCAGGTTGTGTTTATTTCAGGTAGCGTTTCAAAACCCTGTGCTGAACGACTTGAATACTTGGGTGTGAAGAATGTTTTCATGAAAGTAAAAGATAAGGAAGAAGTACTGGCCCAATTTTTACTGGTCAACAACCTGAAATGGGAAACTTGTTTGTTTATGGGCGATGATATCCCTGATCTTGAAGTAATGAAAATGGTGGGGCTGGCGGCCTGTCCGGCCGATGCCGTTTCTGAAATTAAGTCTGTATCAAAATTTATTTCTAGTATTAACGGAGGCAAGGGCTGTGTAAGGGAGGTAATTGAAAAGGTGCTGCGGCTCAATGATCATTGGATGCAGGAATCAACAAATACAGCTTCCATTTAAATCACATTTCATTTCGAACGAATGCTT
>Ga0163144_10030982_pt1 | contig 10217 bp, 7 predicted proteins | sample OliLak19BULKMAT1_FD_123175 | JGI IMG/M metagenome (GOLD analysis project Ga0163144, IMG submission 123175) | Freshwater microbial mat bacterial communities from Lake Vanda, McMurdo Dry Valleys, Antarctica - Oligotrophic Lake LV.19.BULKMAT1 | ecosystem: Environmental > Aquatic > Freshwater > Lake...
AGCGAGTCGAACACGACCTTGCCCTGCGGGTCGAGCAGGCCGCAGGCGATCGAGTTCACCGGGTCGCGGTTGAGCAGGTTGCTCAGCAGGTCGTTGGCGGTGAGGCGGTGTTCCGGCGACGGATTGGCACCGAGGCAGGCGCGCACCGCCGGGATGGTCGCCATGGCGCGCACTTCCTCGAGGAAGTTGGTCAGGTAGCCGGCGAGGTGCATGGCCGTGCGTTCGGCGAGAGCCTGCATGCCGCGGTCGACGCGCTGCCGGATCTCGGCCGCGGTCCGCTCGTGCGAAACGAGCACCAGCGCGGCCGTCGGCAGCAGCGTGACGAGGCCCAGCGTGGCCAGGATCTGGGAGCGGATCTTCACGGCAGCGTGCCTGAGTGGATCAGGGCCAGCGGATCGGGGCACTGCAGCAGCAGCCCGCGCGCGACGAAGAAGTCGATGAACTGCTGCAGCTCGGCGGCGAGCGGGGGTGCGCCCTGGGGGGCGACCATCAGGGCGCGGCTCTTCGCGGCGTCGTAGAGCGTGATGCCGACCGTCCGGGCCTCGCCCGGCAGCAGCTTCAAGAGCTTCTCGATGCGCTGTTGGCCTTCGTCGGGGTTGTTGCGCCACCAGTCGACGGCGCGGAACCACGCGCGCACGAGGGCCTGCACTTCGTCGGGACGATTGCGCACCGTGTCACCGCGAAAGATGAGGCCGTCGCGGATCAGGCCTGGTGTCTCCCGGCTCGTGAACACGGCCCGCATGCCGCGGAGGCGCGCTTCGCTGGCGTAGGGTTCCCACGTGTGGCCGATGTCGAGGTCGCCGCGACTGAGCAACTCGGGCACCCTCGAGCCGTCGACGGAGACGAACTCGACCTCGCCGGCGGACACGCCGTACTTGCTCAGCAGGCGGCGCACGAAGATCTCACCGAAGCCGCCGAGATTCGTGCCGATGCGTTTCCTGCGCCCGGCCGCCGGCCCTGCCGTTGCCGGCCGCAGGTCGGCGGCGCTGGTGATCGGCTGTCGTGCGAGGATCTGGTCGGCGCCAGCCGACTCGTCGGCGACCAGCACGATGCGCAGGTCGGCGATCACGCGCGTCACGGGGATCACGTCGGCGAACGAGATGCAGACCGCGTCGTAGTCGCGCGCCGCGAACTCGGCGAGCATGCGATCGGTGTTCTCGGGCGTGACGATCTCGACTTCGACGTTGCCGTCGGCGAGGTAGCCGAGGTCCTTGGCGAGCACCAGCGGGTAGAAGCCCGCCCACAGGTCCATGCCGATGCGCAGCGGCTTCTTGGTCACGGCCGTCGGTTCCGGCGAGCACTGGGGCAGCGCCATCAGCAGGGCGATGGCGAGCAGCGATGTACTGGTCTTCCTCATCTCGGCGGGTATCGCGGCGTATCGGCAGATGCACCCGGCGCGCTGCACGGCAGCAGGGTTGCTGCAATGGGCTGCCGAACGGCGCCTTGGCATGGCTGGTTGCCACGCGAACGGCTCGCGGAATCGCGCCGCAGCCTGACGTGGCCGGCAGATCGCCAGTGGCTGCTCGCTACACTGCTCCGCCCTCCCAACTCCGGCCCCACACCTCGATGATGGCGATGCACCTGACTCCTTCCGCTGCGCTGTTCGCTCTCGCCTGCGCGGCGTTGCCCGCGCAGTCCTTCCAGTACGTCGACTTCGGCAACGTGGCGACGCTGTCGCTGCTCGGCACGGCCGTGCAGAACGGAACGGCGCTGCGGCTGACCAACACGATCCAGCAGACCGGCTGGGCGTGGCACCGCACGGCGATGCCGGTCGTCGCCGGCTTCGACACGACGTTCACGTTCCGCATCACGCCGCCGGTCGTGGGCACCAAGGCCGAGGGCATGGCGTTCGTCGTGCACGACGATCCCAACGGCATCGCGACGATGGGCGGCACCGTGTGGGGCATGGGCTACGGCAACGGCAGCAACGGCGCCGTCGGCATCCGCAACTCGATCGCCGTCGAGCTCGACACCTACCAGGACGGATTCCTCGGCGACACGAGCGCCAACGAACTCACGATCCACACGCGCGGCGCTTTGGGCAACCACGAGCACGAGCAGTACTCGATCGGTCGCAACACGCCGGCGCAGAACCTCGCCAATGCGGCGGTGCACACGCTGCGCGTGCGCTACGTGCCGGGCACGATCGAGGTGTTCGTCGACAACGCGACAACGCCGGCGATCGCGCGGCCCTACAGCCTGACCAGCGGGGGCACGTACCTGAGTGGGCCTGCGGTCGGCGCGCCGACGCTGGCGAACGGCACTGCGGTGCTCGGCTTCTGCGCGACTACCGGTGGAGGCAGTCTGTCGGAGACGGTCGAAATCCTGTCGTGGGCGTGGACGTCGACGCCGCTGAAGGACCCGTGTTACGCGGGCAGCCTCGGCCAGGATCTGCTGACCGTGCAGGGCAGTGCCGGTGGCTTTCTGCGCGAAGTGCGCCTCGCGACGCACCAGCCGTTCGCGATCGGCGTGGCGCCACCGGTCGGCGTCGTCGGCGGTGCTGGTTACGTGCTGTTGCTCACACCTCTGCCGATGCCCGGCGCGCCGGGCACCATGCTCGGGTTTGGCAACGCGTGCATGCCGATGCTGCCGATCGGCCCGGCCGTGTTCGTGCTTGCCGACAGTTTCGGCTGGCTGCCCGCGTGGTTGTCGGCCAGTCCGGCGCCGTTCACGATTCCGATCCCGCAGGGCCTCGTGTCGTTCCCGATCGACCTGACGCTGCAGGCGGTCATCGCCGCGTCGAACAGCCCGTTCACGCTCGGCCTCACCAACGCCATCGACGTGCAGATCCGGTCGTCGCCCGCGCCGACGATCACGACGGTGACCCCGCTCAGCGCCGCGGCCGGTGCGCCGATCACGGTCACCGGCGCCAACTTCGTCCCGGGCATGACCGTGCAGGTCCAGGGCGCGCCGGTCGCGCCGACGTCGAGCAGTGCGACGCAGGTGGTGTTCCCGTTTCCGTCCGGCACGCCGTGCGGTTCGTCGGTGACGCTGACCAATCCCGACGGACTGGCCGTCACGCGGCCGCTCAATCCGACGCCGACCGTGACGAGCACGCTGCTCGGCACCGGACCCGCGGCCGGTAATGCGCTGTTCCTGGTGCAGGGCACTGGGTTCGCCGCGGGCACGACGGTGACGATCGGCGGGCTGCCGGCGACGATGGTCACGGCGACGGCGACGGTGGTGCAGATGCGCACGCCGCCCGGAACACCGGGCCAGGCGACGGTCGTGCTGACGACGCCAGGCGGTTGCACGGTCAATACGAGCTACACGTACCAGTGAGCCGTCAGCGCCGCTCGATCAGCTGGTCCTTCTGGTAGCGGACCTTCGCTGCGAGGCCATGCTTGTCGGTGGCGAAGCGATAGCCTGCGGTGCACGCGCACAGCGTCTTGAACGCGCCGCCCTCGTGGCCGAGCAGGCGGTCGTAGGCAATCGTGTCGATGCCTTCCATCGGGCAGGTGTCGACACCGACCATCGCGGCGGCGGCCATGAATTGGCCGAGCGCCAGGTAGACCTGGCGCGCGTTCCAACCGGCGAGGTCCTGCGCCGCCCAGCCGGTCTGGACGAAGTTGACCAGCATTCTGCGGTAGCCGTCGAGCGACGTGATCAGGGCGCCGCGCACCTCGCAGGTGCGCTGCAGGAAGCGATCGATGTCGGCTTCGGTCATCGTGCGCTGGCCGAGGAACACCACGAGCTTGCTCGCTTCGGTGATCTGCGCCTGATTCCACGAGACGGTGCGCAGCTGCTGGCGTAGTGCCGGGTCGTCGACGATGACGAACTTCCACGGCTGCAGGCCGAACGACGAGGGACTGAGCACGAGCGCGTCCTCGAGCGCGTTCCACACCGCGGCCGGGATCGGGCGAGCCGGATCGAACTGCTTGGTGGCGTAGCGCCAGCGCAGGCGCTCGCAGAGCTGTTCGGGCGTGCTCGGTTCGTGCATCGCCTCAACCCTTCGCCATCAGCGCGGCGAGGCGCCGATTGAACGCGGCCGGGTCGGGCGGCAGCGCGCCCTCGGCGAGCAGCGCCTGGTCGTGCAGCAGCAGCGACCAGTCGGCGAACTGCGCCTCGTCGTCGAGCGCCAGCATCTTCTTCACCACCGCGTGGTCGGGGTTGAGTTCGAGGATGCGCTTCTTGTGCGGCACCTCGTGGCCCGCTTCGCGCAGCACGCGCTCCTGGCGCGCACTGATGCCGTGTTCGTCGCTGACAAGGCAGGCGGGCGAGTCGGTCAACCGGTCGGTCGTGCGCACCGTCTTGACGTGTTCGTCGAGCACCTTCTGCACGCGCTCGAGCATCGGGCCGTAGTCCTTCTGCTTCTGTTCCTTCTGCTGCTTGTCGGCCTCGGTCTCGGGCAGGTCGAGCGCGCCCTTGGCGGCCGAGACGAACGGTTTGCCGTCGAACTCGCGCAGCGCGTCGACGATCCACTCGTCGATCGTGTCGACCATCAGCAGCACCTCGAAGCCGCGTTTCTTGAGCGCCTCGATGTGCGGGCTCGCCTTCGCCGTCGCCAGACTGTCGGCGGCGACGTAGTAGATCGACTTCTGGTCTTCTGGCATGCGGCCGACGTAGTCCTTCAATCCGTGCCAGCCCTCGGCTCCCGAGCTGTGGAAACGCAGCAACGCGGCGAGGCGGTCGCGCGACTCGAGGTCGTGGTAGACACCTTCCTTGAGATTGCGGCCAAACTCGGTCCAGAACGTCTCGTAGCGCCGCACCGTCTGCTTCTCGCCGTCGACCGTGCGTTCGGTCTCGCCTTCGGCCGCGAGCTCCTCGAGCAGCGACAAGGTCTTGCCGACCACCTGCTTCTTGATGAAGCGCGTCGTCGCGTCCTTCTGCAGGATCTCGCGCGACACGTTGAGCGGCAGGTCCTCGCTGTCGACGACGCCGCGGACGAAGCGCAGCCACTCGGGCACGATCTCCTGCGCGTCGTCCATGATGAACACGCGCTTGCTGAACAGCCGCACGCCGCTCTTCTTGCGTTCGCCGAGGTCGAACGGCGCCTTGCCCGGCAGGAACAGCAGTCCCGCCAGTTCGTGCGTGCCCTCGACCTTGAAGTGCGTCCAGGCGAGCGGGTCCTGCCAGTCGTGCGACAACGACTTGTAGAACTCGGTGTACTGCGCGTCGTCGATCTCGCTCTTGCTGCGCATCCACAGGGCCCGCGCGGCATTCAGCGTCTGCCACTCGACCTTCTTCTCGGCGCCCTCGCCGCGCTCGATCTCCATGCGGATCGGCCAGCGCACGTAGTCGCTGTACTTGCGCACCACCTCGCGCACCGGCCACTCCTCGGCGTACTCCTTTGCGTCGTCCTTCAGGTGCAGCACGACGTCGGTGCCGCGCCCGGCGCGTTGGCCGGGGCGCACCTCGAAGTCGCCCTTCGCCTCGCTCTCCCAGATCCACGCCTCGTCGCTGCCGGCCTTGCGCGACACGACGGTGACCGAGTCGGCGACCAGGAACGCCGAGTAGAAGCCGACACCGAACTGGCCGATCAGCGTGATGTCCTTCTTCTGCTCCGGGCTCAGCGACTGCATCAGCTTCTTGCTGCCCGACCGCGCGATCGTGCCGAGGTTGCCGATCAACTCGTCGCGCGTCATGCCGATGCCGTTGTCGCGGATCGTCAGCGTCTTCGCCTTCTCGTCGCGGATCAGTTCGACGCGCAGTTCCTTGTCGTCGCCGAGCAGCGTGTGCTCGGTCAGCGCCTTGAAGTTGAGCTGGTCGAGTGCGTCGGCGGCGTTGCTGATCAACTCGCGCAGGAACACCTCGCGATGCGAGTAGAGCGAATTGACGACGAGGGACAGCACCTCGTTGACCTCGGCTTGGAAGACATGCTTTTCGACGGTTCCGGTCATGGCGGGACGATGCGGGAGGTTGGCGACGGGGGGAACAGGATTGCGACGGGATCTGCCCGGTTCAAGGGTCGCGGCTTGCGGCAGACGCCAATGGCATTCGTTGCGCGGCTCCAGGTCGTCACCGCGCCGGCCGCCTACTTGCCGGGTACCGGCTTCGCCTTCGGCGCCGGCGGTTCGGTCTGCTTCACGGCCGCCTTCATCGTCATGCCGATCTTCGTCTTCATGCCGCCTTGTTCGCCCTGCATGTCCATCGCCAGGACGGAGTCCATGGCCGCGAACAGGCCGGTGGCGAGGTCGATCACCGAACTGCCCTTCGACTCGCCGATGTTCACCTTCATGCCGTCGGGCATCTGCAGCTTCGCGGCGTCGATCTTCATCGCCTGTTCGATCGTTGCCTTGCCCTGGTCGACGGCAAGGAGCTTGTGCGTGATCTCGACGTCCATGTCGCCCATCTGGCCGGCGGGCTTCTTCGTGGTGGTCTTCCACGTGCCGCCGATCGCCACCGGCTCCTCGGGGAACTCGGGGAAGCTGTCGCCAAACATCTGCCGCAGATCCTCCGGCGTCGTCGCGCCGCCTGCACCCTCGGGCAGCACGATGTCGCTGACGCGGCCGCGCCCGTCGACCTTCATGCGCACCGTCTTGCCGACCAGCTTCGCCAGGTCGGCGAACATGCCCGCGTTCGCGCCGGGCCCGTCGCTGTCGTAGTCGACGGCGGCCATCATCGGGCTCTTGGTCTTGACCGTCATCCGGTAGACCTTCTGTTCGACCGCGCGCACGCCGTCCTTGCTGCCGACGACCTTCTGTTCGGTGAAGAACTGCATCACCATGGTCGTATCCATGGCCTGCTCGCCCATGTTCATCTTCATCGTCATGTCGGACGTGTGGACGAAGAACACCGGCTTGTTCTCGGGCAGCGCCAGACGCAGCAGGTGTTTGTCCTGTGCAGGAGCTGCGGCGAGCGACACCAGCAGGGGCAGAAACGAGAGGGAGAGACGCATGGCGAGCTTTTGGTTTCGGTTGGGGAGGAGCCCGGGATCATGCCGGCGCCCGCTCCGGCCGCCACGGCGAATCGTGCCGCGCGACCCGGCGACCCGGCGACCACGCGGCAGTGTTCTCGTGTGTCGAGCCGTGGCAGGATACGCGCCCCGACCGGGGACGCGTGATGCGAAACCACAGCCTCGTCGCGCCGCGGCGCGTGCCCTGGAGCCTCTGTGCCGTGCTCGCGCTCGCGACCGCTGGTGCGGTGCTGGCCACGGCGTGGATCAGCGACGATGCGTTCGTCACCTTCCGCACGGTCGAGAACTTCGTCGCCGGCGAGGGACTGCGGTGGAACGTGGCGGATCGGTGCCAGACCGCGACGCACCCGCTGTGGGTGCTGCTGCTCGCGGCGGCGCGCGTCGCTACGGGCGAACTGTACTTCACGACGATCGCGCTCGGCGTGTTGCTCAGTGCGCTGGCGATCCTGCTCGTCGCGCGCACGGCCCCGACGCGCACGGCCGCGATCGTGTTCGCGGGACTCGGCGCGCTCGGCTCGAAGTCGTTCGTCGAGTTCGGCACCTGCGGGCTCGAGAACCCGCTCGTCTATCTGCTGGTCGCGCTGTTCGCGCAGCAGTGGTTCTGTCGCGAAGCGGGGGCGGTGCGGCTGCGGCACCTCGGCACGCTCGGCGCGTTGCTCGTGCTCGCGCGCCAGGACCTCGTGCTGCTCGTGCTGCCGTGCCTCGTCGCAGCCGTTCGCGGCGCGCCGTGGCGCGTGGCGCTGCGCGCGTTGCTGCCCGGCGCGCTGCTGGCCCTGGCGTGGTACCTGTTTGCGCTCGTCTACTACGGCACGGTGATCCCGACGCCGGGCTACGGCAAGCTCGTGGCGGCCGACGTGCCGGCGCGCGCGTTGTTCACCCAGGGACGGCACTACCTCGCCGATCTCGGCCGTCGCGATCCGGTGGCGGCAGGTGTGCTCGTCGCGGCGGTCGCCGCCGGGCTGTTCCGCCGCCAGGCCTTGTTCCTCGCCCCCGCGCTCGGCGTGCTGCTTCAGGTCGCCTACACGCTGCGCGTCGGCGGCGACTTCATGTCGGGGCGGTTCTTCACCGCGGCGTTCGTGCTGGCACTGGCCACCGCGGCGCAGTGGATCACCGGTCGGGGACGCGTCTACGCGGCGGTCTGGCTGCTCGCGGCGATGTTCGCGTTCGACGCCCCGCCGTGGCTGACCGGCACGCCAGCGAATACCGAGGCGCGCATCGAACATGGCATCGGCAACGAGCGTGCGTACTACGCCGAGGACCTCGGGCTGTGGAGCGATCGCGCGAAGTGGGCGATGGATCCCGAGGGGCAGAACGTGCCTCGCTACGAGTTCCTCGGCCGCATGTTCTTTCACAACCGGACGCGGCCCGCCGTGGTCCTCGTGCACGCTGCCGGCGTGCACGGCTACCTGAACGGCTCGTTCGCGCACCTCGTCGATCCGTTCCTGTGCGATCCGCTGCTGATGCGGCTGCCGCTGCAGGATCGCGAGCACTGGCGCATCGGCCACTTCAAGCGGCGCCTGCCCGAGGGGTATCTCGAGACGCTCGCGAGCGGGGAGAACCGCATCCGCCATGCGGCGCTGGCGAAGTACCACGAGGCGTTGCAGGTGCTGTTGCGTGCGCCGGTGTTCTCGGCGCAGCGCTGGCGCGTGTGGTGGGGCTTTCAGCGCGGCGAGTACGACGGTCTGCTGGCCGACTACGTGCGCGAGGCGTACCACGAACCGCCGCTCGTCGATGTCGCCGCCGCGGAACTGCCGCGTGATCTCGCAGTGGGCACGCACTGGTACGACAGCCACGGCGTCGTCGTGCGTGAAGGGGGGCTGCGCATCCGCCACGAGTCGCCGGGGCGACCGCGCACGCTGCGCCTGCTGCTCGACGGCGGCGGTGCCGGCGTGCTGGTGTTCGAGCGCGCGGGGCAAGAAGTCGGGCGCATGCCGTTCCTGGTGGCCGGCGACCAACTCGTCGGTGCACGGTGGTTCGAGTTCGCGGTGCCCGAAGCAGCGCTCGGTTTCGACCGGGTCACCATGCTGCCACGCGTCGAGGCCAACGCGGAGGACAGCGCGATCGTCGTGCTCGGGATCCTCGCCGTGCTCGGCTGCGACTTGCGGCCGTGACGGCTACCACAGCGACAGCGTCGTGCCGTCCGCCCATTGCCGCGCCGGCTGTGCACCGCTCCTCGTCCACCCGAACCACTCACTCGTCATCGGCGCGGCGGCGAGGAAGCGCAGTCGCGCCGCGACGCTGTTCGTGTGCGGCGACGGGATCACTCGAGCCGCAGGCATGCCGAGGAACGTTCGCGCCGCCGTGGGCCAGTGGCGCTGGCCGATGTGCACCGGGTCGAAGCCGTACCAGATCGCCGGCAGTTCGTGGAACTGCGCGCCATGAGCCGCTGCGAGGGCCGCGAGGCCGAGCTGCAACTGCTCGGCGCGGTCGAGCATCTGCTGGCGCGAGAGCCGGCACCTCGGGAACAGCACCGAACGTACGAGCAGGTAGCGCCAGTTCGCCAGCGTCCTGATCGTCGCCATCGGCAGGCCGACGACGATGCGTCGTTGCGCCACGGGCCCGAGCCGCTCGAGGGCCCGTTCGACCCAGGCCAGCACACGCGGCACCTCGACGTCGTAGAGCAGGTCGTTGCCGACGTCCATCAACAGCGCGGTCGTCGGCGCGGCCCTCGCCGCGGCGAGTGCCTGCCACAGGCCGCAGTCGTCGATGCCGCCGAGGCGCCGACCGAGCAGCGAGGAGCGGATGCCGTAGGAGCGGCCGCGACCGATCGCGGCGAACGTCTCGATCGGGCCACCGGCTGCGCTGCGTGCCGCATCGAGCAGTGCCAGCATGCCGCGCACGAGGTTGCTCGCGCCGAGCGCTATGAGGCGCGGGCGGATGGCGGGTGGCCCGGCCTGCCCGCCTGCGGTCACTACGGCAGCGTGGACGTTCATGCCAGGACGCGCAGAGTGGCTCAGCGTGGCGGCGCGTCGCACGCGGGCCGGCAGCCGAAGAATGCGGTCCGTTCGGCGAAACCGCCCGACTTGCGCGTGCGCGGTGTCGCCGGCGGCACCGAGAACCACGAACCACCGCGCAGCACGCGGTGACCGGCGGTTCCTGGAGTGCGCGGATCGGCCGCGGTCGTTCCGTGTTTCGCGTACGCCGCATGGTCGAAGTCGTCGTCGCACCATTCCCACAGGTTGCCGAGCATGTCGTAGAGGCCGAACGGGTTGGCCGCTTTCTGCCGCACCGGGTGGGTGCGCATCTCGGCATTGCGATGGAACCACGCCACGGCGCGCATGCCTTCTTCCGTCTGCCACGGTTCTTCTGTGGCCGCGAGACCGCCGCTGCCGGCGCGTTCCCACTCTGCCTCGGTCGGCAG
>Ga0163144_10030983_pt1 | contig 10216 bp, 13 predicted proteins | sample OliLak19BULKMAT1_FD_123175 | JGI IMG/M metagenome (GOLD analysis project Ga0163144, IMG submission 123175) | Freshwater microbial mat bacterial communities from Lake Vanda, McMurdo Dry Valleys, Antarctica - Oligotrophic Lake LV.19.BULKMAT1 | ecosystem: Environmental > Aquatic > Freshwater >...
CATGAGCGACCTTCTTCGCTACTTGTGAAGAATTGGACTAGTGGCAACTAGATCCATACGCTGAAGAGCGTAGCTTCTGTGAATGAGTCACGAACGAATGAGTTCTATCTGAGGATACTCTATGTATGTCCTATTCTAGGCATTGCAAGAGCAGTTCCCATTGTTGGCATTGACTGGCCATTTATAGTAGGTACAAACCATAGACTGCATCACACACCATGGTGGTGGACCTTCCATAACAAACATGGGGAACATGGTCTTGTTTTTGGAGCAGTTGGCCCTGTCATTCTTCAACATACCATTATCACAACAAAGACACAGTAGCTTCAGACCGTTGTTGTTGTTGTTGTTGTTGTTGTTGTTGTTGTTGTTGTTTTCGTTAGTCTGGCGGCAGCTACAACAACTGCGGCTCCTTTTTCTCGTGGAGCGATGAAGACATCTGCTGCTTCTCTTGTCAAATGTTTGCCACTGTACTTCTCAATTTCAGTCTATGGACCTTCAAATAACATTTTTAAATGATTCCCCCCCCCTCTTGAAGCCATACTGATTGGTCTCTCGTTCTTGGATCATTCCAATGTTTTGGCCGGGTGATGTTCTTTGTGACTATCTTTCCCACCTTTGCACTTGGGGAAATTCCTAGCCAGATCAAACACCGTGCTGCCAAATGACTTCTGCTGAGCACCCTTCTTCCTCTTCTTCTTGTTCAGCTGTTGTTGTGATTGTTGTGGCTTTGGCATTGCAGTTTTTTGACACGTCCTGCCAAGAAGACCATTTCATGTTTGACTTGCAGCCTCAGGGTAGATTATGACCTCCATGGGGCCGCGCTGGTGGTGATGAGGCCACTCTAGACACTGTTGTGAGACACGGGTTAGCTGTTGCTACCATTTTGCCCAATGAGTGCCCCTGCTCATGTCACCGTCGATGATGGAAGCATGACATTTCGACAGATTGATCTCCAAAGTTTGTGATGTCAACAAAATGTCTTCAGGTTAATGTTGCATGACGTCACCATGCATGTCTTAGCCTAATGCCCAAATGGTGTCATGTGAGTACCACTTCCCCCTTTAACCAATCAGATTACTGCCTTGTTGATCACACAGCTGTGCGCTGGGGAATTTTATGGCACGTTTATAAAGGGTTAAGGCTAAAAACTGCGAAACTGAGTTTGGATCGATTACATTATTGGGATATCCATCTCTATTATTGGGATAGCATTCCACCTGTGCGACGGACGGACTACTTCCAACGGTAAATTTAAAAGAGGTAAGGTCGCTCGGCCCGCGCGATAGTGGCGCCCGATTTCGTCTTTCCTGTTAAGAAATCTTTGATCTTTCTCACAAGAACAATTTATTTTCTCGAATCAAGACGGATACATCACAGCATCACAGAAGAAAAAGATGGCCAAGACTACTAGCGCTCCCAAAAAACACATTTCTCCCTCAGAGGATGGTGCTCAGTCAGATTCAATGTCTAATCGTGGCGAAGAGAAGACTATTCCATTTTTAAAGTGAGTACTGCAGAAAAGGATTTTTTTCAGGCGCCTTCTTCGTTGTCGTCGTGTTAATATCTGTCTTTCATATCGGTCCTATGGAGACTAATATGGGGGCATTTGCGAAGGGTCTACTTTACAAGTTTTTGTGACAATTTTCTCGGGGTGGATAACAATCTTGCTTCATTGTTGCCAATGAAAAGGAAAGATTGTCTTCTCTGTTTTCTGGAAAAGTTTCTCTTCGGTCTACTAGCTGGTACACGTATTGTAGTAGACAGCAATGTAGTGAGAGCTGCTGCGCGCTATCGTTTCGCGTCATTTTTCTGCGGGTACGACGTACTATAGTAGTACTCAACGGAGGATCACGTAGAATCTGGTACCAGAGAGGAATTTGCTGTTTCTTTATACTACTGCAATGCTGTTGTTACCAGTATAGCTACAATAGTGCGAGTACACTACTGCATGGAGTAGCTATTAACTGCTGTGCTTGAAGCTCAGTAGCTATTATTAGCTACTAGTCGCGATTATTGCTTGACTTACTGCCTGCTCCATAATTTGATGCCTTTTCTAATCAATTGTCTTCAGTATAACAGCTACTAACAACTTCAAATTACTACCATTTTCCCATGCGTTCTTCGCTACAGGCGCTTGGTGGACATGCTCACCGACAACGCGGATGTTATATCTTTCACACCGGGATGTGAGTCAAGCAGCGTTCGTGGATTTATATGGATTCCTTGTTGGATAGCTTTTCTCACATATTTTGTGTGACCCCAATCACCCCATTCTTACTATTCTTTAATGACACTCGGTACCGGGTATTACCATGTTGTCAATTCAAGACCGCAAGAACGGGAATGTTGTCTTAGGAAAGATTTGTGTTCACGACCGCGTTAAAGTGGAATGCAATGTTCTTCCGCGTTTTTTTGCGCATTCCTCGTATGCCTCCTTTCGCAGACAACTGAACTACTTCAGTTTCAACAGAATCGGGAAAGGGCGCCAACTAGGTGCGACTTACTGCAACGACAAGGTGATTGATTTGGAAGATATCTTGTCGCTCAAGAGGCGTTCGGTGACGCATAATTGTAGTAATGGTCTTGCGACGCTGGCTTTGGCATCCACCCCAACGCCACCGGATAAACTCGAGAGGGCGAACAAGGGCACTGTCAAAGAGAATTCGGTTTCCAGCTTGGGTGGTGGTTTCGGTGGTTGTAACGATACCAGTAAGGTTGGGAGTCGTCAAATCTCTAGGAAGAAACGTAAGGTTTCCTCTAATCCAAAGCGGGTAGGCAAATGTCACCGTACGGCTGACTGCAGCAAAATACACCAAACTCCTTGTATTGGCACAACGGTGTTACTGAAAAGGGTATCGCCTCCCGATCCGTTCGACGGCGAAATAAGTCCCCCCGTCGCAAAGAGGATCTCGCTTGATTTGACGTCACCCGACTCTGCTTTTTATCAAGGTTCTGAAACGTTTATGCCCTCTTCACATGTTAGTGCGGACTCTGATATGGAGCACAGGGATGAGGACGTCCTTGCTGGATGCAGGGCTCTCCTGTGCTTCTCTCGAGGGATCCCATCACGCTAGTGGGCAGACCCCTCCCCCCGTTGATGCACAATTAACTTTAACATGCTTTAGATACCGCTACCATCGCAGCAATCTCTAAAAGAGAAGGACAGGAGAAAATTATGTTGGTTTTTGCTGGAATTCGAATCCATCCGACCGGGAACCAGCTATACTTGATGAGTTTAAATAAAGAAATTAGTCATCTACACGTTTTCACACTACACAGGTCTTCGGAAAATGTGGGTCTTTATTGCGGGATATGCTATTGATTCGACAAATTGCGCTGTAGAGGTAAGGATCTTGATCACAAAATAAGTTCAAAATGCATCTTCAGAAGGGGATTCGACAGACGATCGTGCGCCAAAAGGATCTATTTGCATTGCAGGGTGGTCTTTGTCTGCATACGCGCCGTTGGTGCCTATTCCTAAATCAGGTCCGTAGCTGAAGTCGATACCTGGCACACTAAGAGTGCGGTTGCGGCGTCTCTGGAAAGTAAAGGAAAAGAGTAGCAGACGCTCGATGAGAACAGAAAACCATCACGACGAACATAATGCATAACTGACCAGCCCGCCTCTGATAACAAATCAACAAATTAAAAACGAACTTACTGGGGGGTGTTTACCAACCCATTCTAAAAGAAGGTTACATTCCCTTTCCATTTCACTACCCGACATACTGGGCTCAAAGCCCAAGGCGGCTATCCGGCGAGTTCGCACAAGTCTAGATGATGGGCGGCCATCATCGATGCTCCGACGTACCATTACCAGAGCTCCAGTCTCGTTGGCTTGCAAAACAGCAGGGCTCACAAAGGGTTGGACAAGCGATTCTCCTGGGCAAGACAATGGATGAGAAAAACTGGTTTAGTTTCACATGTATTGAAGAACAACAATATGCTTCAACAGATTTTCTATACCAACATTTTCATTGCTTTTCTTTTCGTGAGTCTTTTTACAGATTTTCACGGCCAATAAAAAAAAATCAACAAACTTAACGAATCGACACCAAAACAGGTATTCAACACAATTCTAACACACGTCTGCTCTCTTGACCTACCGGTGGCAATTACATTTTGAATTGACATAGTTGTCTCGTACGGAGCTGGTGGCTCCTGTTCACCGTCTACGTCAATGTTGGTCCACCTAGGTAAATTGTAGAAGAATTTTGCTGTGATCACCAGCGTGATGAGTGTTCCTCCCACAAGAACAAGAACCCAGTACACATCCAGAGCAATCTTCCAGGGATTGCCGTGCGGAACATTGGAGAAGGAATCAATTGCAGCTCGGTATGCTTGAACGGAGTTGGCGTGCGAAAGCATGGGAAAACAGAAAGCCGCTAGAAAGAGAAGGAGTACTTTTGAGTATGCTTGTTCCAAAGTGTTCCAGCGTCCAATCCCTTCAGAATGAAAAGTCTCAAAAGCTTTTGTAATCATCTTCGCAAGACGTACCATGTGCAGGAGAAAACTCTCGTTTTCTGAAGTCTTTCCAGCGGTAAATCAGTGATTGGCCACTTGCAAGAAGGCCAATCACCGACATAACAAACAAAAAGTGCATCGCGGGAAGATATATGAGACGATGAGCTCGTTGAAACCTTAGGAAGGGAGAAATCCAAAAGAACATGAGATTTCGGTCAAACCACGAATTTGAACACATCACCGAACAAAGTGTGTCCACACCTATTAATATCAGGCTTCTCTTGTTCGAAAGAAGGTTGGGCCATTATCGTCAGGGCGTATAACGAGATTGCTGGAGCACTCATTATCATATACGCCACCGTCGCCGATATTTTCTCGTTCAGTATAACTCTGACCAAGCTGATCGGGAAAAAAAAGAAGTTCAGACAAAGAGATATGGCCATCAAGAGATGCCCAGACATAGGATAATAGAGCCAACATTTTACAGCACTCATTCCAATACCGATAGTATTAGGAAACCACGAAGGGTCGGGCATTGTATGATAAGCCAAGGACATGTACATGAACCAGACCACAAGACCAAGATGGATAATGGAAGAGAGGGATACAAGAATCTGCCCAAGGAAACCGCGTCCTGCCGCAACGCATACGGTTGTCATGCAAAGAAGCCCCGCTGGACTTGCAGTTGTAGGCGAACTCATTTCGTCAAGAACAACCTGAGTTGCAAGCAGCATCTTCAAAATCAAGCATAGCAGTAGAATCGCTGCTATGGCGGAACATGCGAAGTGAAATTTGATGGCAACTTTGTACATCGGCGCCGTCGTGTCGCAGTAAAAGCAACCTGGAAATTCCTGTAAGGGTTGCACAAGGTTACGGTAGGGTTAGGGTTTACAGCTGTGTTGAATCAGAGAGGTTTCGAGCAGAAACCAGTCGCAAGCTTTGAAGCTTTGAGGTGTCAGCATGATTGAAGAGGTCCCATTGAATAAAGAGCACAAAAAAAGGAATTTTCTAGAGCCCAGTCAAATGGCATCCGATTCAACAAGATTCTAGAGGATAAGACATATTTTCAGGATTCAGGAGCTCCAGTGCTGGACCTACCGGGAAGGTGCATTGCGACGAATGGAAGTGCACTGGTTCACAAGTGTCAAGTAGTTCTTCTACAAATTTGAACCAAACCACTCCAAGAGTTACCATAGCCATTGCCACAGCCCCAACTGAAAGTGGTATATTGCAGATGAATACTTCCAAGAGGGACAGGAATTTGAACATGTTCGTTAAAAAATCGCCCAATTCGGTATCCAAATACCGCCTTAGGCGTCTGTGCCAGAGATACGCCTCCTTCTTTCGGCGTGACTCCAGAGACTCCGCTCTTGCTTCCAGTCTCCATTGTGCAATAAGCTTAGATCTTTCGTCCTCCAGCATCTGAGCACGCCGCCGACTCCATCGACGGTAGTCGTAGGACGACGAAGAGGACGACTGGCGACCACTTGCATTAGAGGACTGTGATCGATCGTCTGGTCCGCCATTTCTACCTTTTCGGGAATGTCGTCGGTTTTTCCTTTTCTTTTGTTTGCGCTGAGAACTCCGCTGGCGGCGTAAACATTTCATTCAGGAGTAATCCACGTTGAGAATAAAAGCTACATAAATTGCCCACCGAGGACGAGAATACACACCTTCATTTGATTACTACCGGCAGGCAGCCCAGAGTTCATCGTTGCATTGCTCCAAGTAGGATCCAGGTTGCTTTCCTGAAGTCTATTCTCCACTTGTGTGCGCTGCACTTTCTTTGAATTTCTTTGTTTCTTTTTACGTCGACTAGAACGGTGGCTATCATCACGCATGTAGTGAAGTCTTCCATCATCACGGTATTCACTCGAACCTTGCCCTGGTGGGGGAAGCAACGACGTTCGTTCGTTAGCGTCTTCTTGGCCAACATCAATTGCAGGCTGTGCACTGTCATCAGTTTCCTCGCTAGCGCGCCGGGGAGGGAGGGGGGGTTACTAAAAAAAGAAACAAAGAAGCACAGGAGTATCCCAAAACCCTATCGCTCCAAAACCCTACCTGGACGAAACATGACTTGTGGCACTCGCTTGCTCTGAGGAGTGATCCGATGAGTCAAGGCGGTTTACTCCTACATGATGCCGACCCGGATCATCCCAATTATCGTTGTCTATCGAAGGAAGCCGTTTGTGCGTCAATCTGCTAGCGGGAGGCCGATCCACGAACGCAACGCTGGAAATCGAATTCAGAAAAGATTTTTGTGCATGCGGCGTTTGTTAGAATAACTCAAAAACGATATGCAAATGAGCCAAAGAACTCGACTGTTCGATCGTACCGATGATGTTGACGAGCCTTGGATGAGATTTGCTGTGGACCACCACCGCCAGATTGCTTCAGAAAATGCAGGTTTTGACGATGGAATCCCGAAGCAGCTTCCTGAGGCGTCACAATTTTTTTTTTGGCAAAGGGATTCAGCATCTGCAACAAATAATGTTTTGCAGAACCACCTTGTCCGCGATTCTCTTCCTGAATTAACTGATCGGGGCGATTGATTTCCTCTTCACTTCCATAATAGCCAAATACACTACCTTGGCTCCCTAGAGAAGAGACACTTCCAGTGCTACACGAGAGTGAAGAGAGTCAGTTTTAGACAAAAATTGAGAGAATGACCGTGACAAGGAAATAAACACTTCTGGTGAGCTTACGATTCAGCTCGGACGTGATGAGGAGGAACTTGTGGAGGTGGTGGTGGAGGAGGAGCAGGAAGTGTACTGACACTGTTGTTTACTACTGAATGGCGTCGACCGGAAGGAAAATCTTGAACAGAGGAATCAATGCTGCTCGAATGTACCAGCCGATCCATGGTCGCCCCTTGGGGCGTCATGTGCTGTTGCGAAACAACCGGAGCGTATTGTGGTATATTTTGTTGTCGCTGCGGCGGAGGCGGGTATTGTCTGTTTAGCCCCCCTTGTCTCGTTGCTTGCGGGGGTGGCCGGGTCGGTTCGAATCTAGGTGGAGTTGCCGAGCGGTAAGGACTCAATCTCGCATTTTGAGGTGGAGGGTACCCTCCCATGGGGAAGTGGGGATTCGTGCTCATATGCAAGGGCATGTGTTGCAGGGGGTAACCATAACTTTGTGGAGAAGGTGGCCCTGCCAAAGTCAACCCATTCGAATGATAAGGATCTGGCTGGAAGCCAGAAGGAGGCCCCATGTTTTGCATGTAGCGTCCATCATAGTGTGGTGACTTTGCTGGTGACCTATCCCGATGAGGTTTTTGCTGCTGTTGTTTCAACTTCATTAGCTTTCGTCGCTGATCATAAGGGAGCATTTGAGGGTTGACTTTGGCCAAATTTTGAGGAGTAACTTTTGCTGCTGTTGGAGACGGCAAGCTGTTACCGGTATGGGGTGCAGCATGCCGAACCACAGATCCAGAGTCTGCCATACTATCAAAACTAGGAAATCTCTCGCGTCCTCGCGCAAGACCTTGAGATCCCGGTCGAGCTTGCTTTCGTCGATTACTGAAAACGATACTGCGAAGTCAAAGAATGGTCGTGAATAAATTAACGACTGGTGAGAAATGTAGACGAAAAAGGGAGAAACGAATGACAATATTTTAACAATGTAGGCCATGCACACTTCACTCCAGATAACTCACCTTCCGTCACTTCCATCAGAGTCATCATACTGAGAGCTGAAGGTTGCACGCCCTTGAGCATGTTGAAAAGGGCGATCATCATTCACGCCCACACTAGTGTTCGTGGAATTTATTGTCATCATGGGGGGTGTTTTCTTCTGTTGTGGTCCATAGTTGCTATCGTTTCGAACATTACTGTTCCTCGAAGGAATGGTAGGCGTTGCTTGGCGCTGAGTGTAAGGTGATGAAGAAGCGCCTTCGACAATCTGGCTACTGGAGTTCCGTTCTTCCAACACTTCAGTTTTTTCAGCGAAGGCCGTTGATTTCTTCTTGTTTTCGCTGCGCTTCATGCTGTCAACTTTCCCCTTTGCTTAGTAAAGCGTGGATAGAGAAAGGGATGTAGCATATGCTGTTCAAGGATTTCCTCCGTAGAATGGCGTCTTGTGACAAATTAAAGGATCTGACTCACACCATCCAATAACCTCATCATTCATTTATTATTATTATCGTACCATCATTGATCACATGCGCTATTATTGAGCATCATCATCATTGCGTTGATCAATTGACAGAAGAAATTTGTGAGGGTCTGACCGTGTGCGACCTTTTTGCCATTAACATTGGCATGTGCCATCCAGGATTGTCAGCAAAAGCACTTAGTGAACTGATTGTGCAATTATGGAGCTGCAGCTCCAAACACCCATGCAATGACTGGTCCAAGGAAGTGTTTTGAGCTTTTGACACGGCCAGTTCGCTCACTGCTCGCTTCGCTTGTCGTCCCCCCCTGGACATGGAGACATTGGGGAAGTTGCACTGCTGTAGCTTGAACCCTGGTGTGACACAGTTTGTTAAGCAAACAAAGTTTCTACCGTGTCTCTAAGAACTAGAATCACTGTTTATAAACCGCCTTGTATGCTGGAATCCTTTGTATATTAGTACTGACATGTTTTGACATGATTTTGGATGTGATATTTTTGGCTTTTTGCGCTGTCGATAGCATTTTTAGAAAAAACATTGTGTTGTGCAGTGATGACCTGCCAAAAAAATGCAAAACTAGCCCCTTTGGAAACCCCATCATTAAGCAGTTTGGAAATCAAATGGACAGGTACACTGAGTTTAGCAGCTGTGGAGTGTGAAGAGTGCATTGGGATGGAAAGTGATGCTGCATTTTTTAGTACCAGGTTCAGCTTGCTCGCCGGCCGGGAGTTTCTAACCTGCTTCAATTATCTGTGTGCATGTTCGCGTGTTTATCCCAAAAACTATGGTGCAGAAATGACAGGGCTAGAGTTGGTAACTGTTTTTTGGCATCCAGTAGCCAGCTCTGTTGCAGCTACTTGCTATGTTATTTAGCATCACTGAGGAATCGCTGGCCGGTGCCCAGATGCTACCCTTTGCTGACAGACACCACTTTGAGCTTAATTTGACTGACCTTTTGGACCAATCAACCCAATGCAAGAAGCAATGGCTACTTTATGCAATGGCAGTCACACAAAGGCATGAAAGGCAACAAGCTGCTAATGCAGGTCTACAAGCTGTTTCCGTGGTCACATCCAAGCTCCTCAAGTAGATGGCAACTGGCAGAGCATCCTAAGCAACGACAACGCCTTCAACCCTCACTGTCCTTTCTGCTACCAAGCTTATCACACCGGGCCTAATCTTAGTCCCCAATTGACTGGGACCAAGATGTCCAATCTTCAAATGAAACTAACCCAATCAAAACTTGAATGATTTTGTTACTGAAAGGGGTTTCACCTCCCACGATAGATCATCCCATTGAAATGCAGCATGATGGAGAACCCATACCAACCATGTGTAATTGTGACATCTGCTACACTTTGACCTGCACTCTCGTTGTTCTCACACTTTTTTTACTTTCACAAGGCCAAACATTTATCATTTCTGTTGAATGTACAATCCACTGTAGAGAGATCTAGTGTGGATGTAAAAGATCAGTCTACTGAAAAGAGTGAGCTCTGTTGGAGCATGTTGTCTTGTGCACTAGACCTCTACAGGGACATCTGTGGACGCACAGTGTTTCCTTCAGTCACTAGGGATTCCCATTAGGGATTGACTGACATCATCCCCTCTGACATCATCCCAGTGACATCACCCTTC
>Ga0163144_10030984_pt1 | contig 10216 bp, 8 predicted proteins | sample OliLak19BULKMAT1_FD_123175 | JGI IMG/M metagenome (GOLD analysis project Ga0163144, IMG submission 123175) | Freshwater microbial mat bacterial communities from Lake Vanda, McMurdo Dry Valleys, Antarctica - Oligotrophic Lake LV.19.BULKMAT1 | ecosystem: Environmental > Aquatic > Freshwater > Lake...
GCAGGCCTTTCGGTATCATGCACCAAACCACCATGGATCGGGTCTGTTTGCCGATCCGCCAGCAGCGGAGCCCCCATGACGCGACTCGGAACCATCCTGATCGGTCTGCTTGGCCTGGCCCACAGTGCAGCCTGGTCCTGGAGCAACCATACCTTGGTCGCCTACCGCGCACTGGAGAAAATGCCCGAAGTGGCCAGCGCTGCACCGGTCACGGTGCAAGCGCTGGAAGTTTTCCTGAAAGCCGAAGAAAAAGCCATCGCAAACTTGTTGGCCAGCCAGGAATCGTGGGCGCGCCGCCACATCGAGTCGTATGCGCCGCGCCCGGACAGTCTGGCATTTGTGGCGAACGCGGCACGCGGCGACGACGCGCGCCGGTTGGCATTCCTGATGGCCCTGCGTGTTTCGCCGGCCAGCAAATTCGCCCTCTTCCTGCAACCCGACACACGCACCGTTCCCGAAACTGTGCCGGCTTTGCCGCATTCGGATGTCAACTTCCTGCCTGAGCAAGCCAACTCGCCGTACCGGTACGTCGCGATCCGCGCGGGCGAACAGGTCTCGGCGCTGAGTGTCGTCGCCACCGCGTCAAACGAGCCAGACTATGGACTGGACATCAACCTGTGGGAGGACAGCCCGTCGCAATGGGGCAAAGTGTACGGATTCGGCAAGATCCCCTTCGGCAATCCCGCGCTGTACTTCTCCACGCAAGCGCCCTTTCACATGGGTTTCTACCACCAGGACTGGATCATCTTCAAGGCGGCCCCATTCATCAAGCGCACCTTCCCGCTGCTGCGCATCCACCAATACAGTGGCCTGGCGGCCCTGGCATTCCGCAGCGGCCACGACTACTGGGGCTGGCGCTTCACCGGGCTGGCCTTGCATTACATCCAGGACCTGACCCAGCCCTACCACGCCAACCTGGCGCCGGGAGACTCCACAATCCGCATGATCAGCGCCAATTTGCTGTCGATGGCAGGGATGCCGAAACAGCGCGATGACCTGATCGTCCTGTTGTCGAATCGCCACCTGGCTCTGGAAAAGTACCAGAACGAGCTGCTCATGGCCTCGGCCAGGGCAAAAAAGGACAGCGCGCTGGACCTGGCCTTGCGCAAGATTGAGCTCGATACTGCCTACCCGCCGTGGTCAGACCTGTACGCCCGCGACGTCGTCGCGAAGGAGGCATACGCCGCCGGTGCCGCCATGGCCAAAGCCATCGTGGCGGCGATGCCCGCCAGGTTTGTCTCGGACCCAAGCTTCGATTTTGGTGTCAAGGAAGCCGGCATCGACCTTTCGGCCGCAATGGCGCAGCAAGGCGCCACCGAGCGCGCCGAACTGGACCGCCAGATCGCCCAGGTGCTGGGACACTTCGGCGCCCACAGCCGCAACACCATACGCGGCATTCTCAAGGCAGCCAGCAAACCCTGAGGCGCTTCGGCCGACGGCGCTTGTGCCGTGTTGCACTCTTGAGGCCACACCCGCCGCGCAGGGCGCGAGTTATGCAGAGCGTCCCTGGCGGTAATTGCCCCAATAAATCAAGGCGTCGCGGCCGTCCACCAGCAGGTCCACGGGCGCGCCAAAGGGCAATACCACCTTGGTCGGCACATGCCCCATCGGCAGGTTCATCAGCAGCGGCACCTTCAGTTGGCTGCGCAGCCAGTCCACCACGGTCTGCAGGCGAAAGCCCTTGTCGTTGGGCGCCAGCTGGTAGTGGGTGAATTGCCCTAGAACAATTGCCTTCTGCTGCGCCAGCACTCCCGCGTGCAAGAGTTGCGTCAACATGCGCTCGATCCGATAGGGGTGCTCGGCGATGTCTTCAAGCACCAGCACGCCACCTTTGACCACGGGAAAAAACGGCGTACCAAGAAGGGACGTCAAAACCGCCAGGTTGCCGCCCCACAACACAGCCTTGCGCACGGGTTTGTGCAATACCTCTGCAGCGTGGCCGTCAGACCCGGTCCTGCCCTGCGCTGCGCGCCGAAGCGGCGCCGCCGGCAGACGCCAACCGGCACCCTCTCCCTGAGCCAGCAACAGATCGTCGAAGCAGGCTTGCATGATCTCGTCCACCTGCTCGGGTTTGCCGAAGTCATCGTGCACCGCAGGACCGATCCAGCTCATGGCTCCGGTCTTGGCATACAAGGCACATTGCAGCGCGGTGAAATCGCTGAATCCGACAAACTGCGTTCCGGCGTCAATCGCCTTTGCCAGTTGCTTGAAACGCACGCCACCCAGAATACGCGTCAAGCCATACCCGCCGCGACTGATCATGGCCACATCGGCGCCACTGGCCGCAGCACGGTGCAATGCGGCCAGCCGGGTCGCGTCGTCACCGGCAAAGCGCATGTGCGTCGCCAACGCGTCCTGGTCGACCTCCACCGCATGGCCCATGCTGCGCAGCCTGGCCACGCCCTGGCGGAACGCTGCTTTATCGCGCTGGGCGCTCGACGGCGAATAAATGTAGATGTGGCTCATGGCTCCCTGACGTGGCGCGCTCGAAGCAGTCGATTATGGTTCGCCAAATGCGGCCAGCGCGGCCGCTGCCACCAGTTCGCCGTGTTCCTGCACAAAGTGCCCAGCCTGTGGCAACAGCAACGGCGCCGGGCAACCGCGGATGGTTTGTGGATTATGGTTCGGCAAATGCGGCCAGCGCGGCCGCTGCCACCAGTTCGCCATGTTCCTGCACAAAGTGCCCAGCCTGCGGCAACAGCAACGGCGCCGGGCAACCGCGGATGGTTTGTGCCAGTGCCACCATCACCGGCGGCCCGAGCACCGGGTCCTGGGCGCCGACCGCCATGAAGGTCTTGCCCGACCACTGCGTTTGCCAGAACTCGCGCGCCGCGCGCGACACGGCGGCTCCGTCCGAATCGGCAAACTCCGGAACCATGGGGGCAAACGCCCGCAGGGCAGCGCGATGACCGCTGTCCGGGAACGGCGCCATGTAGGCCGCACATTCGGCCACGTCCATCTGTGCATTGCCACGCGCAAACAGGCGTGCCACGTCAAAATCGGGGGTCCTGGCGCACATCGCACGCCACGCGAGAAAGCCCGAGGACAAAGGCGCGTCGCCGGTGGCGAGCATGGTGTTCATCAGCAGCAAGGCGTGGTAGCGCTGCGGCGCCAGCGGCGGCAAGGTCAGGCCCAGCAAACCACCCCAATCCTGCACCACCAGTGCCACGCCGTGCAGGTCCAGGCGCTCGACGAACTCAAAGAGCACCTGCCGATGCCAGGTAAAACTGTGCGCCGCGTCTTTTTTCGGTTTGTCGCTTTTGCCGAAGCCCGGCATGTCCGGCGCCAGCACCCGGTCCCCGGCCGCTACAAACAGCGGGATCATCTTGCGGTACAGGTAGCTCCAGGCCGGGTTGCCATGCAGGCACAGCCAGGTGCGGGCGGCGTCGCGCGGCCCCTCATCCAGATAATGCATGCGCAAGCCGTTCAGGGCTGGCAGGTCATCGACAAAGTGCGGCGTCCAGGGATAGCCGGGCAAGTCGGCAAACCGGTGCTCCGGCGTGCGCAGGGCATCCTCGCGCAAAGGCCATGCCTGCATGGGTTTCTCCTGTCTCTTTTGTACAAAAAAAGCCTGCAGCAAGGCTGTGGATGGCGCCGCCAGCACACCGCTGCGCACCTGGGTGTGGTGGTTCAGAGCGCGCTGCGCAAACAGGTCCAGCACCGACCCGGCAGCACCCGTCTTGGGGTCGGTCGCAGCAAACACCAGGCGCTGCAGGCGCGCGTGCAAGATGGCGCCCGCACACATAGCACAGGGCTCCAGCGTCACATAGAGCGTGCAGTCGTCAAGCCGGTAGTTGCCGCGCAATGCCGCGGCAGCGCGCAGCGCAACGATCTCGGCATGGGCCGTCGGGTCGTGCTGCGTGACCGGCTGGTTGAACCCCGTGCCAATGATCTGGCCACGCCACACCACAACCGCCCCAACGGGGACCTCGCCACTCGCCCCGGCGAGCCGCGCCTGCTCCAGCGCGAGCGCCATGAATCCCTCGTCCAAGTCTGGCGCCATCTGCTCAATCGCCGCCGGTAGCGGGAACCTGGCCCATGCCCAGCAGGTCCATCCACGGCACCAGTGCGCGCTCGTTCGCCTCCCCGGCCGCGTACAGCGCGCGCATGCGAAGGTGGGACTCGGGCCTATGCTGGTTCATCTTGACCTTGCACTGCAACTCTGTTACTTCCAGCTCAAAGGCCACGATCCCGGCCAGCATCCTGTGCTGGTAATCGGTTCCCAGGTCGATCCACTGCTGGACATAGGCCGGGTCGTGGTCACCAATGAGTTTCTTCAGCAAGCGGTCCTTGTCCTGCGTTTCGTTCACCAGCGTGGCCTGCACGGTGCAATGCACGGCGAGGTAGTTCCAGGTCGGCACCCGCGCCAGGTCCGGGTACACACTCGGCGACAGATACGCCTGCGGCCCCAGAAAAACCACCACCGCCTGCGCGCGCTGCTGCAGATAGCGCCAGTGCGCATTGGGCTTTGCGCAATGTCCGAGCAGGACCAGTGCGGCCTCGCGCTGCTCCAGATGCAATGGCAGATGGCTGACAAAGGGCAGGCCGGCGTCGTCCACGCTCACCAGGCTGGCCAGCGGGTAGCTGCGCATGAGCCGACACGCCAGCGCGCGGTCTTGGGAATCGAATTGCGCCGGCAAGTACATGGTCCCGTGACTGTAGCCCATAGCGTGGCACGCAACGCTGTCTGCACTCACCCACGGGCCGGAAACACCCGAGCAATCCGGGCGCAGACAAAGGCATTCCGAGCTGCCGCATAGTCCCATTGTTCGACGCTGCAACTGCCAATGTGCTGGTCCGGCGTACGTTCCGCGTCGGCGGCGGCGGCGCCACCCCAGCGCAACAGATTGAACGAGTTGGGAACACCCGGACGTAGCCGCGATGAAATGGCCGTACCAGCCTGTACCACCCACATCGGCCGCGCCAGACCGGACAGCGGCAACACGTAGGGCAAATGGATGTGGCCTCCCAGCACCAGATCGGCGCCAGCCGCAGCCCACGCGCGCTGCGCCGCGCTATGCCCGTGCAACACATTCGGCAAGTCGGCGGCCTGCGTCACCGCCAGCGGTTGATGCACCACGACCACGCGCAACTGCTCCCGGCTGGCGGCGCCAAGCAGCCGCGCCACCCGCTCCACCTGCTGCGCCGACACGACGCCGTTTTTGTGGCGCCAGGCGCGCGTCGTGTTGACGCCCACCAGCAGCAGGTCGGACAGGGACAAAACCGGCTCGAGCAGCGCACCAAACTCCGCGCTGTAACGCGCATAGGGGTGCATCATCCGCGCGCCCAGATCAAACAGGGGAATGTCATGGTTGCCGGGAACGACCAGAGCCGGTGCCCCAAGCCGATCGACGAACTGCCGCGCCGCGCGGAATTGCCCGGGGCGTGCACGCTGCGTGATATCGCCAGACAGCACCACCAGATCCGGTCTGCACAGTTGTGCCCATTCGACCAGCGCCTGCAGCACCAGCGGCTGCTCGGTACCGAAGTGGGTATCGGAGATATGCAGCAACACCGTCATGCAATTGCCGGTGCGGGATCGGACGGCGGGCGTGCCTGCATCAGGTACAGCGGCCGGGCCAGAATCCGGAAATCCAATGGCGTTTGCAGCATGGCCACCTCGCCATCGAAAGCCACCTTGACGCGTTGGCGACCCAGCGCCAGTGTCGGTCGAAGCACGAGCTGGTGAAACTCGAAACGCTCCACCCCGTTGTGTTCGCCAAGAGTGCCCAGTGCGCCATGCAGCATCAACCGGAGCATCGCCAGCGTGCCGACCGGGCGCAACATCACGGCGGCGATGCTGCCAGCGCCAGGAGTGCCAGCCACGGTATCCTCCGGCTGCGCTCCAAGTTGCTCCAGTTGTAGCCGGTTGTTGCCGACAAACAGCGTTAACGCCCGAATATCACGCTCAGTGCCACCGAGTTCGATGTGCATGCGCAGACTGCGCTGGGCACGCAACAAAGTCGCACAACCTGCCACAAACGCCACCCAGCGGCTGCGGCCAAAACGGCGCTTGAAGGCCTCCCGATCCTGCAGCAGGTCCGGGTACAGCCCGACACTGGCGTTGACCAGAAAAAGGTGTTCATTGATGGCCGCAACCTGTACCGGCTGCACCACCGCGTCCAGCAGTAGCTGGACCGCTTCGGCTGGCGCGGCCGGAATACCGTGGGTTCGGGCGAAGTAATTGAAGGTGCCCTGCGCAACGACACCCATGGCGCATCCGGCTGCATGGGCTGCCCGTGCCACCGTATTGATAGTGCCGTCGCCGCCCACTGCAATTACCGCACCAGCGTGTTGTGCGGCAGTGTGCGCCGCCTGGCGCGCCACGCGGTCCATGTCGCGCGCGTGGCAAAACAGAAGTTCCGCCTTTCGCCCACTGCCAGCGAGTGCATGTTCGATTGCATCGCGGCGCGTGGCCTCATCGCTGGCCCCGGCAGCTGCGTTGATGATGAACACCAGCGCCGACGCCGGATCGACTTGCGGCACGGCCATCGAGCCGTCAGCGCAACCGGGTGCGGTATTGGCGTTCAATCGTGGCGCAGCAGATCGCCGAAAACCGTGTGTTCGCCCTCGCGGCGGTCTTCACCAGGCGCGTCGTACAGCACCAGCCAGCGTGGCCCGGTGCCGCCCAAACCAGGGGGCAGGTCGCAGATCGCCTCGGCACGGTTCGTACCACGGCCATGCGGCAAGGACACCGATTCGGTCAACATAGGCTCGAAGCGCACCGGATGGCGGTTGCTGGCCAGCACCTGTCGCGCCAGTGGCCATTTGAAGACACGGATATCGCCGTTCAGGACCATGGTGGGTCCGGCCAGGATATACAGGTCATCTCCCAAAAAGTGCAAATCGCGTATGCCCAATCCGTCGAGTTGCAAAAAATGCTTGCGGATCAGAATGCCCGAGCGATCCAGTGGCGCCAGACGCAGTTCTTTGGCGCGCACTTTCACGGAGACTTCCAGTATTGCCGCCCATCCGCGCAGCACCGGCCCGCGCAATCCCAGCAGCAGCCGTTGGCCATCCACTGCCAGGCCCTCGATGTCGAATCCGTTGTCCTTGCCAGGCAGGGACAGGTAGGCGCCAAAGTGAGGGTCCTTCTCCAGCGCCCGTGTCAACTCATTTGATTGCGCACCACCCTTGAGCTGCAGCGCGCGCCTGCCATCCTGCGCCTTGCGCACCAGACTTGGCACACCAGCGCCATCGGTTTCGATCGGCAGGCAGGCCAGCAAGCGCCGGTTGCGGTCCAGCGACAGCGTCTGCAGGCGTTTGGCATTTGCGCCATGGTCGAGATCGGCACTGGCGTTCTTGCGTTTAAAACCGTGCGAGCCCACCACCCACAGATAACCATCGGCGACGGCCATGCCCTCAAGGTCGGCTTCTTCGTCTGGCGCACCCGGCAGATCGAGCAGATCGGCCAAGGGGAAGTCCCGTACCTCGCCGAAACGCAAGGTCTCCCGGCCAACCGGTTCGAGCCGGCGCAAACGGTCGATGCCACAGGCCTCGTCACCAGCCACCCACAACCAGTCACCCGAAAATGCGGCGCCCGACAGGTTGGACTGCACCAGCGAGCCAGGCGCAAATTCGAGGCGCACGGCCATGGCAGATCGGGTATTGGGCATGGCAGGCGGCTCCTTCGCATTGGTGGTTGCGCAAAACAGCAGAATAGTCTAGCGTCGAAGCCAGTCAGGCCAGGCCTGCATCGGGCGATGTCCTCACTCGCAAAAAGCCCGCTTCTTCCACCGGGTTGGCGGGGCTACCCTGTCGCGCCGCACGGCCAATCTGGCGCTCTGTGCCGGGGTCGCAATCGAGGCCGGGCCGCCACCCGGACCGACGGCGCCTGCAACTACAGAATGCTTGCGATCAACTGAAAGTGGATCTGGTAACGGCTCGGCTCGAAATCCAGTTTGTTCAGGCCATAACCAAAGGTCAATCGGGCCGATACCCGCTTGTCGAGCGCGGCCACGACACCCCATCCGGCGCCCATCAGGTGCAGGCGCGCCGGCAGCGATGAATTGGGCGGTCGAAACGGAGTGACGTCACCGCGGTCGAAGAAAAAGAATCCGGACGCGGCTAGCTCGCTGGTGCCCAGCGTCACCCGCCCGATGGGATGGTGCAGTTCCAGGTTGAGGGTGTGGCCCACATCACCCGACAAGGCGCTGGTTGGATAACCGCGCACGCTGCCGTCGCCACCGATGAAGTACTGTTCACTGGACGGCAGATTGCGCTGCTGTGCCGACTGCCAGCCGAGTGTGCCGCGCAGCGACATGCCGGCACCGAACTCCTGGTCGAAACGCACACTGCCACGGTCAATTTGCAGGGACACCGGGGCCAACAGCTGCACCTCGCCGAAGTAGCGCGTGTAACTTGCCAACCAGCGCGACCTGGTACCAAAGTATTGCGCCTCCAGCCCCAGACTGTGGTCCCTGGTGTCGGTGCGCTGCAGGAACACCGAGTCGATGAAGTTTTCGCTGTAACGCTTTCTACTGCCCAGCAACAAGTCGACCTGGGCGCGCTGCTCCACCACCATCGGCTGGCGCAACAGCGCGGAATAACCACTGGAAGCACCCGTAATATTGAGCGGTACCAGTGGGCCATGGCGCACGGCCGTGTCATCGCGGCTCCAGCCCAGGTTGAGTCGGCCGCCCCAGCGGTTCACTGGAAAGGCATACGCCAGTGACAGACCACGCAGGCCATCGGCATCGGTCGCGGTCGCATTGAGCTCATCGCGCAACCCAAGCAGGCTCCGGTTTATGTAAGTCGTCGAGAGCCGCCAGGCCCCAGTGGATTCACCGCCCAGGTTGTCCAGCATTAGGCGAATCTCCTGGCGCTGCGGCTCGACCACGCCCACCTGCAGGTCGGTTAGGCCAAAACCGGTTCCAGGTTTGAGCTCGGCGCGCAGTTGCACATCGTTGCTTCGGTTGAAGCGGCGCAGCGCCGGTTCCAGACGCTCCAGATCCACCAAATCACCGGCGCGCAAGCCAAGGCGATTGGTGATGAAATCCGACTCGGTACTGGTATTGCCCTGCAGTTCGACCTTGCCCACCCGCCCCTCGACCAGCCGCACGCGCACGACGCCTTGCGAGACGTCCTGTGGTGGAACCAGCGCCTGTGCCGTGACCACATTCTTCGATCGGTACAAGGCGTTCACACGCGCCACCAGTTGCTGCAGTTCGGCCAGCGTGAGTGCACGCCCGCGAAAATCCTTCGCAATGTCTTCGAGTTCAGCCGCCGTCAGGATGTCGGAAGGAGTGAACTCAATGCGGGTCACCTGGAAACGCACCGCATCTGCGGCCGCGGTGGCGTCGCCAGCGGTCTGCGGCGGCGCAATCCCGTCGCGCTTGAGCGGCTCGGTGATGGGTTGCTGCAGCCGCTCGGCGTCACGGCGTCGGCTGTCGTCGTCAATCTGGCGCTGGCGCACCGCGCCCGGATCGGCCGCGGGCGGCACCACGGTCGTTTGCGCCAGCGCCGGCAGCACCGTGCCAGCGGCTAGCAATATCAACCAGGCTTGCTTTCGCATTATTTTGCGCACTCGCCGTCCTTTTCGTAGTCTTTGCATTGGCCCGTCATGGTGACGCCGCCGCCCGAAACCGTGACCAGACCGCTACCGCGTCCGACTTCCTGCTGCAGGCCGGCGGGTACGTCCAGGCGCGGAATTGTCAATGCGGTTTCACTCTGCTCGACCACGCTGGCATTGGCCGAGTTCGGCGTCAATGCCTCATGCAGCGGGCTGCGGTAGATCACAAAGGCACTGGTACCCAGGCGATTGCCCAGCAGGTTCAGCGCGAACGGCGCACCATCCGAATACAACTGCAGGTCGAACGGCTGGATGCTGCGGTCGTGCTGGTCTATCAGCAAGGCCGACGACGGATTGGTGAAAGTCGCCCTGTCCACAATCGTAAGCTGGTCCACCGACACCGCTCCGGCTGGTATCACGATGTTTGCCAGCGCGGCACTGAGCGCGTCAAAGGCAAAACCGCCGCCACTGGTCAGGGTCAAGTGGACTTTCGACGCAGGCACACCGCTGAGCCCGGTGATGGAGCCGCCCACCGGCTGGGGCGCACCGACCAGATTGGCCGTCACCTGGTCCGACTGCAGCGTAACGGACGACCCGACGTTGATCCGATTGGCAAGAATGCTCACTGGCGCGCTCAGGGCCACGGTGTCTGCACTGACACTGCCAGTCACCACCACGTTGCCCATGGCCGATACCAGTGCCACC
>Ga0163144_10030987_pt1 | contig 10216 bp, 9 predicted proteins | sample OliLak19BULKMAT1_FD_123175 | JGI IMG/M metagenome (GOLD analysis project Ga0163144, IMG submission 123175) | Freshwater microbial mat bacterial communities from Lake Vanda, McMurdo Dry Valleys, Antarctica - Oligotrophic Lake LV.19.BULKMAT1 | ecosystem: Environmental > Aquatic > Freshwater > Lake...
CGAGCCAGCGGATGGCCGACAGATCGTCTTCCGGCAGTTTCGAGGTGGCGTGCCGTTCGATGGCCAGGGCCAAATCGGCGGGGTCCATGCCGCGCCCGTCGTCGCTGACCGCGATCAGCGCCTTGCCGCCGCCCGACAGGGTGATGGCGATGCGCGTGGCGCCGGCGTCGATGGCATTCTCGACCAGTTCCTTGACCGCGCTGGCCGGCCGCTCCACCACCTCGCCCGCCGCGATGCGGTTGGCGGTGGTTTCCGGCAGGCGCCTGATGGTGCCCGGCCGGGCGGCTAGTGCGGGACTCGCGAGCATGGACCTAGTCTAGCAGCCTCAGGCCGCCTTGCGCGGCGTGATCTCCCGCTCCAGCCGGTCGCCCAGAAGTTCGGCGGCGACCTCCAGTTCATAGTGGGTTCGCAAACCCATCCAGAGTTCCGCGCTGGTGCCGAAATAGCGGCCAAGGCGCATGGCCAGTTCTGCTGTTAGCCGTTGGCGACCATGCACGAAGTCGTTCAGACTGGAACGCGGCACGCCAATGGCCCGCGCAAGCGCTGCCACGCTCATGCCGAGTTCGTCGAGAAACTCGGTCTTGAGCAGATCGCCCGGATGAATCGGAGGAATCTCGCGCTTCGTTCGCCTAGCCTTCACATCACCCTCGCGCCCAACCGCAACGAGTACTAACATACCGAACCTATGGCTGAAAGTCTCCGCGCCGACCTCGAACGCTTCGTTATCGACGATTCCGACCTCGAAAAATTGGAGGAACGGCTCGGCGAGGCGAATATTTTCGAGGTCCTCGGCATGGTCAACGCCGAAATCCGTCACTCAAATTTTCTCGCTTGGATTCTCGACCCCGCCGCCAATCACGGCTTGGGCGACGCCGTCCTGCGCGCGTTCTTGAAACGCGCCCTGTCCGGCGGTGTTCCAGGCAATGGCCTCACCGCTCTCGACGCGGCAGTGATGAATCTCGACGACACCGAGGTATATCGGGAACGTGCCGAGATTGACCTTCTGCTGGTCAATCGAACGGCGGGATTCGTCATCGTAATCGAGAACAAGATAACGGCCGGCGAACACGGTGACCAGCTCGCCAAATACCGGGGCTGGGTGGAAGCCACATATCGCGAAATGAACCGACGAGCTTTTTTTCTTCTTACCGTCGAGATAGACGACACTCCGTCCGACGAAGCCTATTCGCCAATTGGCTACCACACGGTTCTGGAGGCGATCGACTACGTCATTCGACGGCACGAGGGCGGAATGCTGCCGCAAACGGAACTTCTGCTCCGGCAGTATTCCACCATGATCAGGAGGCGATTGATGGATGACGACCCGGGTCTAGTAAAGTTAGCGCGGGACATTTATCGGAAACACCGACGTGCGCTTGACTATGTATTTGAACAAATCCCGGATAGACAAGCAGAGTTGCGTGACCATCTGGAAAAGCTAATAGAGTCCGCTTCACCTGCGCTTTTCAAAGATCACTGCATCAAGGGAGAGATTCGTTTTGGCGTTTCGGCTTGGGACAACCTACCGGGTCAACTCGATGGGCGAGGCTGGCAGGGAACAAAAAGGGTTCTATTATTTGCGTTCAAGAATCCGCCCGAGACCCAACCTCGCCCTCATCTTCGGTTAATTCTCATAATCGGCCCGAGCGAATCCCAACAGTTGCGGCAGCGGATTTTCGATCTTGCGACAGCCCGCCAGCTAGGTTTCAAACCAACTCAGAATGTGTTGCCAAAGAAATTTTCTACAATCTGGGAAAAGGTTTTCCTCGACGAAAATGATTTCCGTAAGGAAGAACTCCGAGAACTGACCGAGAAGATTGACAAAAAGTGGCAAGCCTTCCTATCGGATGACTTGCCGAAACTTCAAGCTGCGATCCTCAAAGCTGGACAACCTTCCACAGCCTAGTCTGTTACCCGTCGATCCCCACGGGCTGGCCGACGATCACGGTGAGGAGCTTGTCGGGGTCGAGCAGGCGCTTGGCGACGCGGTTCACGTCGGCCAGGGTCACCGCTTCGATCAACGACTTGTAGCGCTCGATATAGTCGATGCCGAGGTTTTCCTGCTGGATCGAGACCAGCATGCCGGCGATGCGCCCACTGGTGGTCATCTGCAGCGGGAACGAACCGGTGAGATAGGCCTTGGCGTTGGCGAGTTCGTCCGCCGTCACGCCGGCGTCGCGCAGCTTGCCGTATTCGAGGCGGATCAGGCGCAGCGATTCCGCCACCGCGTCGTTGCGGGTCGCCACGCTGCCGACATGGATGGCAGCGGCGCGGTAGGGCTGCATCGAGGTGCTGACGCCATAGGCGAGGCCGCGCTTCTCGCGCACCTCCTCCATCAGGCGCGAGGAAAAGCCGCCGCCACCCAGGATGTAATTGAGCAGCGAGGCGGCATACCAGTCGGGATCGGCGCGCTTGAGGCCCGCGGCACCGAACAGCACCACGCTTTGCGGCACCGGGCGGCGAATGACGATGGGTTTCTCGGGCGTGGCCGGGACCGCTTCCGGCACAATTGCCGGCTTCGCTGTAGCGGGCAGGCCGCCAAAGGCGAGATCGAGCAGGCGGGCGAACTCCGTAGCGTCGATGTCGCCCACGGCGCCGACCACGATGTTGTCGCGCGCCATGCGCTCCTTGATGAAGGCGCGGAGTTCGTCGGCCGTCACCGTGGGCAGCGATTCCCGCGTGCCGTCGCTGGGCCTGCCATAGGGATGGCCGGGAAACGCCGCCGCCGCGAAGGCGCGACCGGCGACGGCCTGCGGGCTGCTTTCGGCGCGGTCGAGGGCCACCAGCATCTGCGTCCGCGCCCGGCTCAGCGGCTCGGCGTCGAAGCGGGGCTGGGTCATCGCCTGGCCGAACAGGCGGAACGCCTCCGCGCGATTCTCGCTCAAGGTGCGGAGCGAGCCGCGCACGGTGTCGCGTCCGGCGGAGAACGACATTTCAATCGCCTTCTCCTCCAGCCTGGCATGGAAGTCGAGATCCTCGTCGGGGCCGGAACCGTCGTCGAGCAGGGCGGTGGCGAGTGTCGCCAGGCCTTCCTTGCCCGCCGCCTCCTGCGCCGAGCCGCCGCGCCAAGCGACTTCGAGGGCAATTATCGGGATGCGCTTTTCCTGGATCAGCCAGCCGACAATGCCGCCGGGGCTGACCACGCGCTGAATGTCGCGGGCCTGGGCCGGCAGGGCTATGAGGATGAAGGCGAACGCGGCGAGCAGCAGGCGGCGCATGTCAGTCGCCCTTCTTCGGCAGCAGCAGGCCGGTGACCGACCTGCCGGGTTCCAGCACATAACGAGCCGCCAGGTTGACGTCGGCCACCGTCACGGCGCGCACCAGGTCGGGCCATTCCTCGATCTGCGCGATGGTCAGGCCGGCGACGAGGCCGGCGCCGAACATGCGGGCGCCGGAGGCTGCGCTGTCGCGGGCATAGGTGGCGCTGGCGATCAGGCCGGTCCTGGCCCGCGTCACCTCGGCCTCGGTCACGCCATCCTTCAGCAGGGTGGCGATTTCGCGGTCCACGGCCGCCTCCAGCACGGCCAGCTCGGTGCCGGGGCGCGGGCTGGCGTAGATGCTGAAGGTCATCGGGTCGATGCCCGACGAATCGTAGCCGGCGCCAACCGAGGTGGCCGGTCCGTCGCTTTTCGCCAGCGCGCGCTCGAAACGCCCGGTGCGGCCGGAGAGGATTTCGCTCAACACTTCCAGCGGTACGGCGTGGCGGGTCTCGCCGCCGGTGCGCGTGGGTGCAAGATAGGAGCGTGACCAGCTTGCCTGGCGCACCCGGGAATCCTCCAGCACGATGCGGCGGGGGGCGATCTGCGGCGGCTCCTGCGGCCGGGTGCGCTCGACCACCGGGCGAGCCTGCAACGGGCCGTAATATTTCTCGGCCAGCGGCCGCAGTTCGGCGGCGTCGATGTCGCCGGCGACGATCAGGAAGGCGTTGTTGGGCGTGTAGTAGCGCTGGTGCCAGGCAATCGCGTCGGCGGTGCTGAGCTGGCGCATCTCATGCTCCCAGCCGATCACCGGGCGGCCATAGGGATGGTTCAGGTACTGCGCCGCCGTCATCTGCTCGCCCAGCAGCGCGCGGGGATTGTTGTCGGTGCGCGAGCGGCGCTCCTCCAGGATCACGTCGCGCTCGGGCAGCACCTCGGCGTCGGTCAGCACCAGGTTCTGCATCCGATCGGCTTCCATTTTCATCACGAGCTCAAGCCGGTCGCGCGCCACGTCCTGGAAGTAGCCGGTATAATCGTAGCTGGTGAAGGCGTTGTCGCGGCCGCCGTTGCGCGCGACGATTCGCGAGAAGTCGCCCGGCTTCACCTCCCTGGTGCCTTTGAACATCAGGTGCTCAAGGAAGTGGGCAATGCCGGACTTGCCCTGGACCTCGTCGGCCGAGCCGGTCCGGTACCAGACCATGTGGGTGACCACGGGGGCGCGACGGTCCTCCAGCACGACGACCTGCATCCCGTTGGCCAGGGTGAAGCTTTCGGGCTGAAACATGGCGGCGTGCGCCGGCGCCGGCGCCAGACCCAGGAACAACAGGCAAAGGACGAGCGCGGCACGCATTACGTCACCCGATCACAGCGTGGAACAGCAGGGATATGGGGCCGCCGGCAGCAACTTGCCAGCGCGCGATCAGAATATGTCTTCGAGGATGCCGCGCTGCTTGCGCTGGATCACCGGCACGTCGCCTTTGTTGGCCGGGGTGCCCGAGGCGGCGACCTCGCGCAGGCGCTGGCTTTCCTTGGTGGCGTCCACCACCAGGCCCGGTACGGCCGGCTTCTGCCAGAACACCAGCCGGTCGACGAACGACTTGTCGCGCTCCAGCAACTGGGTGGTTTCCTCGTTGATGGTGCGGCGGATCGACGGGTCCACGGTCGTGGCGTTGGCCAGGCCCAGCAGGGCGGATTCGCCGGCCGAACGGGGCGCGCCGCCGACCCCGCCGGAGCGCAGGATGGGGGTGGCATCGCCAGCCGGGGCCTGGCGGCGGCCGGTCAGGGCGGCCTGGGCCGCTTCGCGCGGCTGCAATTCCTGCGGCCGGGGAGCGCCGGGTTCGGGTGGGCGCAGGGTGAAGTTCGGCGGCAGCACCAGCGGCGCCTGCTTCACCACCTCGAACTCGTCGGGCATCCGTTTGGTAATGCCGACAGCCTCACGCACGTCGTTGCAGGCGGTGGCGGCGACGGCCAGGGCGACGAGTGGCAGAAGACGGGCAAATCGGTTCATGGGCGGCATTTTACCGCTTCCCAGCCGCCGGCCACAAGCTGTCCAGCAGCAGCAGCCCGACACCGCACACAATGGCCGCATCGGCCACGTTGAATGCCGGCCAGTAATATTCGCCCAGGTGGAAGGACAGGAAGTCCGCTACCGCGCCAAACCGCAGGCGGTCAACCACGTTGCCGATGGCGCCGCCGACGACCAGGCCAATGGCTACGCCCAGCAACCGCTTTTCAGCGCGCCATAGCCAGACCAGCAGCACGGCCACAATAACCAGCGACAATCCGATCAATATCCAGCGCTGTGCGGCGGCATCGCCGGCGTTGAACAGACCGAAGCTGATGCCCCGGTTCCACACCATGACAATGTCGAAAAACGGCGTCACCCGAACGCCGCCAGGATTTTTCGCCATGAGGTCCAGCAACCAGGGCTTGGTTACCTGATCCAGCAGCATGACCGAAGCCGCGATGGCGAGGGCCAAAATGCGGATCGTGCGCTTCACGCCGCCACCGCCGCCGTGCAGCGCCGGCACAGGTCGGGATGCGCGGCGTCCTGGCCCACTTCCACCAGCACCTGCCAGCAACGCTGGCACTTGTTGCCCAGCGCCATGCCCGGGATTACGGCGGCCCCGCCGACATCGGCCAGGCTGAACGCCCCTGCCGGCGCCGGATCGGCGCTGAGCGTCACGCCCGAGGTGATGCAGATTTCCGCGAAGTCGAGGCCGTCCAGCGCGGCGAGATCGGCCGCCGGGGCGTGCAGCACGGGATGCGCCTGCAAGCTGGTGCCGATGCGCTTTTGCGCCCGCTCGATCTCCAGCGCGCCGGTGACCACGCGGCGCAGGTCGCGCACCTTGTCCCAGCGCTTGGCCAAGGCCTCGTCGCGCCATGCCGCCGGAATTTCCGGGAACTGGCGCAGGTGTACGCTGCCGTCCTCGCTGGGGAAGCGGGCCAGCCACGCTTCCTCGGCCGAGAACACCAGGATCGGCGCCAGCCACGCGGTCAGGCAGTTGAACACCTGGTCCAGCACGGTGCGCGCGGCGCGGCGCCGCGTGCTGCCGGTCGCGTCGCAATACAGCGCGTCCTTGCGGATGTCGAAGTAGAATGCCGACAGGTCGACCGAGCAGAACGTGTAGACGCTGACGAACAGGCGGTGGAAGTCGAACGCCTCGACCGCGTCGCGCACGGCCTTGTCCAGTTCGGCCAGCCGGTGCAGCACGAAACGCTCCAGCGGCGGCATGTCCTTCACGTCGACCTTCTCGGCCGCGCTGAAGCCGGCCAGGTTGCCGAGCAGCCAGCGCATGGTGTTGCGAATCCGGCGATAGGCATCGACCTGCGCCTTGATGATGTCGCCGCTGATCTTGAGATCCTCGGTGAAGTCGGTGGAGACGACCCAGAGGCGCAATATGTCGGCGCCGTTCTGGTCCATCACGCTTTGCGGCGCGACCACATTGCCCAGCGACTTCGACATTTTCTGCCCGTCGCCGGCCATGACGAAGCCGTGCGTCAGGACCGCGTCATAGGGCGCGCGGCCGCGCGTGCCGCAGGCCTCCAGCAGGCTGGAATGGAACCAGCCGCGATGCTGGTCCGAGCCTTCGAGGTAAAGCGAGGCCGGCCAGCGCAGGTCGGGCCGCTGCTCCAGCACGAAGGCGTGGGTCGAACCGGAATCGAACCAGACATCGAGAATGTCGGCGACCTGTTCGTAGTCGTCCGCCTTGTACTGGCTGCCCAGAAAGCGTTCCGGCGGGCTGGCGAACCAGGCATCGGCACCTTCCGCCTTCACCGCATCGACGATGCGCTGGTTGACGGCGGGATCGCGCAGGCACTCGCCGGTCGCCTTGTTCACGAACACCGAGATCGGCACGCCCCAGGCGCGCTGGCGGCTGATGACCCAGTCCGGCCGGTCCTGGATCATGCCGCGCAGGCGGTTCTGGCCCGACGCCGGCACGAAGCGGGTCGCCTCGATCGCGGCCAGCGCGGTCTTGCGCAAATCGTTCGTCTCCATCGAGATGAACCATTGCGGCGTGTTGCGGAAAATCAGCGGCGCCTTGGAGCGCCAGGAATGCGGATATTGGTGGCGCAGCCGGCCCTTGCCCAAGAGCGCGCCGGCCGCCGCCATGGCGCCGATGACCGCGCCATTGGCATCGCCGTCCTTGCCTTCGGCGGTCAGGATGCGCTTGCCGGCGAACAGCGGCACGTTGTCGTAGTAGGAACCATCGGGCGCGACCAGGAACGGGATGCCGTCCTGGCCGAACGTCGCGGTCCAGAGGTCGAAGTCGTCCTTGCCGTGGCCGGGTGCTATGTGCACGAAGCCGGTACCGGTATCCATGGTGACGAAATCGCCGGCCAGCACAGGGACATCGAAGTCGTAACCCTGGCCACGCAGCGGATGCGCGCAAACCGCACCGGTCAGATCGCTGCCCTTCAGCGTCGCCACAACCTCATGGCCTTCGATCAGACAAGCCTTCAAAACCTGCGGCAGCAGCTCGGCGGCCACCAGCACCTCGTCGCCCACCTTGCCTTGCGCCTTTTCGGCCAGGGCGGTGACGCGAACGCGGACATAGTCGGCATCCGCCTTCAGCGCGATGGCGCGGTTGGCCGGCAGGGTCCACGGCGTGGTGGTCCAGATCACGATGCTGGCGCCGGCGGCAGAAGCCGGCCCCTGCACCACGGGGAACTTCACGAACAGCGTCGATGAGGTGTGCTCGTGGTACTCGACCTCGGCCTCGGCCAGGGCGGTCTTTTCCACCACCGACCACATGACCGGCTTGGAGCCGCGGAACAGGCCGCCGTTCATCAGGAATTTCAGGCACTCATCGACGATCGCCGCCTCGGCGGCATAGTCCATGGTCAGGTACGGATGGTCCCAGTCGCCGGTCACGCCCAGGCGCTTGAACTCCGCGCGCTGCACGTCGATCCAGTAATTGGCGAAGTCGCGGCATTCCTTGCGGAACTCGACCTTCGGCACCGCATCCTTGTCGCGGCCGGCGGCGCGGTACTGCTCCTCGATCTTCCATTCGATGGGCAGGCCGTGGCAGTCCCAGCCCGGCACGTAATTGGCGTCCTGCCCGGTCATCTGGCGCGTACGCACCACGATGTCCTTCAGTATCTTGTTCATCGCCGTGCCGATATGGATGTTGCCGTTGGCGTAGGGCGGACCATCGTGCAGCACGAAGGGCGGGCGGCCCTTCGCATCGGCGCGCAGCTTCTTGTAGAGGTCCAGCTTCACCCAGCGGGCGAGCAGCTCGGGCTCCAGCTTCGGCAGGCCGGCTTTCATGGGAAAGTCGGTCTGCGGCAGGAAAACGGTGGCCTTGTAGTCGACGGTCATGGCGTCTCGCGAAAATCGAGTTATGGGGCGCCGTCAAAGGCGCGCGGCAGCCGGCCCCGTCAGCGCGGAGCCGGGCCGGTAATTCGCGAGGGAATTATCCACAGCATGGCGGGCGGGTTTTAACAGCCGGCCCCAGACTTCGCAACAAGTCAGGGGCGCAAGCCAAAGCGCCCGGCCGCACCCGCTGGCGCCGCCAGCAGGGCGCGGGCGGTGTCGCGGTCGGCTGATATCTGGGCCTTCAGGGCATCCAGCCCGGCGAATTTCTGCTCGCCCCGGATGAAACCGGTAAAGGCCACCCGCAGCGTCTGGCCATAAAGGTCGCCGGCGAAGTCCAGCAAATGAACCTCCAGCGCCACCTTGTCCTTTCCGAAGGTCGGGCGCAGCCCAATGTTCGCCACCCCGTCATGCCACACCACACCGTTCGGTCCGGTCAGGCCGGCGCGCACGGCGTAGACGCCCAGGCGCGGCACCAGGCTGGCGCCCAGCGCCACGTTGGCGGTGGGGAAGCCCAAATGGCGACCGCGCCGGTCGCCCTGCTCCACCACGCCCTCGACCTCCCACCAATGGCCCAGCAGCTCGGCCGCCACCGCCGGCTCGCCCGCCTGCAACAGGTCGCGGATGCGGGTCGAGGAATAGACGATGCCGCCATCGCTGACCGGCGGCACCACGGTCACGCCAAAGCCGTGCTTCTGCCCTTCGGTCTGCAAGGTCGCCACGGTGCCGCTGCGCCCCTTGCCGAACACGAAATCGTAGCCGACCACGGCGTGGCGCAGGCCAAGGCCGCGCACCAGCACCTGCTCGACAAACGCCTCGGCCTCCAGCGCCATCAGGCCGGCGTCGAATGGAATGGCATAGAGAACATCGACGCCGAGCGCCGCCAGCAGGCGCTGCCGGGTCGCCAGCAGGGTCAGGCGAAACGGCGGGTCGGCCGGCCGCATGTACTGGCGCGGATGCGGCTCGAAAGTAACGACGCCAAGCGGCGCGCTGGCGGCGCCCGCAATGTCGCGGGCCCGCGCGATCACGCCCTGGTGGCCGCGATGCACGCCGTCGAAATTGCCCAGCGCCGCGACCGCGCCCTGCGCAGCGCCGCGAAAATCGTGAAAGGTGTCCATTATTCCTTGGGGCGGGGCGAAACCATCATCACCGCCTCGCCGTCTAGCACCGGCTTGCCCGCCACGGTGCAGACCGTGGCGAAGGTGGCGCGGCGCTTGCCGTCCAGCGCCGTGACCGTGACGGTGGCGACCACGGTGTCGCCGATGCGCACCGGCGCCTTGAAGTTGAGGGTCTGCGACAGGTAGATCGCGCCCGGCCCCGGCAGCTTGGTGCCGAACACGGTGGAGATGAAACCGGCCGACAGCATGCCGTGGGCGATGCGGCCCTTGAACATCGTGCTTTCCGCGAATTCCTGGTCCAGGTGCACCGGGTTGGTGTCGCCGGTGACGCCAGCGAACAGCACCAGGTCGGCCTCGGTCACCGTCTTGGCGAAGCTGGCACTCTGCCCGACGCTCAAATCCTCGTAGTAAAAGCCGTGCCGCGCGTTCATGTCATCCTCCCGGGTGCCGTCTTATAAAGGTTAACCACAAAGACACCAAGGCAGCGAGACGCGCACCCGGCGAAGCCAAAAAAGTATTTAACCGCAGAGGACGCGGAGGAGCGCGGAGAAGGCGCAGAGCGTCAGTGCCTCTGCGTTCCTCCG
>Ga0163144_10030989_pt1 | contig 10216 bp, 5 predicted proteins | sample OliLak19BULKMAT1_FD_123175 | JGI IMG/M metagenome (GOLD analysis project Ga0163144, IMG submission 123175) | Freshwater microbial mat bacterial communities from Lake Vanda, McMurdo Dry Valleys, Antarctica - Oligotrophic Lake LV.19.BULKMAT1 | ecosystem: Environmental > Aquatic > Freshwater > Lake...
CACGGTGGTGGTGGATGGCACGCCGCCGGGCCTGGAAGTGCGCTCGCCGGTGGATGGCGCGCAGTTCTCAGTGGGGATGGTGGATGTGGAACTGCGCTCGGCGGCGGCGGACCTGGATGCCGCGTCCGTGGCCCTGGAAGTCAATGGAGCGCTCAGCAGTGTGACGGCCACGCCGCAGGGCCTGGGTGTGTTCACGTTTGCCTCGGTGCCCCTCAGTGGCGCGGCGGATGACCGCTACCAGATCACCGGGATTGTCCGGGACGTGGCGGGCAATGAGACGCGGACCAGCGTGCAGGTGACCGTGGATGACACGCCGCCGGTGGCGGCCGTGCTGGGTGTGGACCGCAGCGGGGCAGACCGGACGCTGGGCATGTCCGCGGCGGCGCACACCATCCTGGATATCTCCACACCGCAGGGCGTCAGTGACCTGGACCAGGATCAGAACAGTGCCAACGGCCTGCAGTACGTCTTTGCGGTGGAGCTGCCGCTGGCGGACTGCGCCACGCTGAGCGGCTCCACGGCGGTGCTGGACATCAGCGGCCTGGCGGATGAGCAGGTGGTCACGCTGACCGCCGGCGCCACCAGCTGCCGCGGACTGGCCAACGGCACCGGCACCGGACTGACGCTGCGTGACGGTGACGGTGAAGCAACGGTGACCGTATCAGACACTGCGGGCAACGTTGGCGCTTACACTTTCTTCTTCACGGTGGTGCGCCAGGTCAACCTGCTGCGCATTGACAGCCCGGAAGACGGAGCGCGCGTGGGCAACACGCCCCTGACTGTGGCAGCCACGTCAGACCTGACCTCCGGCACGTGCGAGCTGCAGGTCAACACGGTGCCCGCCGGAACGCAGCCGGGCGCGGTGAGCATGACGTTCAGCAACGTGACGCTGACCGGCAATGACGGGGACAGCTTTGCGCTGGTGGTGGTCTGCACTTCGGTGGCGGGTGTCTCTCAGAGCCTTCCGGTGACGCTGGTGAAGGACCTGGCGCCCCCCAGCGGCGGCGCCCTGGTGCTGGCCAGCGGAGCCGCGCTGCCGGCGGCGTTCAACAGCAGCATCCTGTCTGATGGGCCGGTGATCAGCGCGCGCTACCTGAAGGACCTGGCGGTGGAAGTGGATGCGGAGGGTGGCAACTGTGCGCGGGTGAGTTCGTCCAGCCTGGTGGCCACGCCGGCGGGTGGAACGGCCCTGACGCTGACCGGGTCCGGTTTTGGCTTTGTGTCCGGCGGCCGCTGCCGCTCCGAATTCCTCCAGGTGGACCTGGGCGCCCGCACCGACACCGGCACCACCACCAGCCTGGAGGCCAGCGTCACGGATTCTGCGGGCAACGTGGGCAGCGTGGGTCCCGCCAGCGTGCTCAATGACCAGGTGGCGCCGGTGATTGCACGCGTCCGCCCCACGGCCACGTTCTTCCTGGCTGCCAATGACACGCAGCCGGGGACGCCGGGGTTGCAGCAGGCGGTGGAGTATTCGGTCACGCAGGATGGGCGGGCCACCACGGCGGCCATTGTGTGCACCGGGCCGGGTGCGGCGTGTCCTGCCGGAAGCCGCGCGGTGACCGGTGCCAGCGTCATCTTTGGGGACAGCGCGGCGGACCTGGTCACGCTGGCCGGTGCGGGCCAGGACGGCAGCACACTGGTGGTGGTGAGTGCCACGGACGCCGCGGGGAATGTGGCGCAGGATTCCGTGACGTACACGTTTGATGGGACGGTGCCGGTGTTGGAAGTGCTGGCGCCGGCAGATGGCGCGGCGTTCAACGCGTCTGCGGACTCCAACGGAACCACGCCGGGATTCCAGGTTTCTGTGACGGTGCGGGTGCGTGACACGGATGCGGACCCCACGGTCCGCGCAAGCATCAATGGCGCGCCCAGTGTGCCGCTGTGCACGCTTTCCGGGACCATATCCTGCACGGCGCCACTCACCGTTCCGCAGGGTGCAGTGACGTTGGTGCTGAGCGCGCGTGACGCCGCCGGCAACACGGTGGAGGTGACCCGCACCATCCAGGTGGACAGTGACCCGCCCGCCATTGGCTCCATTGTGGTGTTGGGTGACGTGAACACCAACGGGATTGGCAACATGGCGGAGGACGGCTCTGGCACCACGGCGGGTTTTCAGACCGGGGTGCGGGTGACGCTGACCGGCGCCGAAGACGGCCGGATGTTGAGTGTGCTGACCAACAACCCCGCTGCAGGGACGCTGCTGGGAACGGGCCCGGTCTCGGCCGGAGTGGTCACGCTGGCCACGGTGTCTCTGAGCCAGGGCGCCCATGTGCTCTCCGTCCGGGTGAGTGACCTGGCGGGCAACCTGAACAACGAGGCGGCACGGACGCAGGCGTTCACGGTGGATGTTGTGGCGCCCACGGTTGCCATCACGCAGCCCGCGGCATTGCTGCTGGTGGTGGTGGGTGATGGTGACAACAACGGAACCACGCCCGGCTACCTGACGAGCATCACGGTGACCACCGACGCAGAGTCCAGCCAGCCGTGCACCGTGGCGGACGCCAATGCGGGCTCCATGCTGCCCACGGGGCAGCCCTCCAACGGTTCGGCTGCCACGTTTGCCGCCGCCCGCCTGGGCGAGGGTCCGCGCGCGCTCACCGCCACCTGCACGGACGCCGCCGGCAACGCTGCCACCAGCGCTGTCTACGCGCCGCTGGTGGACACGCTGGCACCGCGCATCACGATGGTGACGCCCAACTCCGGGCCGTTTGGGCCGGTCGATGACCTGGACATGGGCACGCCAGGCATTCAGCTCAGCTTCACGCTGCTCCACAGCAACGTGGATGTGGGTTCCCAGTTCATCTTTGCCAGCACGCTGGAGCCCAGCCTCAGCACCGCGGCGCACGCTGCGGACGCGGACGGCAGCACGGACGTTGTGGTCACGTTCTCCCAGGAAGGCATGCATGCCGTCACCGTGACCAATCAGGATGCCAACGGGAACAGCGGCTTCATTGGGCCGTTCACGCTGGATATCCAGACCGGTCAGTGGAACGTGACGGTCACGCAGCCGGCCACCAGCCCGCTGCTTGCCGGCGTGGCCCAGGATCAGGATCCGGCCGCGGGGCTGCAGACCACCATCTCCTTCACCACCAATGCGCCGGCAGGCTCGCTGGCGTACCTGACGGTCAATGGCGTGGAGGACACGGCCAACCCGGTGACCACCACGGCGATGGGTCTGCTCAGCGGCGGCTCGTTCTCCCTGGTCACCATTCCGGCGGGGGAGAACACCTTCAGCATCCGCGTGGACAGCGGCGCCAAGGAGGGCAACAGCAGCACCTACCAGGTGTACGTGGACCTGACGCCGCCTGTTGTCAGCATCACGCAGCCGTCCACCATCCTGCGCTACAACCGGCTGGGAGACGCCACACACCTGGGTGACACGCAGCCCGCGGATTCCATGGTGCAGGCCACCATCATTGCCAATGTGACGGGGTGCGGAACGGTGGCTCGGCCGGGTTCATTGGGCATCCGCGTGGGTGCAGTCAGCGTCCTGCCCATGCCCACCAGTGTGACGGCGGACGGCGCCATCACCGTGCCCAACGTCATCCTCCCGGAGGGCGCCGGACAGACGTTGACGGTGAGCTGCACGGACCAGGGTGGCAATGCTGCGCAGGACACTCGGACCATCACGGTGGACAGTGTGCTGCCGGGGCTGCCTCCCGCCATGATGGTTCCGCAGATTAGTTTCTCCATTCCGGAGACCGCCAACATGCGTCACCGCCGCAAGGGTGACGTGACGCTGACGTTCCGCGCGCCCGGCGATGACGCCGAGATGACCCGTCTGCAAGCCGGTGCGTACGAGCTGCGCTTCCTGGTGAGTGCGCTGCCCACGGACCCGGGCATCACGGAAGCCAATTTTGCAACTGCCACGGTGGTGGCCGGGGCGCCTGCCATGCCGGCCAACCCGACGACGACGGAGACGCTTGAGCTCACCGGCATCAAGCAGGAGCAGTTTGTGTTCTTTGGTGTCCGGGTCACGGATGACGAGGGGAACGCGCGGGTGCTGTCCACGGGCCGGATTGACTTGAGTCTGCGCAGGACCACGGCGTTGACGGGTGTGGCCAACAGCAACTTTGGCGCGCAGATCAACAAGACGCCTGGTGCGGTGGCGTTGGCTGCGGGAGTACCGCTGCCCACGCTGGTGGTTGGCGCATCAGGCAGTGTCGCAGCGGATCTGGGTGAGATGCGGGTCTATGTCAGCACCGACGGAACGTCTCTGGCGTCGCATGGCATTCTGACCTCCACCAGCCCCACCGCCACCCGATGCGGGGTTTCCGTCCACATTGTGCCGGACCTGGACAATGACGGCCGTGACGAGGTGGCAATGACCTGCCTGCCAACGCAGCATTTCCTCTATCTCTGGTACGGGCGTGACAGCGCTTGGGCCGCCAACACGCCACCAGACTTGGTGCTCACCGCGACGTTGCCAGGTGGCCTGTACAATTTTGGGCGCTCCCTCACTGTGTTGGACTTTGACGGTGACACTCACCGGGATCTGGTGCTGGGCGCCAGCTCGTCCAGCACGTCACTCAACGCACCGCACGTATACATCCTCTACGGTCGCTCGGATGGCGCGCGGCATCTCTCCACCGTGGCCGCCCCAATGAACCTGTCAACGAGCACTGCCGTCACTGATATTACGACTACGCCGGTGGCAGGAACACCAAATGACAACGACAGTCTGGGCGCCGCTCTTGGGACCCTGCAGTTGGCCGACGGCGACTTGGCCAAGCAGGATCTGCTCATTGGTGCGCCCACGGCGAACACCGCCGGCTTCACGGACAACGGGTCCATGTACGTGCTCAACGGTACCGCGGGGCTGCAGCGCGCGAACGTTGGACCGCTCAACATCACGGCCATTGCAACTGGGATTTCCCGGCTGGACGGCGAAGGGAACAATTGGTTCCTGGGATCATCTTTCAGCGTGGGCGACTTTGACGGTGACATGGACATGGACGTCGCAAGTGGCACCAACGCCGGCACGCTCGCTGCTGCCAGAATCTTCCAACAGACGGCCGGTGGAACGCTTGAGGCCACCGCCAGCGCCAATCGGCTGTATGTTGGGGGCGATTTGACCACCTCTAGAACGGAAGTGGTGACGGTCTCGGCCTTCTACGGCGGGCAGCAGGACAGTCTGGCCATCGGGGCGGAGAACAAGTTGTATTTGTTCTCAGATCCTGCAGTGGAGCACACCGCGCTCCAGCCTGAGGACTACCTGTTCCCGGTAGCCACCGGGCTGGGCCAGCGCGCCACCGTGGGCGCGCTGGACATCAATGGCGACGGGTTTGGGGACCTGGTGCTAGCCAGCCAGGTCTCGCCGGGTTCAGTCCAAGTGGCATACTGACGCCATTGAACGCTGCGGCGTTTGCAGGCATCTAAGGGGAATGGACATGAGCGCACCAAACAGTCTGGCCACTCGCGACACGGAAAACCGGCGGCGGCCCTACGCCACGCCTCAGATCCACTCGAGCGCGGCACTTGAGCGGGCTGCATTGGCGTGTGCGCCAAACCAGTTCAACGCCAATTTTGACCCCACCTGCGGGGACGCCAACCCCCCAGGCCACAGCTGACGCCCCTGTGCCGCGGCAAGCTCTCCAACTTCTGGCCCACGCGCAGCTTGCCGGGTTGGGCGTGAGACTGGAAGGTGTCGCGCCACCGGCGCTGCTGCTCCGCCGGCTGAACCGTTTTGCTTCCTGCTCCGTCGAGCCCACTCATCTGCACATCCGCCAACTTGAGGTACGTCCAGCGCACGCCAGGGCGCTGCTGGACCGTTCGGATATCCAGGTGTTCGTGTTGGAGGAACCGGCGCTTTTCGGATTTCTGCTGACGCCTCGCTTGGCAACAGACACCATTTACTTTGAGACGGCCATGGATGTGGTGGTGCGCATTGCCCTGGCACACCGGCTGAGCACCTTGGACGGCCTGTTGTTACACGCCAGCGGGTGGCGCAGACCGGAAGGGGTCGCGTTGTTCTTTGGACCGAGCGGGGCCGGGAAGACCGCAACCGTCAGTCAGGCCCCCGCGGGTGAGTTCCTGTGTGATGAGACGATGGCAGTTCGCTTCGCGGCGGGGCGGTGGGTAGCCTACGGCACCCCATTCTCCAAGTCCGAGCGGAGCATGGATCCTTTGAACGGCGCGCTGCTGGGTGCCTATGCGCTGGAAAAGGATGAACAGGGCCGCGGCGTGCGGCCACTGTCAAAACAAGACGGGTTGGCACGGCTGATGCGCTGCGTAATGTTGCATGGAGCTGGCGCAAGCGAGCTGGGTGGCGTGTTGGCCACGAGCATCAGCTTGGTCGAAGCGGGCTTGGTGCACCTGTTGAAATTGCGTTTGGGGCAGGATCCCTGGCCGCCGATTGAGCAAGCAAGGAGCACTGCAGATGGATCCGCGTGACTTCATCCAGAGTCGGCACAACCCCAGCGGCGCGTACCTCCACGTGACGCACCGATGCGACTTGGCATGCCAGCATTGCTTCCAGACGGACGAAACCCACCCGGAAAACAGTGACCTGACACGGGACCGGCTCAAGAAGCTGATGGACGAACTGGCCGCGCTTGGCGTGTTGTGGCTGACCATCACTGGCGGGGAACCGTTTCTGAGGCGGGACCTGATGGACATTCTGCAGGACGCTCGGGACCGGCGGTTTGCTGTGTCCCTGAAGACCGCAGGTCATCATATCAATGCTCAGAGGGCGGCACGCCTGCACGAAATTGGAGTGCGCGACGTCGACATCAGCCTGTACAGCCATGAGCCTGCCGTGGCGGATGCATTCACCCAGACACCCGGGAGCTGGATGCGGGCAGTGCGCGGCATCAAGGCCTGTGTTGAGGCGGGCGTCGCGGTGACAGTTCGCGCGGGGATGACGCGTTTCAACTTCCGCAAGCTGCGCGAGCTCAAGGAATTTGTGCTCGGCATCGGTGCCACGCTGCGCATTGATCCGAGTGTGAATGTGCGCACCAACGGCGATACCTCTTCCCTGGAACTCGCGTTGACGGCGGAAGAGCGTGCGGAGGCGTGGCAGCTGCTGGGCGCCGACGTGACCATGTTCCTGGATGGTGACCCTGAGAGCTGCGACGGTGGTGGCGGCTTCAAGCACCCGGGCCGGTCCATGTGCGGCGCAGGCACGCGCACCTTGTCCATCAGTGCGCAGGGTGAAGTGAATCCCTGTCTGCTTCACCCGGCATCCGCCGGCAACGCCCTCACGCGGCCCCTGCGGGAAATCTGGGAGAACAGCCCAGTGCTCCAGGAGATCCGCGGCATCAACTACGGTGAGATGGCCAAGACCGGTTGCAGCGGTTGCGGCTACCAGCGCACCTGCCACCCCTGCATGGCCCTGGCAGCGACGGAGCACGGCGCCAACAAGGACTGCAACACCTCCAGTTTTGAGACGGCCCGCGCCAAAATGTTGCTGGCCCGCAGTGTGCTCCCCACGCCGGAAGGTGGCTGGAAGGACCCGGAGCTGCCCGCCCGTCTGCGGGGTGGCCGCGGGATGTTGCGCGTGCTGGGCTGATGACCTCCAAGGACTCTGACTGGACAGCGGTCCTGCCTGCGGGTGTCTGTGACGGGATTGCCGGGCAGCAGGACCTGACAACATCCAAGGGCGGATGGGCACTGCGCTGGCACCTGCTGAATCAACTCTCTGAAGTATTACAAAAATCCGGACTGGAAGTGGTGCTGCTGAAAGGCGCGGCACTGGCGCTCCAGGTTTATCCGGAGCCGTGGCACCGCCGGATGAAGGATGTGGATGTGTTGGTGCGAAGGGGCGAATCGGAGGTGGCACGGGGAGCACTTGTGGGGGCCGGCATGGTGCCGATGACCAAGGGTCTGCCCCGCCCACGCACGGGGCGTCTGCTGGGGGAATCCATCTTCATCCGCAAGCTGGGCAGCTTGCAGATGACTGTGGAAACCCACGTGCAGACGGACGCCCTGGTGGCGCGGCCAATGGACGTGGCGGCGGTGTTTGCCCGTTCACGTCCCGCGCCTGGACTGGCCGCACTGCGCCTGCCCACGCTGGAAGACCACGTGCTGATGGTGGCCCTCCACGCCGCAGCCGAGGGCTTTGCCCACCCGTGGGGCATGGTGGATCTGGAGCTGCTGCTGGCCAAGGGGGTGGACGGAAACGTGCTGATTGGGCGCGCCATGGAGTGGCGCGCGTCAACCGGCTTGTACCTGGCGCTGCGCACACTGCAGGGTCTGGGGAGCACTCGGGTTGATGAGGCATGGCTGCAGCAACTGCGGCCGGGCGTATTGCGCAGCGCCGTCCTGAAACCCGTGTTTGAAGACGCGGATGCGCCGCGCGCGCGGTGGAAGAAGCCGCGCGGATGGCGCTTCATTGCCGCGCAGGCAGCGCTGCGTGATGACGTGGCAAACTTTGGCGCCGGGATGGCGCGGTACGTGATGTTGAGGACGGTGGAGCGGGTGGAGCGGAGGCTGCGCGGCGCACCGTGATGAAGACGGCGCAGTGACCAGCCTGGGTGCGCCATTCCGAGTTGGTCCGTTCAGGAGCTGAATCCGTCTTCCACGCGGCATTCGGAGCGCTCTGAAAATGAGGGGACTCTTTCTTGGGAGGACCTCATGCGGATTGCACCTCACATGTCCGACCGGGGATTGCGCTTGTGGCCCAACGCCTTTGTGGTGCGCGCGGTGCGCGAGTCCTTGCCCTTCTGCGCTTCCGCAGCCTTCTGCTCAGGCGCCTGCGCCAGCGTCTCCGGGGTGCCTGTGGAGAAGTGATTCCACGCTCTGACGCCAGACCCACCGCCGATGATGAGGAGCACCGCACCCGCGCTTCCCAACACAAGCGCGCCCGTGGCCACAGCGACAATGATGGGCGGCGAGCGCAAAGTTGCGCCAATTTGCGGAATGGGCTGAGGAAGCGTGAGGGGAGCGGCCGCAACAGCAACGGCGGTTACGCCGAGCGTGATGGCGGCCGTCACGCCCATCAACCCCAGAGTTCCAAGTGTTGCCGTGGAGATGAGCGGCGCGGCACGTTGCCCAAGCGGAGCCGCTTCGCTGGGGGTGTCCGCGCGCGCGGGGTTGAGTGAAAGCGTGCTGAAAAGAACGGCAGCGGCGGCGGTGGCTCTAGCGGTGCACGGGCTCATGGTGTCTCCTTGTTGGCTGTCTGGGTCCAACATGGGCGCGACCAGCACGCCTGGCCACGAGATAAACTCGTTGCGATCAAGTGGAGAAACCGCAGGATGCCGGATTTGCGAGCAAGCGCCTTACGGCCCGCCGCAGAACCTTCGAAGCCCGGTGGTTTTTTCTGGTGGGGTGGTCCGCTGAACCCCGCTACCTCCGCAATGCCGCACTGACGCGGAGAACGGAGCGCCAATGCTGAGACCACTTGATGGACTCGCAATACAACTTAGTATTACCATTCCAAAGCCGGAGGCCTTTGCTCCCGGGTTTGGCCTCGTGGTCGCGCGCATGGCCGCCGCAGCCGGTCCAGTGCTCCGTGCGCTTCACCGGGCAGCCTATGACCTGGATTTCTCGTCCAGGGCGCGGCACACCGCGGCGGCGGGACTCCTCTACATGTGTGAGCCGCTGGACTTCCTGCCGCTCAACGCTGACCGCAGCCCCGAGCGCGCGATCGACAATCTCTACGCAGGCTTTGCCGCCCTCCGGCAGCTGGCCATTCTGGAAGGTCCCGCTGCAGTGGTGCGGCACTGGAGGCCAGAGCCGCCGGTGCAGGAAGGCCTTGTGCTTCTTGCAAAGTTGGATGAGGTGGCGGCGTACGTGCCGCCAATCGTTCTTGGGAAGGTTCAGCACTACCTCGACATTGGCGATGAGGCTTCCTGAAGTGCACGTGAATTTCCGAAGCGGCCGAGCGCCATTGCATCATGGCGGGCTTGCGTTCTCATCGCCATGTTCACCCAACACCAACAAACAATCGGACGCCTGGAGGCACCCGTGAACAAGACCAAGTCCCGCAAGCTCAACTTCTTGCTGCCACTGGCGCGCCGCATGGGTCTGGAGACCCCGTACAACACGCCGGACCCCGGTGCGCTTCTGCTCGCCACCCTTGAAGCCGCATGTCTGGTTGCCCGCGCCGACGGTGTCCTTGATGACGAAGAGCGTGCGCTCATCCAGGAAGGTACCGACGCGTTGACCGGTGGCCGCCTTGGCACTGAGGAAGTCAACACCGTCATCGTCTCGGTGCTTGAGCCGCTCACCGAAGAGGGGTGGACCGCCCGCTGCAACACGGTGGGTGAGATTCTCC
>Ga0163144_10030990_pt1 | contig 10216 bp, 6 predicted proteins | sample OliLak19BULKMAT1_FD_123175 | JGI IMG/M metagenome (GOLD analysis project Ga0163144, IMG submission 123175) | Freshwater microbial mat bacterial communities from Lake Vanda, McMurdo Dry Valleys, Antarctica - Oligotrophic Lake LV.19.BULKMAT1 | ecosystem: Environmental > Aquatic > Freshwater > Lake...
AGTCTCAGCACGTTCATTTACTTTTGGGGGGGCTTCGAACCACGTTTTAAAACAGCGTGTTTGGGTATGTCTGGAGGAGGTTCCACCTCGGGAAGTTTCGACATGAGCATTGCTAATTGCGGTGTCTCCTGGCCCTCGCTCATCCACACTTGTAAATTGGTTGGCAAATTGTATTCTGACAAGTCTTGCCAGTGACATTCTCTCCATGTTACATCGCGGTAAATCTTCGTCTGTTCATCAGGGGTTTTGCCAAATTCAAACAGTAATCTGGTTTCCCGCAATCGAAGCAACACTCGATCGATTCGGACCCATAACCGAGCCAGGACAAAACCACAATTGGGCATGACACGAAGCTTTATGGAGAATTGAACGTGACCATTGTCGTGAAGATCATCTTCGTAGAGGACTAACTCATCAAAGAATAAAATCGGCATGCTCTTGTCTTTCAAAAGATCTAATTTCAATCCTGACTGATCGATTGGATCCCACCATCCACCTTCAACGGACCCGCAAAATGGCGAACTGTACGTCCAGTCGAAATGAAAGACATCTTTGGACTTTTTGTCAGCCGGAAGGAGGTTCTTTTTCTTGTTTGCCCACAGTTGCGCATCTGCGCTCTTCATCACCGAAACACCATTACTTTCCAGATCTGACTCGACCGGAATCTGTCGATGCGCCTTAGCCCAACAATCCATTGAATCCAAAACGTCCCACGACAACCACAAGTTTTCTTTACGGTGTTCAAAGGCTACATGCGCAGCTGGGAAAACCATTTCTGGCAAAGCCAATCGTCGTCTTGTGTCATATTTGCTGCCTGGACCTCCCTTGTATTGCGCCATATTTTCAAAGTTGGCGGTTGCCGCGGAGAACCACCCTTCATCACCCATGGGACCTTGTCCCGTCCCAATATCCCAACCGTGAATGGATATTCCAATCAGTTCGTTGTTCACCATGCAGGCTTTGGCGTGATCTGTTAATTGCGGTGAAATGTGTCTCCTTCGAGAGGCGTTCGATGGAAGTTGAGCTTTTGGGGGTACAGGGGTCAACATGACCATCGGCTTGGCTGGTTTCTCCTTGCCTTTCTTCTTCTGGGGGCTCTTCGATGGTTTGGGTTTTCCACCTTGTTTGGGCAACGACCCTGCCAGAGTTGCACCAGGTCCTGTCTCGGCTTTTTTGCTACTGTCATGCGGGTGTTTCTTGTACTTATAGCTAACTTCTTCCCTTTGGTTGCTAAAGCGTACGTGAGGATTTCCATCTTGATGGCCACCAGGCTCTGTGCTTCTGTAGCCCAACGACATATCCATTCCAGGCGTTTTTCCTCCCACCACACCCTTTTTGGTGGTGACTTCAACATCGTAGGAACCACTGCTTTCGCTCTGATGATCGTCATACGTATTCAAAACATCGTTGGGTCCCACTCCCTCCAGCCAGGTTTCGTGCACGTGAATCCAGTGAAAGTTTCCAGGCCGTTGCTTGAGCAGACAGGAACTCAACCGCCCAAACTTTAACAGATCCCCATCTTCCCCTTCCACAGCATCAGGTTTATCCTCATCTCCATTTGTGTCATCCTCTTTATTGTTGTTGCTTTCTCCCTCATCTACATCTCTCCAAATCTGCCACTCTTCATACGTCACCATGCACAAATCATTGTGTGTCCAAATCACCTTGACATTTTCAATTTGAATGTCAAAGGCTTTCAAGGGATAGGCGCCATACTTTTCCATGAGATTGTTCAATAAATTGGCTCGTCCTTTCAAGAACTGTCCATTGGGGGCAATGTGCGAAAAGTTGGCCGTCATGCGATCCAACAATTCCTTTTCCAATTCTTCCTTGGGCACCAATCCCTTGAACCAACACACAAAGACCCCATGCAGATTTTCTATCTCTTCTCGACAGACTTGTTGGAGTGTTTTATGAAACTTGTTGGGGTGATGGGGGGGGACGTCTGCAGGTCCACTACTGCCGTTGTTGTTCATGGGTTGCCCAGGTGTCTTGTTGTTGGGCAACCGTTTCAGTTCCGTATCGAGTCCACCGCCTCCTCCCATGATGAATCAATGAAGCAAGAGGTAGAGTGATGATTGTTCTACTACTACTGGCAGGGTTCTCAGTCAGTGAGGGCTTTGATGGTGTTTCCAGCTAATTGCTACGAGTCACAGTAGCTACTACTTGTACTAGCTAGCTAGTAGCAAGATAGCTGTTAATCTAATATGAGGGGAGTATGAGGGCCTCGAGGGGTGTGCCGGTATGAAATAACGAAACACCACAGTGCTCTCTCGAATTTTTAGCTTGCTGATGCTTGCTGGCGGGTGCATGGAAAACGGCACCCCATATCCTACTTACAAGTCAGTGCTACAACTACATGTACTGTAGGTACAAGTACTCTATGTACTACACATGCAAAAGAGTGAGCGTCAGATAGAGGTGCAGTGAGCGCAGGTGGTACTACTAGCTAGCTACTAGTAGACTCTACTAGTAGCTAGCTAGCTAGGTACTTGGAGTACGAAAGTCCCGAGTGGAATACTAGTATGGCGGCCGGGCGGGTTCATTCCGGTCATCGCAAAACCAATTCAAAAACTCAAAACTTGAACAACGTTGACTATGGACGCTCAGTGACTCTCCCCGTTTTTAAGAGAAAGCCCATGTCGATCACACAGTCCATAATTATTAGGCACCAATAATATTCTACTACTCGAGTACAGTTTTCGTTGCGGGGTATCATCCTATCGGCAAATGAATAATATATTATTGCAGTAGTACCTGTTAGTTGTCGAGGTGTTGAATGTGACAGAGTCTATGTTTAATCAAATCTATCTATGGAAGATACTTCAAAAGTAAATCAGAACGCAACCCGATCTCTGTTTCATTGTTTGGCTGAGTTTGACATTACATGGTTCCCCTTGACATATGATAGGAAAGGTTTACGCTATTGGGTCTATCGGTCTGAGGCCAAACTTGATGAAGACCGAAACACCTGTACTAGGACAACGAAAACATACATTGTTATCATAACCCATCTATTTTGTAGCCAAACGCACGCAACAACTCCCCTGCATCCTCTTCCTTGAGAACTTGCTGGACAATACGTCGATCTCTTGGATCCATACGTTCCCACAGAGATGCAATGGAGGCGTGATTTTTCCACGCTTTTAGCAACCCCGCTGTTTCTCTGCCACGGGTCAGTGTCGGTCGATGTCCCTCCATTTCACGGATGCGGTCACGCTTGACCTTGACGCTTTCTTGGGGTACAATGACCTTGTTGTCCGGCCGGGGGGTTCCATCGGCACAATCACAAATCTTCTCCAGGACCGTTTCGGGTTGATAGACCACATCTTCCAGTCGAATGATCAGACGTGGATGTGGAAAGTGATTGAGGTAATCTTGATACCACTCTTTCCAAAGATGAATGAGACTCCTAAATTTTGTGTACCGCTGCCCCGATGGATTGTAGCCAAATCCCACACGGACGGTTAAGAGGGAATCCTCAGTTATGTTTTCGTTGACCAAATGTGGACAGTTTGTAGTTGAATGCCGCCAGTGGGCTCCATACGAATGAACACACGTGCTAAACATCCAGGAAATGGGATGACGAACCATGACAACCGGCAAGACATGGTCCGGATTCAGGTTGTGATAGATTGTTTTGTTGACGGTATAATTGTCCACCCGTGCTTGTGCCAGATTGTGTTTCCCCCAAGGAACTTGAAGGAGAGCCTTGAGGAAAAATCCATCACAATTGTTGGCAAAGAATGGCGTAAAGAGATTTGTCCCCGTATTAAACATACCAGCCGTGGTGATGATACGTTGAATAGGATAGACCGCTTTGCGATAGGCTTCACACGTTTCCAGTCCTAGAATGACAGGCTCTGTACCAAATAGATCTGTGATATTCTTCCATGATGGTATTTCTTCTCTTTGGTCCTCTGGAATATCAATTCCCTGTTCCATTAACTTGAGGAAGGATGTATCATTGCTTGTATTGTTGCTAGGATGATCAACAATGCCTTGACGATGCGAGATATTAAGCATCCTATACGGGGCCTCATTAAGTGACTTTGATGCTTTTGCATTGATCATTATTGTCTTGATGTCACTATTTCCAAGGCGATGTTTGGAACTCCTTTTAAATTGGGCAAGATAACTGCTTCGAGCACCTTGCTGTTGTTGTCGGTGCAGTTTTTGAACAGCATTCATGTACTGCGTTGTCCTATTTGAGTGCACATCATGCTCATCATCCTCAGAAGACAAGAATGCCAAGGCGAGGTGATCCAGGATTAGAAAATGAGAGAGTGCCAAAATCACAAAAAAGATGGTCCAAAGGAGGCGAAGCAAACGCCTTCTTCTGCTGCTGTTCCTCATATCATAATTATCTGCACAGTTGACTGAATCGAACTCAATTGAATGGTAGTGGGCTACTCTGTTGATTGAGGAAAGTGCAGCTCGAGCGCAAGTACTGTAGTGGTAGTCGTTGTTAGTAGTCCCTATCTATCCACCGTAACAGAAATGTTGATTCATTGAGCTGTTTGATTGTTTTAATTTATTATGGCATGGATTTGAATTTGTTCGTTCCAAAAAAATCGCAATAATAAGACGCACGTTAGCTCCAATTTTGGCAATGACCACATCAACCCAAAGACCGCCGAAACAACAAACATATTAGTACACCGAGCTATATAATTACGAAAGAGTTGCCCTAGTAGCCGCTAACAATAGCATTACTTGCAAGCTGTGACCTTGACAATCGCCTAATATATTTCCCGGTGTTGTCTGGCCAGGCTGCTGTTGCTTCCTGTTCTGTTTTCTTCGAACGATCGATCGATAGGAGAAGGCGGGTGGTGGTGCACCATCATTGATTATTCATTATTGACCAACGACATCCAACGTTTGTTTCTGCAGTACCAGACACGTCTTCCGCGCCGTTTGAGATTCATTATTAAATGTGAGACAAATAAATCATGCCACCAATCAGCAATGGAATGAATGCTCATGCGCCATCATCATCACCATCTCACCACAAAGCCATCAAGAAGAAACCTTCGCCAAAAACAAAGCTCCAGCAACAACCTTCTCGGGGCTCTGTAAGCTCCAAATTCCTGGTATTCTTCTTGATGTCTCTGATAGTTGCAACCATTGTGATTGATACGTACATTCTTTGGCCAAGAGAACATTCCATGTTAAGCCTGACTTCACGGCGGCAAGTAGTTCGACCCTCAGGGTTGGGCTATGGTGAGGTGAGTCAACTTCAAAGGCTACAGCGACAAGTATCACAACTACTAGTAGCACAACCTACACCACAACGACGACACACATTTCCTAATCCTGAAAATCTACCAAAACTCATTCCAAAAAATCGACAGTTTAACGAGGAAGAAGGTGCTGCTGCTGTCAGTGTGACGAAACAAGAACCAAAGTCTTCTTCTTCTTCTTTGGTGGGTGATGATTTTGATCGAGCTCCCATTCTAAAAGTCTTTGAACAAGCAGGCATTCCGCCACTGAATGCGTCCATGATTGCAACCTTGCCCACGTGGAGTCAAATTGTCAAAGTCATTGGAAGTCACCCTGTCATTGGGGGACTAGACACTTGTGAAGCCTACAAACAAAAAGTTCCAGCGGTGGAACGCATGTTGGGATCCTCGGGAATGTTCAATACAGGGTAAGTTTTTTTGATTGTTTGTTTGCTTTATTTGCAGAGCTGTCCCTAATTAGATAAAACATGGCAACAAACAACTCATCTCCTCTATTCATCCGCATTCCAATCTTGCTGGTTTCTTAGGACCAATTTGGTGACACATTTGCTCAAGAACAATTGTAAAATCCCAGAACGAGTGGAAAAATATGGCCCTGACGCTTCCAGAGAAGACCACGGGTGAGTTTGGTGATGCATTTTGTTCTTTTCTAGCGGGAAGCACTTGCCGTATTGGTAGATGGTATTAGTAGTGTTTACTGACGAAACGCAACTTCTTCAACCCCACTTCATTTTTTCAGGATGCGATGGCAGGTTCCATGGGGTATGTATACATCAACTTGCTAACTTTGGAGGCGTCGTTCTTTGTCATCCGTGGTGGGCCTGTCTCACATCCAATAATTCCCTTCGTCGAACCACTAGGAAAACACTCCCCTGCAAAGTACAAAGCGCTGCATTCTACAGAAAAAGCCAGAGGCATCAACAAAGAGTGGATGATGCCAGTTGTCACTATGCGCCACCCTTATTCATGGATGAAAAGCATGTGTAAAGTTGTAAGTTGGCGGACTTTTAGCAATGCACGGGGCATCCAACCGAGTTTAGTATTCGTCATCTGACGGTGCATTTCATGTCCTTCATTGATTTTACAGGGGTACACGGCACGATGGAAACATGGTCGCAAAGGCCAGAATTGTCCAAATCTCAAACCAGATGGTGAATGGAATCACGTGACAACCAAATTTGCAGAAGGTCGTACAGAATACTCTGATTCTCTGGCTCACCTTTGGAATGATTGGTATGGATATTGGTTTGATGCGGATTATCCCCGTTTGATCGTACGACTGGAAGATCTGGTATTTCATGCCCAAGAGACTACTACGACAATCTGCACATGCGTGGGAGGTGAAATTCGAAAGGACCGGCCCTTCACGTATATCATCGATTCGGCCAAAGCAGACTCTCCAGGACACGACGCGTCCGTTGGCTTTATACAGGCATGGATCAAGTACTCAAAGGAGTTTCCTCCTAATGGGGGGTTTACAAAATCCGACTACGAGGCCGCAAAAGAAGCATTGAATCTTGACTACATGGAACAGTTTCATTACAAGCACCCGCCGCCTGCCGAAGAACGCTGAAGAAGTTGGCTCCATGGAAGTGCCATCAAGTCCCGAAAGCATTAGGTTTAGGAGGTTCGTCTTGCCCATCAAGCCACGCAGAAAACCTCCTCAAGTTCTTCTCTGCTTTGGCAAACAGATGTCGGTTGTCAAAGACCATTGGGTCGGGAGCCTAGCTACTACATGAAGCTGCCTAATATTTACTAGAGTGAAAGCGTCGTCAACATGCTGCGCTGGCTCGCTGTCAGGTTTGTCTGGTTGACGGCGGAACTGGCTGGTTGGTACATGCACTTTGCCCAACTGTGGTGTAGTCACAGCTATACAGTACGTACAACAAGCTAGCTACCACATCCACTGCCTAAGCAATGCAAAATCCACACCCTATTTACTAGGAAAACATGTGAAGTAAAAGATAGTAAACTAGTTTGATATTATATATAGATGGAATTAGCTTTACAATAACATATCTTTTCCCACCGTTGACGAAAGTATCCTAGAAACATATTCCGATCTCTTGCCAGATAAACGAAGGAACCCAAAGAAGCACGCCACTTGCGTACATGATGCGTTAACCGTACATGTGCATGTTTTTCCCACATGCATTCACTATTACCAGTGCACACTACTGAGGCTGTCACGCCGCACGGGGAATCGAAAGCAGGCATCGGTCAATGTGGTCGCTGCGGAGGAAGCGGGATTTCCAGCAGTCACTGCCATCATTGCCGGGTTCATGTGAGATGGCATGGATGCCCCTCCACTACTATTGCTAGTGCTTGTCGCGGGATCAGCCGCCGCCGCCGCTGCTGCTGCACGAGCGGCAATCAAACTCTCGCGGCGCAAGCCTACCAGACTATCCCGACGAAGTGCAAATCGAAAACTGGGTGCCCCATCCGCATCTTTGGAGGCCAACAAGTCACTGCCACAGTTGTGGTTGTGGAACGACATGGCTGTGGTACCGGCCGAGGACCCCAAGAGCGATTGCCTTTGCCGTTGCAAGGCCAGACGTGACTGAGCTGTCTTTTCCGACAAGGAAGTCACGGACGATGGGGTTGCTGTAGTAATAGTAGTAGAAGAAGACGATGATATTGGTAGTGTTGGAGATGTGTTTGGTGTGGTCGACGACGGTACGCCACCCTTTTGGCGCATGTCGTGAAGGAACTTGGCATTCCATTCTTTGAGAATGGCCAAATCCACGGGGACTCGTCGTGAGGACAACCCCAAAGAAGGTAGACTTGATGATGATGATGAAGTATTGTTGTTGTTGTTGAGAAGGTTGTTGGAAGCAGCTGTGGCAATCCCAATGGTACTCGCCCTTCTTCGTTGATGCTGGTGCTTTCGCTGTTGCGTCAACATGAGATTCTCCATACCCAATTGCGCCGTGGCCAAGGACCGTCTTCTCATTTGTGGTTCGGCATCGGCGAGTTGGACTTCTAGTTCATCCAGATTGGCCAATTGGCGAGCCCTCTGTCGGGCCCAATCGGATCGTTCTTCCGCCAAGGCCCGCAAGCGTTCCGGCGAGTCTTGCTTGTTGCGTTTTTGAAGCGATTGTTCGGCCAAGACCACTCTTTGATGCCACTGTCTTTGGCATTGAAGTTCTTGGTTCACACTGTTCTGTTGGTACGGTTCTAGTCCCCTAAGACAGACATCGGGGCAGTACTGGCGCAGTGCAATGGAGTCTCCTTGCACGACTTGCAAGAGACGAATGGTGGAAATGCGATCGCGGAGAAAGTCTTCAAAGTCTTCTCTCTGTGTGTCGTTGATGGACGGTCATGAGTGATTGAGTAAGCGAGCCAAAGGCAGGGACAAAGAAGACAAGCACAAGCAAGAGGAGTGACAAAAAAGAGTGAGACAGACGGAAGCCATGGCAACACACGAGTGACCAGCCAGCGCCGTCATGCGTCAATCGTGTACGTACCGAGTACCAAAGCTCCTTCTTGCGCTTCTCGTAGTCTTCGGGTGAGCAGTTCTTGTCGAAGTTACTGCATAGATACATGAGAGGAGTCTCCTCGGCAAAGCGTACCGACCTACTGCGTGAAGATCGTGGAGCGATGCTTTCAGTTGTGTCGTTCGTGATGGCGGTGGTCATGGAGTCACATTGTTCGTGTGTCGTGGTGCTCATGACTGGGTTACTACTAGCAGTAGTGCAGCGCTGCTTTTGCCGACTGGGGCACTTCAAACTGTTGCTGAGGCTGCGATCTACGCCCGTTCGTCCAAAGGACTCTCCTCGACGAACACGTTTGCGTTGGTCCATGGTACAGTGCACGATGCGTTGGTGAAGCAAGTAAGTGTTGGCGGATGACAATGACTGTTCACTACGGTTTTGGAAAGGGTGGAGTGTTGTTGTGTGGCTTCTAAGAGTTTCAGCTATTGCAGTAGCTCGCTACTAGGTGGTGGTTGACAACAATAGTATGCTTGATGAAATTGTCAGTTGCTGTCGCTACCACTGAAGCAAGTAGATAAGTTGTCGTGAAACAGCTGATGAGAATGAGATGCCGAATAAAATATGTTACGCTCCTTGAATGGCACTTCTAGCTAGCTAGCTACTAGTTAGCTAGTAGCTAGCTACACGCTATCTCGTGCCGGTAGCTAGCCCGTACGTCGTACTGGCCGTACAGTTGTAAGTAGCTCGCAGGTACTGTTCAAGTGAATTGGTTTCGCAACTTTCTGATGTTCTGCTAAGTTTTGTTAGGAAGTTACAGCACTTCAAGCACCGGCAACCATTCCTACATCCAATGACCCTCTTATTTCACCGCAGTTTTAATAGAGAAGGCGTTGAGTCTACTTGAATTTGAACGAGCGTACTACATGTTACTGGCTAGTGGCTACCTTACCAGTGCTGACTCGGAGTAAGTACCAGCAGCGCGTACTTCACAAAACCTTCGGAGTACCTACAGTAGTCCTACAGGGCTACGTACGGTACAGTTATTGGGATTCGGATGCTAGCCTGCGTGCCAATTAATTCGAATCAATGGTCATCTAAATGAGCCAGCGAACTCCAACTACATGCACGAAAGCAGTCTTTCTACCGGTGACCCTTCGTTTCGGAGAAGACCAGCAAAAAGAGGCATCACAGAAAGAAGAACTGGATGAAAATTCCGACTTATTAAATATCTGCGCGGTTTCGCCATCCAAAGTAAGGATTCGGGTTGATACGATTGTGCGGGCAATAGTCATCGGATACGAATGACACGACCATTCTCTAAGAAAACGATCGAAAAGTTGGACCTAACGAAAATCAGGAAGCCACATGAAAGGCATTGTACAAGTCTTCAGTGCACCTTGAATCTTTTCAAACGGCGTCCAGTCCAGTACCAGGTACTCTGTAAATAGATAGCTATAGGCTACTGGAGTTACTAGTACTGGTAGCAGTACAGTAAATACTCCAAGTAACGGGCGACATTACGTACAGTCACGTACTGTA
>Ga0163144_10030991_pt1 | contig 10215 bp, 6 predicted proteins | sample OliLak19BULKMAT1_FD_123175 | JGI IMG/M metagenome (GOLD analysis project Ga0163144, IMG submission 123175) | Freshwater microbial mat bacterial communities from Lake Vanda, McMurdo Dry Valleys, Antarctica - Oligotrophic Lake LV.19.BULKMAT1 | ecosystem: Environmental > Aquatic > Freshwater > Lake...
TCATACTTGAGGTAGGCGATTCCTTCACAATAGGGGCATTCAACTTTATTTTTCATGAGGTGGTTGGTTTGAGTGGATAGTTCAAGGGCCATTCGGCCGGATGAAAGGAGATGCAATCGATAGGTTTGTTCGGTAAACCCATGCTTTGCTTGATGTTTACTTCTTTACCATTGATTGTTATTCCAAATTCGCAGTAATCCGGACGACCAGGGACATCTTTGTCTTTGTTTGGTCCTGAACAATAATCCTCAGGGGTCAGGCCCATTATATATTCCTCTCTTTGAGCTGGTGTGATGTCCAGTTCAGCAAGAGCTTTAAGGTTTTTATCTCGGTTCCTGAAGACTATCCCAAAACCGGCAATTTTGCCTTCAGTTGGCCCAGGTATGCCTGAATTTTGGTTTGAGGGGTCAAAATTAAAACGGTTTTTGAAGCCCAAAATTGCACTTTTTAATTACATATTTACTTTTATTTGTAATATTTACAACTTTTAAATGCAATATTAGTGCCAAATTAAAGAGCCTAACCTGTAGTGCTGTCGGAAACTCCGTGGGTCAAATTGAATAGTGCTTCCGCTACTGCATTTGCCTAACTAGTCCGTGCCGGTTTCAAATTTGGTATCGGCAATCATTTGGCACTGCTAGTCAATCTCGACTACCTAGGCTCTAACCCGGAATTTATCAATGTCCGGACGAGTACCACCCTGGGAACGTATACGGAGAGTTCTTATTCACAGCGTTTCGGGACGGTAAATGTGGTTGTGGTAATTGGATACAGGTGGTGAAATATCAGGGACATAGCGCAGTTCATTTTTAGGAACGATTGTTGAATATTAAGCTAATATGGCTCAGGTTCAACCAATAAAAACCGATTTAAGTGATTTAAATGAGGAGCAGCATAAAGCAGTTACTAGCGATACCAAACGAATGCTGGTGCTGGCGGGTGCGGGATCAGGGAAGACGAAAACCCTTCTTCAGAAGATCATCTATCTAATCGAAGAGAAGGGAGTCAATCCTTCATCTATCCTGGCGATCACGTTTACGAAAAATGCAGCCAATGAAATGATCGACCGACTGATCATTTCAGCAGACAAGTCCGGCCAATATGAAAAGGTCCTCCTGGATAAAAAGACAAATGCAGGAGACAAAGAAAGTATCCGGCAGGAATACAGAAAGAAATACAAATGGATCTCTGGCCTCACCATTAGGACATTCCACAGCTTCTGCTACTCAGTGCTTCGTAATCATGGAGCCAAAGAATTTGACAATCGATTCCGAATCATAGGAGAGGAAAAGTCGGGCGAAGAAGATGAGTTCTCTAAATTCATTGCCTCCGAAACAGTTTTTGAGGTTTTCCATAGGCTTATCATTGAATCATGTGAAGATCCGGGGTACCTACTCAAACTCAAACGGTATATTCTGGATTATCTGGTAGATCGTATTCACATCAAGAAGAATACATACGCGACTCAGGAAGGGAAAATCTACACCTCACTAAACGACACAAAAGTCAGATCCAAATCAGAACAGTTTATTGCTGATTGGTTATATAGGCACAACATACCTTTTGAATACGAACCCCTGCTGCAAGTTGCGGAATTTCCATTTCATCCTGACTTTCACATACCTGCTGCCAATCTTTATATCGAACATGTCAGCAATCTAAGCTATGCCATGGAGGATAAGGAGAGGCAGTACAGTAAGGGAGGTATTCATTTTGCCAAGACAAGGGAGGAAGACACTAAGGATTCAGCTTACTTCAGTCATGTACTGGAAAACCTTTTAAGAGGGCGATTACCTGCCAACTATAATACGGAGACCAAACTAAACTACGAGGAAGAATTCAAAGCTATCCGGGATAAGGTGCATGAATTTGTCAGAATGGCCAATCAAGTCATGGACATGATCAAAGTGGAGAATGTTTCACTGGCCACTATCCGGGAAAAGGCTGCCAACGATCCGCACGAACGAATCAGGGAGTTTTACGCACTTGCTTTGCCATTAATTGAATCTTACTCGGCGTATTGCACTAACAAATCCTACATGGATTTCAATGACATGATCATCAAGTGCATGGATCTCTTCAGGCATCACGATGATATTGCTCAACTGTTTAAAAATAAGTATAAGTATATCCTAGTCGATGAATTCCAGGATGTAAACAACCTGCAGGTAGATCTTATCCAACATTTACTGACCGAGACCACTCAGCTCTTTTGCGTAGGTGATGACTGGCAGAGCATATATGGTTTCAGGGGTTCTAATGTCAGTTATATCATTGAATTTGAAAAGCACTTTCCTCAATCTCAAGTGATCAAGCTTAATTACAACTACCGGAGCACTGAACACATCGTTGGGGCCAGTAACGAGGTGATCAAACACAATAAATTTAAAATTGAAAAAGACATCAAAGCCATCAACCGGTCTGAGCACAAGATTGTGGTGTATGCCGGCAATGATGAGCAGGATAATGTTGATTTCTGTGTTAAGACAATCAACCAAATGCTGGATGATGGCGTCAATGGGGATGATATCTTAATCCTGTATAGGCGCACCAGCATGTATCGGCCAGCGAAATATTCCAATAAACCTTCATTGTCTGAGACACTATATAAAAAAGGACTCAGGGTTTCTGCCAAAACCATCCATGCCGCCAAAGGACTTGAAGCCAAAGTTGTATTCATACTTGGTTTAACAGGCGGTTCTGGTGGTTTCCCGGATATCTGGTCAGAAGACCGGGTCTTTCAGGTCATCAAAACCATAGCCCACGACTTACTGATGGAAGAAGAGCGACGTTTATTCTATGTAGCCCTGACCCGCGCAAAGGAAAAACTTTACCTCATTACCGAAAAAGGGAATGAATCAGCCTTTCTTGCCGAAATCCCAGATATCTATACAGTCAAAACAGGCGAACCTATCAAAGCCTCAGCGGAACAAGTAAGGATATGCGCAAAGTGTTTTAGTAAGATGGAGAAGATGTGGGTGGTGTGTCCGTGGTGTGGGGAGGGGGTAAGAGATTAGTTGATGTAGTAATCTCTTCATCTCATCATAATCAAATTCAATCCCTAAATACCAGAACAATCATTTCCCCATTTCCAATATATCAATCTGCTTCTTGAAATCAGGAATTAACTTATAACAGTCATTTAGAAAAGGGTCTTTCGACCTGATTTCAGCTACATACTTTTTATCCGGGTTGGTCAATATTTCTTTATAAGAAATCAAAATGGCGTCACAACAACATATGGCCGGTGGCGCCTCATTATCACAGCACCCTTCACGGCGGAATGGACTTGAATCCTTTTTCTCTTCCTGTATTTCAGCAGCTTTTTTAATCAACGCAGCAGGCGCTGTTTCTCTGGCAGCGGTATTTTCTCTTTCTAAACCCTTTCTAATTGAATCAGATACATCTTTTGTCGGCTCTTCAACTTGCCGTGTAGGATCATTCTCACGGTCCCTACACGCTGCTACAAGGCAAAGTACTAATAGAAAACCAAATATAACTTTTCGCATAAATCAATCTTTTCGCCGATAAATTAAATCACCCGGGGTGTGTTTCAGTATTGAATGTGTGCTCCGGTATGCTAAATACAAACACAACATAAGAATCATAATTAATGCTGCGATAACCTTGGGGTTAAAAACATCAAGATAAATACCGGGATAAAACAGACGTATCATTTCCTGAATCCCCACTGCGATGACTATAGCCATCATTGAAGCGGCTATACAGAAAATGCCGATGATGCCCATGTATACTATCACCAACATTGAATTGCCTAGCCCAAATGCTTTCATCGTACCTAGGTTGGTGGAAATTTTCTGGAGATGTGCCTGGACAAGGCTTGATATATAGAATCCTATACTAAGCATAGCAAACCCAAACAACACAAAGGAAGTGGTGAGGGTCAGCGTACTGACCAATGAGAAGTTCTCTGCAGATTCAATCTGTTGCATGGAAACAGTAACATCAAAGTCTTTTAACATTCCATCCTTAAATTCACGCACCTGATCCAATGACTTAAATTGAAAGGCAAAATGGTCAGGCGCCTCGACACTGGAAAATTTATCATTGCAAAACGTCTCCTTGTATGGCATTGCTTTTTTACCGCCTGGACATTTACCAATTAATGATCTCAATACTTGCTCTGACAATTCACCTTCCAAAGGGAAAACAAATCTGTACAACATTCCAGGTTGGTCTTTCAATATCTCAATAGGGCCAATCTCGGAAATGCGAGACAGACCAGATGAAACAGATGACTGCTCCCATGCGCTGATCTCTTGATTGGTTAGTTTTCCCTTTACCAATATGGGTATAATATTTGACCTCTCCTCGTCTACAAAACCAGTCTCATACGTTGGCAGATTTCGCATATTTGGCAGTATTGGACTGCTAAGAAAGTCGCATAGACTAGGCAACTCTTTTACCACGGCCAATATGTCTACCAGAACAACATCATCTTCGTAAGGCATATAGACCTTCATTACCGATGCCTCTGCTCCCTCATATCCAAGATTCCTTAAAAAATCCATAGTCACAATGACTCCACATGGAATCTGATCCATGGAAATGTGTTCAATAATCAAATTTCCTTTAATATCTTTAAAAACAGATTGAAGGATTTTTTCATTGAGCTCTACTGACCGTCCTCGCAGATAAAAGGTATCAGTTTCATTTCGGTGCAAAAACTGGGCATAATAGACATCATATCTACTGACTTCTTCCAGATTATACCTGTCTAGATTGGCCCTGTCATTAAAGTGATTTAGTATAGTCCCAACTTTCGGGCTGACAGAATTGGTTATCGGAACATCAACCCAATTGGTATATGGGTTATCCATACGTTTCTTTAAGTTGTCTAGCGTACCATAAGCCAAGCCAAGGGCGAGGACTGTGAATAACAGTATTGCTACCAAAGCAAAAATGGTCCTGAATGATTTGCCAGACAATGCTTTTATCTCGCTTGCAAATAATATCTTGAAGAAATCTCCCATGTGCTTTTTCGGACTATACGACTAGGTCTTCAATTTTCTCCGAAAGTAGGTGGTGCAAATGGTCCTCCAGGTTTTCAATCCTTTGGGCATTGTTTACCATCCAGCTATCACCTGACCGATTGATCACATTGCTCATATTGATCATACCAGATTTCCGATCAGGATTGTCTTTATCCAACCTGTGGACAATGGGAATTATCATATCTGCAAATTGTGAAGCAAGCGCCAAATCATGAGAAACAATTATGGCACATGTGTTTTGTTGAGACTTGATACTTTCACAAAGCATTTTCATCAACTTAAGTGCTGTCTTTTCATCTAGATTTCCAGTCGGCTCATCACCAAATAGCACATGGTATTCTCCCAGGAAGGCTCTCAGGAATGCTAGCCGTTGTCGCTGACCACCTGAAAGCTCAAAAACTTTACGGTCAAACAGTTCCCCTTGTAAATCCAATCGACTCATGAACGGCAAAGCTATCTTGCGTGCTTCAGTCATTGTTTTACCCTGGATTAGAAGTTTGGTACACAAATTCTGGCCAGCAGTGAGTCCCGGCATGAGATTGTTTTCCTGAAAAATGAAACTGAAATGCTTGGCTCGCAATGCCGAAAGTTCTTTGTCCGTAGATGACCAGATTCTCGAGAATTCCACTTGCTGGCCATCTGAGCTAGAAAATTGTAAGATACCATCTTCGGGATTAGCTATCGTATCATTCATCAATCCGAGGGTTTCGAGTAATGTACTCTTACCTATGCCAGACGGACCAACTACAAATACTACTTTATTTGCTGGGATATTCAAGGAGGCTATCTCCAGAATTACATCTTGTTTATTGTAAGAACATAGAAGATTCTTAACTGTATATACATTTGAATGCATAGGACTTGACTATTCGAGCTTAGAAGGATTCTTCCAAAGTGATCCAATAATAAACATCATCTTCTGAGTTAAAAGAGAATTCATAATTCCTTCCCATTTTCCGGATTTTTTCCAGGATCACGAGTTTTTTCTCAATTCCCTCAATGATCTCATTTACCTCAGTGGCTGACATTTCCTTTTCATCCAGGATGTTGCCCAACAGGAAATTTACTCGCTTTGGAGGCGTCCAACCTTCTTTCTTTATACCATTCATGATGCTCTGAAAATCATTGAGTGACATTTGCTCTATTTCGCTTTGGGACATACTGTAATTACCAGTAAAGGCAAAAATGAGGTCCTTGAAAACATTAAATAATTTTTCTCTCCTTTCGTTATCTGTCCCAGCCAATCCAGCCTCCTGTACAGCTTTCAATTTTTCAATATATCGAACAAGGTCATCCTCAGGCATAAACAGCACATAGGATACCAATGGACTTCGGGCTGCGGTCACCTTAGACGGGAAATACACTTCCTTGTATAATTCATACTTCGTCCCTAAAGCAAGGTTTTTCAGAGTGGTTGCACTCAGACTACTTTGACGTTTTATTTCCTTATCCAGCCATTTGACCATGGCAGGAGCATACGGCCCGGCACTCGCAAATGGCTTGCCCTGATCAAAAGTCTGCTTTATCTCATCTATAAATCCCTTAATAAATCCGGAGGCATCCCGGATGGCTTCGACCGTATATTTTTCAAAATCAGCGGAAGTAAGACTCTGACCGGCAGTTGGTATATATATGAATCCTGGTTCAGGACTTCCAACCAATCTGTTAACACCACTGGTAAGTGTTTGTGGTAGCGATGGCGTTTGTTTCATTCCCATTTCATCGCTCAAAGAAGCGGTAATTGAATTATAAGAATCTTTTGCCCTCTCAAGAAGAATGCTTGAAGCCTGTTCTTTAAATTTCTCACTATATATGTCTCCACTATTCTTACATTGAATATAATATATAGAAGCATCCACGGAACTCAAGGCATCCACGACTTGATTTTGTTCATGATGACCTTTGTCCTTTGCAGCAATAGCCGCCTCTCTTCGCACTTTGTTTACGCTAAAATCAGGTTCAGATCCTATGACAATAATAATATTGGACTGATCTTTTTTAAAACCGGCTTCCATGACCCCTTTGTAAATACCATCCCTTAAATTGGTTACCTGATCTTCGTCAGTCATATTGATAAACGTAGCTGATTCCGCGAACTGATTAAACTGATTTTCATTTCTGGTCAGTGGGATAATCTCAATATCCCTTCCTTCTTTACGCTCAGGGGTATCGCGATATAAAACCATACCAACAGATACGTTGGCTTCAGGCACCTTTACCTCAAATTCTGAAACCGTGAGCTCATAAAGCTTGCCCAGCAGATCTTTATACTGAGCCAGCCCAGGTGTAGCCTCTACCACATACAATACATTTACTTTACTTAAATTTCCAATTTTTTGCTCCACCGTTTGATCCACATCGATTTTATCTCGCTGCTTAACAGTTATAGGTTTTGCGTTACCTTCTATATCAACCATGATGTCTCCAATGACGCCACTATAATGAACACCAGAAGCTTGATCAGCTTGAGGCGGCAACAAAGGAAATCGAATAATATCCCCTATAAATCTTCTAGGATTTGATTTGGCCAGTAACACTTTATCCGCGACGCAAGGATCATTTGCCCAAAAGACATTTGATTCAGTTATGACCCCGCTTTTAATTTGAAGAGCAGCAGAACTTGCATTACTATATCCTACCAACTTAAACTTCTCCTGGTTGTTGCACCGTTCGTTAAAGGCAGTTTCGTCGTAATTGGGCTCCAATGCTATTCTGGTATTCCAAATTTCACATCTGCCACTGGATACCCATCCAAGAAGACGTGTCTCTACATTGGACGGACTCAATCGGTATTCCTGAGCTAGCAGATAGCGGTTATTCTCCTTTTTAAGCAGAAAGAAATAAGTATAAATTCTAACCTTTTCAATTGGGGTCGAAGCAGTGGAGCTATTATAAATATTTACAAGTGAATTCTCCTTATCGCCCATCACATCAAGAATGTTTGAAGCTTTGTTTAACAATAAAACTTTCTTGTGTATTTCTGTATTAGGGTCAACGAGACATTCGTTCCACAACAGCACTTTATCCTTTTGTATCCAACCTACATACTTCTCCTGTTTTACTAATTTTAATCCATCGTTTGTGCCACTCACTAATTCAACCCAGCCGCTGGTTTCATTCACCACATAAAAAGATTCCTTAAAAGCAAGTTTTTTAAATGCTTTTCCGTCCGGTTTATCAAAGGTCTGATTGTCTGCCCTGTCGCTTATCACCATCCAGGGAGCCTTTGATGAATACACACTTTTCTCCGCTAGATATACTAGCATCTCGGCATCAAGTTTATCTTTTGGAGGGGAGAATTTTTCAGGATACCCTAATACTTTAGTAAACTTATTGGCTTGTGCGCTACTACTAATGCTTATACCAAGAAATAGCAGAACTAAATACATTGTAACTGGTCGCATAAAGAGATTTTTTCCAGAAGAATAGTGGTTCATTATTGGTCTGTAGTTGTTCTATCAAAATTCAGGACATCACTTTAGCTTGTAGGCAATACCTATTCCAATACTGAAGTGGCTCAGATTTGTGGAGGTATAATATTCCTCAAGCAGATTGTTTTCTCTGGTGATTATTTGTTGTGGCCTCAATGTTTCTGTAAGCGATGGATCAGAGGGTTCTGGTTGATCATGATTAATCGGGCTACCAAAGTATCCGTCATATCCCAACCTCCCAAACAACATAAATCTTGCACTAATCGCCGCAAGAAATGATGCTTCAAGCCTGTATCCCAAAAGAAAAGCTGATTCAAACCCTGAAACTCTGCCATTAGTTTCGTTTAGAAATCCTATTTTATAATCTCCCACAACCCGATCATAGACGTTTGGGTTCAATTGGAAATTATCATCCTGATCAAAAAAGCTAAAACCGTATTGATCGTAATCCAGATTGTAGAATCCCTCCGCTTCAAACTCTCCTTCGCTCTCTAGTAAATATGTGGGAACAAGTTTCCCCCCCAGGAATACTTGAAAATCCTTTGATTCATTAGCAACGAAACGATATGATATCCCAATGGGCAATGTCAAAGCCGTAAATGGTACACGATCATTTAGTCTGTGTATCTCAGCAGATTGTATTCCCATGATCATATCAATGGTGTTCTCGTCCGTTGTTTCTAATGGGTCTGTTAACTCCGCTTCTACATTAAATGATTTGACGCCCAATCCTAGTGTCAGAAATAATGGCTTATTACTGGCTCTGTGTTTTGCCATAAAATTGGACATGATCTCTACCTGGAATCCAAGTCCCGGATTTCCACCAAGTGTTGTATTGGAAGTAATATTCTCAAAGCCTGGGGCGGGTGAACCGTTCAAAAAAGGTAAATTAAAATCGGGTGAAAAGGAGATTATTGTCCTGGTTTCTTCCGGTTTTTCTATGGCGTTTGACAGGGCGTTTTCGATCAGTGGATTATCCATGATTCGTTTTACTATTATATAGGATATATCCATCAGAAATTCCCGTGTCCGGCCAGACTTCCTGATATCAAACGACTCATCATCCAGATAATTGGGGACTGATTTGATGACTGAAACGTCAACATAATAAAATCCATCAGGGTCATAGGTGATTGATTTAATCCTCGGTTCTTTTAGTTCAAATTCAATCCCAGTGCTTCTAAAAAACTTATAGACATCCTCCCTGTATTCAGTTACTGGTATATTTTCCGGATATTCCCTGTAATCTGAAAGATGCAGGCTTGATCCTGATGTAAACAGTTGTTGAAACCTGGAGGCGGATGCGCCTGATACTCCGGAAGTTCCGGCATCAATAAACGTTGCTGCCTCTTTGTATTTATCTAGTGAATTACAAATTAGATTATCAATCATGGTCAGCGTATCTTCTCCGATCCCTGCAGACAATGAAGTGTTGCCATCAATAAGGCCACACCGGGAAACAGGTGCTGATACTTTCTCAGCCACTACCAGTTCTTCAGGTTGAACTTCGGGATTATAGTATTGAATGGATGTGATTAGGGCCTCCTCCGTATAATAGGTTGCAGTATTGTATGACAACACCAGCTGTTTTGATTGAGAAGGACGGTAATAGCCCATTTTCCCATTCTCAACATAATTGTCAAACTTTTTGGTAATCCGCACCTTACTTATGATCTGCGTTCGATCCTTTTCGCTCAGTCTCATATCAAGTAACAAGGCTTCCGTGATGGTTGACTGGATTCCTGTACTTGATGCTTCACTTTCTGCAA
>Ga0163144_10030993_pt1 | contig 10215 bp, 8 predicted proteins | sample OliLak19BULKMAT1_FD_123175 | JGI IMG/M metagenome (GOLD analysis project Ga0163144, IMG submission 123175) | Freshwater microbial mat bacterial communities from Lake Vanda, McMurdo Dry Valleys, Antarctica - Oligotrophic Lake LV.19.BULKMAT1 | ecosystem: Environmental > Aquatic > Freshwater > Lake...
ATAATTCAAATAAATAATGAGTGTGAATACTAGACTCTTCGTCTGTTTTTAGGTTTAACTCCTCCAAATGGGAAGCCTGTTACGTCTTTGATAGATTCAATTACCAAATCTGAGGACTGAATGCTGCGAAGAAAAGAATCTCTACCCATTCCAGCACCTTTAATTACGATATGAGCACTGCTTGCCTCTACCTGCCTGACTCGCTCCATAATTTCCTCAGTGGCTTTTTGAGCTGCAAAAGGAGTAGATTTCTTACTACCTTTGAAACCAGATTTTCCGCTACTACTCCAAGAAATTACTTTCCCTTGAAGATCGGTAAGAGTAATAATACTATTATTGAACTCAGCTCGCAGAAAAATTCTAACTATAGGGTATTTCTGCTTGATCTTAGTTTTCTTATTGGTTTTGGGTTTAAAAGCTACTTTGGCCATAAATTCTTATAAATATCAGATAGATTAAAATTGATTAATGATTAGGTTTTTGTTGCAGACTTAGCACGCCCGCTTGAGCTAGTTTTTCTAGTGTTTCCCCTAATTGTTCGAGAGTTAGTCCGAGTAGTCTGACCTCTTACTGGCAAGTGAAGTTTATGTCTTAGACCTCTCCAAGTATTAAGATCTACAAGGCGCTTAATATCAGCTTGGACTTTACGGCGAAGATCAGCTTCAATCAAAAAATTAGCTTCAATATAATTTCTTAGATCCACAATCTGCTGTTCAGTCAAACTAGCTAGATTTTCTTTTCCAGTTAATTTGAACTCTGTTAGGATTTTTCTAACATTAGACTTTCCAATACCTTTAATTGGGGTGAGGGCAAATTTGATTTGTTTTTTATCGTCGAGACTAACTCCTGCAACACGGATCATAAATTATTAATATTTCATTTTCTTTTGTTTTTTTAAAGGGATTGGCTGGCGAGAATTAATTTTGTTTCCAAGAGGAGAATCATCAAAAGCATAGAATCTTAGTATTCCACGGCGTCTGGTAAAATACCCCTGAGCCATGCGACCGCGTCTTGTCAATTTTTTCCCTCTTCCTTTTAATGAGACTAGAACTTTCATAAATTATTAATATCTTTGAATTATTACTCCTTTTGCTGAATTATTTTCCGGATCGATATCCAATTCTGGATCGATTTCAACTGTTACGCTATCACCTTTGATAATCTTTATTCTCTTTACCTTAAACATAGTTTTGACTTGAGACTCTACTATTAATGGTTCTAAACCCTTGGATCTTTCTACCTGAACTTTGAATTTAGTTCCTGGAAGTGTTTCAACTATCTTACCGTCCAAGTATATTCTATCCTCTCTGCGCTCATGGACTTTACTGCGTCTCCTTCTGCGACCTCCGCCTCCAGTTCTGCTTTTGTTAGTATTGTTGTTATTCACCATTGAGAACTTTGATTTGATAAAGAATATAGTTAATCAAAATAAAAGATTGAGTTTTGTCAAGGACTAGTTTTCCATTATTTCTACTGAATAAGGCTCAATTCTAGACCTAAACTCCTCTAATTTCAAAATTGCTAGTAGTTCAAAAGGACTTGGAGATTTTTCTTTTCCCGAAAGAGCAACGCGCAGCGGCCAAAGATAGTTACCAACTTGTTTTTGATTTTCAGTTAGCCACTTTTTAAGTTCGGTTTCCCAAAAATTTACAGATAGCTGAAATTTATCTTCAAAATCTGGCAATAAAACTGAATTATAAAGCTCTTTTTGTTGTATTTCAAACTTTGGATACAAACCCTCCACTACTGCAAAAATCTCCTTTAAATTAGCTAAACTTGCCTCAACGGTGTCTTTTTTCCATTTTATAATCTCCACACTTGGTTTAGTGTAGTTCAAAATACAGTCTGAATCCAACCCAAATTCGCTTAGTACTGTTACTCGATTTTTATCTAAACTCCAAGCTAAATATTGTTTTTGAATTTGTTTACTTTGTTCCAAACAATCAAGCTCATTTTCTAGGCAAAAATTTCGCCAAATAGGGTAGCCTAAATAATCATTATTTTCTAAAAAGTCTGAAATATCAAACCATTCCATCCAATATTTATCAACATCTTCAAGTTCAAAAGCAGGCAAATCTTCCATTTTAATATTGTAAAAATAAACGTTTAACTCTCTGCCAGCATAAAGGCCTTCCCCTGGATATTCATACTCTTTGTGGGTTCGAAATTTTGTAATAAACTTTGCTTTTTCTGGATCGATTTTTATTTTTGAATAAGTCTCTTCATCAACTTCCCTACTTAAGTTTTCCATTGGATTTTCACCAGCTTTTCTACCGCCGCCAATTAAATAATGTTGTCCGCCAAAAGTTCTTTCATGCCGCAGACTTTTTGTTGCCGCAATTTTTTGTTTGGAAAGGTCTACTAAAAAAGCATAATCGCCAACTCTGTACCCTAAATTATTTTTAAGTTCTAATTCTTCATTTTTAATTTCAATTTGACTTTTCTTGATCTTATTTTCAAAAGCAAGCTTTGCAAACTCCTCCAAACTAACCATTTTTAAATATTCTTTATTAAACCATTCCAGTTTTTGCAGGTTAAAGCGGGCAGGGGATTTTGAAAGGGTTTCCAGACTAAAGTCTGCAGCTAAATTGGAAATTAGTTTCTCTAGTCTCTGGTTTTGGGTTAAGTTTAAAAAATCTTCTTTTTCCAAATAAAGCTCTTTTTCTGTTCCTGGATTCCAGCCCAAAAAAGCCAAATAGTTAATCACGGCCTCTGGTAAAAATCCATTATCGAGATAGTCAGCCATATTCACATTTCCATCTCGTTTACTCATTTTTTTGTTGCCAGTTTCGCCTAAAATAAAGGGAAGGTGAAGGTAGGCGGGGATTTCTTGCCAATAATCTCTAAACATTGTGGCGTGTTTTGGGAGGCTCGGGAGCCATTCCTGAGAGCGGATCACTAAACTTGTTTCCATTAGATGATCATCTATTAAATGGGCCAAATGGTAGGTCGGAAAACCATCAGATTTCAAGATAGCAAAGTCTTCTTCAAGTGATAAATCAAAAGTACTCTCACCTAAAAGCTCGTCGCTGGATTTAATTTTTTCGTCTCTTTGAAGCTTATAAAAAAGAGCTGGTTTTTGCTCATCTTTCAGGCCATTTTCTACAGATTGCGTTAGTTTTTCTTTATTTTCTGAATGTCTTTCTAGATTTTCTTTTAGATAATTTATTGGTTTTCTAGTAACACTTTTAATTTGCACCAGTTCTTCTTTTTCGCCAGGAGTAATATAATTCCAGTAAGCTAGTCCTAGATCGATTAGTTTTTGAGCATGCTCTTGATAAATTTTTACTCTTTCAGACTGAATATATGGACCAAAATCACCTTTTTGATAAATTCCATAAAAACTATCTGGCTGACCAATTTTTTCAAGCGTTAAACCCTCGTCTGGAGACAGGCCTAATTGTGTCAAAGCTCCAAGTAAAACATTTGCAGTTTCTGGCTGAAGTCTATTTCTATCAGTATCTTCGAGTCTCAAATAATAGATTCCAGAGTGAATTTTTGACATTAACTTAGTAAAAAGAACAGTTCTGGCAGTACCCAAGTGGAGGTAACCTGTGGGTGAAGGTGCTTGGCGGGTGCGAAAATCTGACATATTAATTCAATTTGTCAATTTCTAAAACTAGTTTTCTATCTTTTTCAGTAATCGAATTACCCTCGTCGTGTGTGGTGGTGGCAATTGTTACCTTGCCCCAAGTAAACCAAATTTCTGGGTGATGACCCAAAGACTCGGCCACAGACCCAACCTGATTTACAAAAGCCAAAGCCTCTAAAAAATTCTGGAAAATAAAAGTTTTAGTTAGTTTATTGTCTAATTCTTGCCACATAATACTTCAAGATTCACAGACTCCTAAAGATTGTCAAAATTTGACCGTATTTAGATTCTTGGTTGGAATTTGAAAATGCTCCCGCAAGCCATTGAAAATTTAGCTGAAAAATTACGTTTTTTTCCAGGAGTCGGAAATCGTAGCAGCTTAAAGCTAGCCCTAGATATTTTGCAATTACCTGAGGATAAGTTTTTAGAATTTGATCAGTCCCTTACCGAAGTCAGAGCTCAAGTTTGTTTCTGCACTAATTGCGGTTTTTTTGCTCAAAAGTCTACCCAAATTCCAGACGAAACTAAAATACAATGTGAAATTTGCAATAATAGCTCTAGAAATACATCCCAAATCTGTTTAGTGGAAAAAACTACAGATGTAATTACAGTAGAAAGAGGTAATGTTTACAGAGGTTTGTATCATGTTCTAACTAATCTAATCTCACCGCTGGATAATATTTTTGCTGAAGATACGACTATTAATGACCTCGTTGAAAGAAGGCTTTCTGGAAATAAAGACAAAATTGAATTGATTTTATTTTTAAAAGCCGGCTTTGCTGCCGAAGCCACGACCGCCTACCTAAAAGAATTTCTAAAACAGAAAAAGCTATTGGAAAAAGTCACGATCACTAGACTCGCCCAAGGCCTACCACTATATTACAACCCAGAAACTTTGGATCAAGCTACTATGGCAAAAGCCCTTGAGGACCGCCGCGAAATTAGTTAATTTTAAGAATTTGAGAATCAGTGTAGTTCAGGCTGTTTGGATTTTTAGTAGACTGAATAATAGCTCTATCAGCAAGAAACTCACCTTTTCCAACCACCCTTGCCAAATAACTCAATGGTTTTGTTGATTTTTTATCTACACAAAAACTAACTTTTTGAGCTTCAATATTATAAGGAAATACTGCAAGCCTTCGTTCTTCTTGGCTAACCCTGAAATAACTCACTCCAGTTAATGGTTTCATACCGCTTGGTAAATAATCAGTGATTTGATAACAACCATCACTAGCTTTATCTTTGAGATTGAAATCAAATATCACTTTGACGGTATCACCCTCTTTAAAAGTCGTGGATTTTTTACCATTAACTTCGAAACTTCTAGAAATTTCTACTTCTGAATCTTTAGGTTTAGATTCAAATGGAACTTGATATCTACTGAGAATTCCAAGCTCACCTTTAGTAACTTCAACTTTAAGCTTATCAAGCTCTGTAGGACTGATTTGCAGGCTGAAACTATCTCCAGAAGCTAGTTTTTTGGTAGTTTTTTGATCGTTCAAAATGTAACTAAACTCTAACTCTGCACTACTCACTCTAGGTATCATGTTCCTTAGAAAATTGATTTCACTGAGATATACTAGGTTTTCTTTTGGATAATTATCTTGGAGGTATTGGAAGAACTTTGGAGCATCTTTTTCTTCAAGCTGGGCTGAAAGTATAGCAATCAGGCTCGTATTTATAGAAATTTCCTCAGCAGACGAACCAATATTAATTTTTGAAGTCTCACCAGCATCCATTTTGGATTTTTCAACAAGGTTTTTGTAGGTTTTTCTAGCAGATTCTTTATCGCCTAATTTAACTAAACTTAAACCTAAATAAATTTGCTCTTTTGGGTTCAGATCACTTTGGTTTTTTAGGAAGTTAAGAGTAGTTAAAACTGGCTCTTCTAAACCTGCAAGACCATACAAAGCCACTATTTTTCTTTCTCTGGATTCGTTACTAGAATTTAAAATTAAATTGAAATAGTTTTTTAGACTCTGGGTAGAAAATCTATCTGCGCCAAGATCCGCAACTTGAGCACTCAGCTCCAAATCACTATCAGCGTAAGAATAAATCCCAATTCCGCCACTTTCGTTCTGGTATGTTTTTAAATCAGTTGATTCAGAAGGTAGTACTTCCTGGAAAGTGTTTTTGAGTATTTCCCTGGCTAAACTTCGAGCTAGCACTTGATCTACCCTATCTCCATAATTATTACTTAATTCAATTAATTTTTGATAATATTTAGATCTTCCCTGGCCACTAAATGTCAAAGTGGTAGCACCAGTCTGAGAGCCTTCCAGTTTCAAATCAGTACTGTATTTCTGGAATTTAGATTGGGTTTGGGTAGTGTAGCTACTGAGCACTCTAAACTCTTTAACTATCTCATCTTGCAATTCTCCAGCTTTAGCTCTAATATTAATTTTATAATTCCCAGTTTTTAAAGCATCTAGTTTATAGTCTAGATCGCCTTTGCCTTTGACAGTTTGAGCTGTAATTCCTAGTGATTCAGAATTTATGGTATATTCAATTTCTTGGTTTTTAAGTTCGCTCCCAAAAGTTCTAAGTCTAATAGACGGTTTGTCCCCTACTAAATAGCTCTCATTGATTACTGGATTTACAAAAAATGGAAGTTTAGTGATGATATTTTTGAATCCACTCCCAGCCTGTAAGTCAGAGCTAATTCCCTGGAAAGTCATTCTCCAGCTAGTCAAATCATCAGGAAGCTTGAAACTAGTTTTTATTTGACCATTACTATCTGTCTGTAAATTCTGAAAATATGCAGTGTCTTTGAACTGATTTCGTATACCCTCACCACCACCACTGCCCTGGCCGCCACAATAGTTTCCGCAGCTAAAAGTGTGAGAAATGTAACTACTACTTTTAAGAGGATAAATAGTTTGGTATAGGTTTGCAATTGTATCCAAGCTCTCTGGCTGAGTTGCAAAAATAGCCTCATCTACAACTGAAAAATTCAAATTACTGTTTACAGGCTTGCCGTTAAGATCTCTCACCAAAGCCTCGATTTTCACTTCCTCACCAGGTTTATAAGTTGCTTTGTCAGTTTTTACTTCGATATTTAGTTTTTTACTATTATAATTAAATTGTAGATTCTGGCTGTTTAAGCTTCGAAAATTTTGACCATCAAAATAGATACTATTGATGTAAACATTTGGCACAAAAGTATTTTCAAAATCTAAATTAAACTCAGGATTATCTTGAACTTTGTAACTTTGCAAACTGCTTTGAGCGAAACTAAGTAAATAGAGATTGTTTTTACCGTCGATATTATTTTGGTTTTGCTGGAATTTCAAACTGAGTTTGTCACCGATATCGTAATTGTCTTTTTTTGGAGAAATATTTAAATTAAAACCGTTATTTTCATTAGAAAATCCATATTCGAGTGAATTATTTAGGTTTATTGTACTAGAAACTGGAGAGTTATTTGCATCAGTATCCACTGCTAAAGCCTCATAACGACTTTCTAGTTTAGTATCTATTTCAAAACTGACTTTACCGTCACTTTGAGTTTTCAAGTTTAATGAGGGTAGTTCTTTAGTAAATTCAAAATAGTAAAAAGACTTTTCAGTTTTTTTGGTAATTAGATTATACTTTTCCTCACCCTCATTGATTGTATACCCTTTTTCGCCAAGTTTTAGCAGAAATTTTTTGTCGGCAACTGGCTTACCTTTATAGTCATTTTGACCCATCTCCGTCCCATTATTAATTTTAGAAAGATCAATTTCATTGAGTTGTAATTCTATTTTTGCTTTGCCATTTTCTATTTTTGTCTTGGCTTCAATAGCAGTTTTGTAATTAAAAATCCTAGCTTGAGCGCTGGCTGCTGTAATTTCAGAGATTTCAGAATTTTTAGCAAATACATTTAGGGAGTCTGTCCTTTCAAAATCTCTATCGCTATTAGCCAATCCTTCAGCCTTGTAGCTAATTTGAAAATTGCCTTGAGAGTCAGTTTTGATATTATTATTATCCCCATAGATTAGTTCTAGATTTGGGACAGGGGTTCCTTCAAAGAATTTTACTTGACCGTTGTAAACTATATTTTCTCCTACAAAATAAGCTTTTCTCTCAGGTTGGATGTTAATAATATAATTTGGCTTAGCTAGATCTTCAATAGTTACAAAGCTTTGAGTTAAAATTTGATTCTGTTCATTTTTTAGAATCAAACCATAGCTACCAGAACTTAGATTTTGAAATTTGAATTGGCTTTGAAACACATTATTTTGAATATTCAAGCTTACCTTTTGAATTTCAACTTTTCCATCAATATAATTTTCAAGTATGGCTGTTACTTTACCAGGATTTAAACTAGTATTTCTAGCACTTAGATAACCCCAAAAATTAATAGTATCGGTGGTTTTATAGTAAGTTTTGTCTTGATAAACATAAGACCAGTATTTGTCTCCAGCATAATTATCAATTTGATCTTGGTACCTAGAAAAACCATTAATATCAGATTTCGGTAAAAGTAGTTTTTTATCCCCTGAAGTTACTATGAAATAATTATTTTGCTTGCTAGAATCACTAACTGTATCAAAAAAGGCGACCCCTTGAGAATCGGAAGTAGCACTTCTTTCACCAATTTGCACACTAGCTCCAGCTGCAGGTTTTTGAGTACCTAGATCCACTGCCCACACTAGAGTTTTGTCTTGAGTTTCCTCGTAGTAAGCTGCCAGATCAGTTACTTGAAATAGAGCCTGAATAGTTTTATCACCACTTTTAGTTTCAACGAGGTAATAACCAGCTGGAAGAGTCTTATTTAAAATAAAATATGGATCACTGCCATTATTATTTTCAATAAGATATGGACCGCTGCCATTATTACTATAATTACTCGAAGTGACTTTTTGAGTTAGTACTTTAGAAAGTTTTGAGCTATCAGCAATTCCTGAATCAGTTTGAAAATAAGCCCAGGTAGGTCTACCCAGAAATAAACTAGAGTCTTGAGTAAAATTCTCAATACTTGGATACTTAAATACATTTACATCATATTTTTGATTTGAATTATTGCCAATATTTAACAATTGAAATGTAGGCTTATCTTTTAAAGAAAATTCAGAAAAAAGCTTTATAAAACTAGTACTATCAGCTCCAATTTCACCTTCAGTCTGGAATTGAAATTTAGTTTCTTGGGTGGTTTTTTGGTCGCTCCCGTCTAAACCTAGTCCAGCTTTGAGAATTACAGTATAAAGAGTTGATTTTTGTAATTCTTTAGGTACAAAAGTAAAGTTTTTTCCGTTTCTAAGGAATTTTCCTTCGGTTTTAGGTGAAATTGAAAACAGGGATTCTGGATTCTGGTAAGCCTGATTATTAAAGACGATCTCTATACCAGTATTTGTGGGAACCCCGGTAGTTTCATCTCTTGGAAGTGTTTGTAATACCCTAAATGTATCTTTGATTTGAAAAGCCCAACTCAGATCTAATTTGTTTGCTGGCTCATTGATATTTGGAGTAGTCTGAAGTTGAAATTTATAGATTTGATTTTTTACTGGAGATTGAGTAAATTTAATTTTATATTTAGTTTCGTTGAGTTTTTCTACTTCAAAATCGATACTTGGAGTGACTTTTAGATTATTTTTAACTTGCTCCAGAGTTACAGTTTTTTTGGTTTCAAGGATATAATCAGAACCTTCTTCAACCCCAGTAATATCCTGATTAGTAGGTTGAATTTCCACTTCTGAGGCTTCAACATTTATACCAGAAAAAACCTTGGCAAGCTGAGCCTGCTGAATAGGAGAATTTGGTAATAAAACTAATGAAACTACAAGCCCAATAACTACAGCCAAAGTAGCAAAACTACCCCCCAGAACTAATTTATTAGCAGAGATAAAATTCTGAACCTTTTCCCAAAAACTTTCAGGTTTGTAGTACTTTTGTATAAGATTTTTGGAACCCTCTTTCTTGCTTTTTTTATAGCTTTCATTCTTTTCGAAAACTGGTTGCAAGGGTTCTTCTTGAAAATCCTCAGGTTTATTTGGTAGAAAATTAGACATATTTAGGGCGATTTAAATTTAATTATTAGATTGTTTTGTTTCCAGCCAGAGCTCGAGGCAACTTTGTTTTAGCTTACCCAAGCAACGTTTTAATTTTTGGCGGACTGTCGCTGGTTTTAGATTGAAAGCCTGTGCAATCTGAGTGCTATTTTTTTCTTCCATGATCGATAAGCAGACTATCTGGTAATCTTTTTCTTCCAAGTGATTTCGACAACACCCTATCAATTGGTCGATTTTGGCTTGGTAATGGTCACTATATTTATTTTCCAGATCAGAATCATCTAAGTTTGCAAATGCTGAGTCCCGATTTGTAAATCCAAAAGTTTCTGGGTAATCTCCAAAACTGTTTTGGTGGTCTTGGATGTCCAGACTGACTGGATGAGGGTTTTTAGTTTTTTGATCAATAAATTTATAAAGTTGATTCCTTGCCGTTTGCCATATGAAACCCCTAGGGTTTGTAACTTCTGAATTCAAAAACAAGGCCGTCAAAGTATTAGATGTTAGATCTTCTACATCTTGGCGATTGTTTAAACGGCGATAAAAATAACCGAACACTAAGGGATACCAATAATCCCAACTTTCAATAATTTGATTTTTGTTAATACCAGTCTCTAACATATGGCTTATAGATGA
>Ga0163144_10030998_pt1 | contig 10214 bp, 8 predicted proteins | sample OliLak19BULKMAT1_FD_123175 | JGI IMG/M metagenome (GOLD analysis project Ga0163144, IMG submission 123175) | Freshwater microbial mat bacterial communities from Lake Vanda, McMurdo Dry Valleys, Antarctica - Oligotrophic Lake LV.19.BULKMAT1 | ecosystem: Environmental > Aquatic > Freshwater > Lake...
AAAGACTTCCAGGCGCGCGCCGAGCCGAGGGTCGGCGTCGGTCAGCTTCGAAAAGGCCCGGCCATTGAGGGTTCCGCTGATCCTGTCGTTCGGTCGGGTCGCCTGCAAGGCGTCGCCCTTGCGGAACTGCTCCTCGCGGAGGCGTTGGGCGTGAAGCGCGCTGCGATAGAGGAGCGCCCCCATCGCGGCTTCCTTGTTGCTGGCGGAGAGGACATCCAGCTGCTTGTCTGCCCGATCGTACTCTCCAGCGAAGCAGAGCAGCTCGAAGAGAAAAATGCGACGCTGGACGTCGGTCGGATCATTCCGAAGTTCGACGCCCAGCGTAGTGATCGCATCCAGCAGCCGCCCCGCGCGAAACAGCTCGGTGGCGTTCACGTCGTGGTATCCCGCCGTTACTTGGACGCCACGGTGGTCTGGTCCCACTGTCCCACGACCGGCGAGCCCTTGGAACCGTCGGGCTTCTGCGGCGTGAAGGTGTACGTCAACTTGCCGAACGAGAGCGAGGTGGACTCGTGCGGTTGGTCATCGGATCCTTCGGACCCGCTGAACGAGACGGAGTCGATGAAGATGTTCTCCAATTCGTACTTGACGAAGTCGACCACGTCCTTTCCGCCGGCCTTGAGCAGAGTGAGCGTCGCCTTCTTGATGTGCTCCCCCTCCATACACTTCTGGTAGAGGAGGGGACTGGCCGCGTCGGCCTTCTTCATGAAACTCAGTGAGCTCAACGATCCTTTGCCGCCGCCGCCGCCGCCGGTGACACCAATCGTGCTGGGATTGGACGCACCCCAGGAAAACGACAGTACCGCCATCTGCTTCTCAAATCCCTTGCGTGTCGACTCGCCCTCTACTCCCGCGATTTTCAGGAATGCATCGTACGCCATCTGAGTCCCCCTCCCCCTAAAAGTGAGCTACACCGCCGAGCGGGCGGCACGCCGCGTCACTTCGCGTGAGCAGGGAGCTCAGCGACGAGTCGCATCGAAACGGTCAGTTCGTCGAGCTGGAAGTGCGGGCGCAGGAAGGCCGTGGCCCGATACGCTCCAGGTTTGCCCGGCATGTCCTCCACGTCGATGCGCGCTTCACGCAATGGACGCTTCGCCTTCACGGCGAGGGGCGCATCGTCGTTTGCCACCACGTAGCTGGCGATCCAGTTGTTCAGGAACGTTTGCGCCTCGGAGCGCGACATGTACCCGCCGATCTTGTCCCGCATCATCACTTTCAAGTAGTGTGCGAAACGTGACACGGCAAAGATATATGGCAGTTGCGCTGAGATGCGAGCGTTTGCAGTAGCTGCATCGGTGTTGTAGACCTTCGGCTTCTGCGCCGACTGCACCGAGAAAAACGCCGCGTTGGGTGTGCCCTTCTGGTGTACCAGGGGTGCAAAGCCCTGATCCGCCAGTTCCTTCTCGCGCCGGTCGGTAATCGGTGCCTCGGTCGGGCACTTCATGGCCACGTCGCCCGATTCGGTCTTGAAGTTGTGCACCGGCAGCCCGTCCACCAGACCGCCGCTCTCCACACCTCGAATGGTCGCGCACCACCCGTGCATGGCAAACGCGTTGGTGACGCGCGAGGCGAGCGCCCAGGATGCATTGGCCCACAGGTACTTGTCGTGATCGGTGCCATCCACGCCCTCTTCGAAGCCGAACGCATCCACCGGCACTGTGTTCTTTCCGTACGGTTCGCGAATCAGCATCCGTGGCAGGCAGAGCGCGAGGTACCGCGAATCTTCCGTCTGTCGGAATGCCTTCCACTTTGCGAACTCCGTGCTCTCGAAGATCTTCGACAGGTCCCGCGGGTCGTCGATCTTGGTATGCGATTCGAGGTTCAGCAGGTCGGGATTGGCATTCGTTATGAAGGGCGCATGCGCCGCCGCCGCCACGTTGGAGATCTTCTCGAGGAGCTCGATGTCCTCGCCCCGCCGCGTGAAATCGTAGTCGCCCACGATGGCAGAGAAGGGAAATCCACCAAACGCACCGTACTCTTCTTCATAGACTTTCTTGAACATCGCGCTCTGGTCGAACTCCGGCGCCCGTTGCAGGTCGCGCAGCAGTTCCTTCTTGCTGACGTTCAGTACCTTGATCTTGAGGTTGTCGCTGAGCTCACTCTGCGACATCAGGTACTTCAAGCCGCGCCATGTCGCTTCCAACTTCTGGAAGTCGGGATGGTGCATGATTTCGTTCAGCTGAATGGAAATCAGGTGATCGATTTGCGCGATACGCGCATTGATCATGGACTCCGTGTCGTGCTTGACGGCAATCGTGCCGTCCAGGATTTCGGAGACAAACTGCTTGATGATATCCTTGCTGCGCTCCCGCTGGCTGGGATCCTTCGCCACCCGCGACCCTTCGACGATCTGGTCGAGGAGCCCCAGTTCGGTCGCAGTCTCGACAGGTACAGCTGCCTGTGTCTTCTGCTCAGCCATTCTGTCCTCCCGTCCCCAGTTCGTCGCGAAGCTTGTTCATTTTTCCTTCGTCGGTCACGGTGGCTTGCAGAATTTCGTCCAGCTTCTCGTTGCCCTGCAGCGCGCCGCGGAGATCCGCCAGCTTGGTGCGCAGATCCAGCAGATCCTGCAGCGGCTTGACCTGATGTACCACTGCGTCGGGCGAGAAATCGTCCATGCTCTTGAAGTGTAGATCGACCCCGATCTTTCCCGCGTTGGAATCTTCACTGAGTTTGTTTTCCACCTTGAACTGCAAATGCGGCTTCATGCTCTTGAGTACGTCATCGAAGTTGTCCGGTGTCACGTCGACAAATTTGCGATCCTTGAGCTTCGGAAGTGGATCGACCGGCTGCCCACTGAAATCGGAGAGCACCGCCATGACGAAGGGCAGTTCTTTGAGCTCAATCGCGCCGCCGGTCTCCACGTCGTAGGTGATCTGTACCCTGGGAGGACGCACCCGGTCGAGTTTCTTCTGTGTGCTTTCTCGTGCCATGCGAGGCTCCTGCGAGAGTTGAGTTGTTCGACGCACTGAAGACCACTGAGTCTCGGCACGTCGTAGCGGCACTTGCGCAGGCCTCACGTTGTTCGGTCGTGCTGCACTGCTGACGGAGGACCTAGCACCACTTGCACACGGTGCCGATGGGCCCACGACCTGACGATGCTACGGAGCGGCAGTCAGGGTGTCAAGAAACGCGCTGCTTCTGGCCAACTTCTCGTCGGTCGCTAACTTGTCGCTATGCGACAGCTTCAGCCAGTGCTGTGGTCGAAGGGCCTTTTGCTATCGCCACAGCATCTTCAAACCCAGGACCGCTTCTTCGAGGATCACCTCGAATTCTGCCTCTCGGCGCTGGCTCACTGCCCGTGGGGATTCGCTCGTCTCAGCATCGACGAGGACCTGCTCCAGAGCGGAAGTCTTTCTATTCAAGTTGCCGCCGGTGCCTTGCCGGACGGACTCGTTTTCGACGTCCCCGACGCCGATTCCGTGGTGCCTCCCCGAACGATTGGCGACCTCTGGGAGCCCGATCAGGAATCGATGCTGGCATTCCTCGCGGTTCCGGAGTTCCGCCTCGATGGAATAAACGTCGCCAGCGGCAATCGAGATGCGCAGACGCGCTTCGTTCCCGACGTGGTCCAGCGGCGTGACGAAGTCACCGGACTGGGTGAGCGCCCGCTGCAGATTGCCAGGAAGAACCTCCGCATTCTTCTCGAACAGGAGAGCATCGAGGGGTTTAGTGTGCTTCCCTTTGCGCGAGTGCGCCGACTCACGACGGGGGAATTCCGACTTGACGCGGAGTTCGTGCCTCCGGTGCTCGACTTCAACTGTTCGCTACGCCTCGCTTCGATCGTTCGGCGCGCGGTGGAACTGCTCTCGGCAAAGAGCAATGCGCTCTCGCGCATGCGGCGCCAACGGAACGCCAGCCTGGCGCAGTTCTCGGTATCGGACGTTGCCAACTTCTGGCTTCTGTACACCGTCAACTCCCATTTGCCCGTCCTCAGGCATCTGGCGGATACGAGGCACGGTCACCCCTCTGAGCTCTACGAGGCGCTGTTGGGGTTGGCCGGGAGCCTCACCACGTTCTCCACGAGTGTGCATCCGCGCGACTTCCCTCCGTACGACCACTCCGATCTCGGAAAATGCTTTGGCGCGTTGGACGTCACACTCCGCATTCTCCTCGAGACGGCCGTTCCCGAAAACTGCGTGGCACTCCCGTTCCAGATCGTGCAGCACGCTGTACACGCCGTGGCTCTGGACGAGGATCGCTTCCTGAGTGCACCGCACCTGTACCTCGCGGTACGCTCCGACCTTCAGCCGGCGGAAATAGCGCGGCTCGTTCCGCAACTGGTCAAGGTGACCAGCGGGGATCGGGTCGGCGGACTTATCAAGCAAGCGGTTGCCGGAATTGCGCTCACGCACATTCAGAGCCCGCCAACCGCCGTTCCAGTGAAACTCGACTTTCAGTACTTCGAGATTCAGCGCCAAGGAGCAGAATGGAGCGCCGTCGTGAGCGGGCGTAACATTGCGGCCTACGTGCCCAGCGAGATTTCCAATGCCTCGCTTGAACTGATTCTGCTGCTCGCGCCGAAGAGCTAAACCGCGATTCTATTTTCCTCGCAACGCAAAGATCACGATGATCACGATCGCGATGACGAACAGCGCCGCGAGGGCCAGCAGGAGTGGTAACAAGGGCGAAGGCGGCAGCTTCGGTGGTAGCGGCGGCGGCAGTGCCGGCGGGTGCGCGCTGCTAGGCGTCTGCCGCAGCGCGCCGAGCGGCGGTCTCGCTGGCGTCAGCACGCTGGTATAGTCACTTTCTACCAACGGCGACTGTTGCGGCATCGCGGGCGGTGGCATTCGATGGGCCGTCTCGCTGTCGAACGATAGTCGCGGAAACGGCGACTCGTTCAAGGCGGGCGGTTGCATAGGGGCGAATGTCGATTCGACAGGCATTCGTCCACTGGGTGGAGGGGTGTTGCCCTGCGCTCCGGGTAGGGCTCCCAGATTGAGTCGAGGACCCTCCGGCGCGCTCGCATCTGGTGGTTGCGCTGCTACGCTCGTTTCCTGCGGCAGCGGTGAGATCGTGGAGAGAGGTCTCGGCGGCGCCACAGGAGCCATCGGCATCGGAATCCGGGAATGCGGCGCACTCAGCGCGCCGAACAGCGCCGTGAATCCCTCGGCCGTCGACTCGTCCCCAACGGCCGCCGCTGGTTGCACGTTGGCCATGCCTAGCGACGGAGGAGCGGTCGCTGCCTGCCATTCGAGTGTAGGGGGAAGTTCCTGCATCGCCTCGGACGGGCGGAGCGACCCGCGTGGAGCGGAGGGCAATGCCGGTCGGTCCGCGTTGGAGTCCCTCAGCACCGCAGGCGCGCCAGCTCCCCCGAAGAAGTCGGTATAGGAGGGGCTGAGGTTGGGGGCGAGTGGCGCGATCGTCGGCGGGCGATCCCCGGCGCTAGGCGCGGACAGCGGGTCAATCGTCGCACTTTTCCTAAGCGTCACATCCTCCGGTAAAGTTGGTGTGCGACCGCTGCCTTCTCGTACGTCAGGGATGAGAAGTGGGCCGAGCGACGGGGCGCCTTCCGACGGCGTAATCGACTGGAGTCCGAACAGCCGTGTGTAATCCCCCACTGTCGATGGGTCGGCACCCGATTCCGAAGCGGCGTCGCTCGCGAGTGCTTGGTCGATCATCGGTGCCGTGACCGCGGAAGGGACACGGGCGGCTGCAACATGCGAGGCCTGGTTCGTTCCGGGCGTCGGCGTCACCACGTCGTCGCCGCGCCTTTGCTCGGATGCAGTGAGGTGAGTGTCTTCGCCGACACGACCAAAGAGCTCCGTGAACGACGGCGCTTGCAGGTCGGGCGGAGGATGTTTGGCGCCCGGCGCTGTATCGGCGCGGTCGGCCGGAGGATTCGCCATGGCAGCTCGCGGCGAAAATGATGGTGCTGATGCTGGTGGTGGTGCTGGTGCTGGTGCTGGTGGTGGTGCTGGTGGTGGTGGTGGTGGTGCTGGTACTGATACTGGTACTGGTGGTGGTGCTGTTGCTGGTGCTGGACGGGGTGCTGTTGGTGGGGGCGGGAGCGCGTCAACGCCGATGATCAGCGTTGGCGCCGCCGCCGCTTCGATGTCGGCCATGGACGCGGCGCGAGGGATGTTGTCGGGTACAGCGACGGCCGGCACTCCAACCGACGTCGGCTCAAGCGACGGAACCGCGTCTAATGTGAGTGGAGGATCCTGAGGAGTCTGGCTGCGTGGAATGGCATCGATTCCGGTGGGCGTCAGGCGCTCGTGGTAGTGAACGCCTAGATCGATTTCGGAGACGTCGTCACGGGTGTCAGCAACGAAAGTGGAGTGCTCGGCGTTGGCGCGCTCGAGCCAGTCGCGCAGGCTCACGAACCCGAGCAGGAACTTGGTGACAACAACGTGCTCGCCGCCCACGTCGGCCGAGAGTACCACCAGTTCTGCGGCCTTTGGTGGGAGGTGTTTGAGTAAGAGGAGGATTCGCTGTTGCTCACCCGGAGATGACGACAGCTCGTGTACGAGGACCAGTCGTCCTTTTCTCACTTCTTGGCCGAGCGACGTCTTGACGCCATCGCTTGCGATTGGCTGGCCAATCCGAAACGCGGCGGTGAACTCCTCGCGGGTCATACTCGCTGTCGTGTTGGCTGTACGATCGGATCGATGCATCGCAGGGTGCGCACTCTTGGATTGCCGCAGCTTGACCGCGCGGGACGACAAACCGGAGAATCCGGTGTGCGCAGGATAGTGCCGAGATGAGGATTTCTCTGTATTGTTGCAGCGGACCGAGAAAGACGCAACCACATCTGACGACGCGATTGCCGCGCGACGAACAGGCTACTGACCGGATGAAGCTCTTGAGCAGGGTTCTGTGGCGGGAGGGCATGCATCTCTCGCAGCATCACTTTCAGGCGCAAAGTCGCTATTACGAAGAAACGCTGCGCGTTTCGGTCGGCCAACTATTCTTCGCTCCTTATGGAGTCTCCGCGTGCAGTTTCGACGATGCGGCGCTAAAGAATGGGACGCTCGCCCTGCGGCACGCGCGCGGCATCATGGCGGACGGACTCCCATTTCACATGCCTGAGTCCGACGCCCTGCCGCCACCGCGCTCGATTGCGTCGGTGTTTTCTCCCACCCGACAAAGTCATGTGGTATTCCTCGTTATCGCGGCCTACTCCTCGAATTCGGCCAACGCCGACGTGGGCTCGTCGCTCGACGCCCGCTTTCGCGTTTCGCCCCGCATGATACGAGATCTGGTGACCGGGCGGGACGAGCAATCGGTCGATATCGGAACGAAGAATTTCCGTCTGGTGCTCGATCACGAAGTTCTGCCCACCGATGTGGCACTTCCTGTGGCCCGGGTTGAACGAGACGGAGCGGGGCGCTTTTCATTTGATCCGGATTTCATTCCGCCCTGCACCAAGATCGCCGCCAGTGCCCGCGTATGCGCGATGCTTTCGGCGATTGTGCAATTGTGTGACACGAAGGGCGATGCCCTCGCGGCCGAGCGCGCGGGCTCCCAGCAAGATCTCGCCAACTTCGCCACGCATGAAGTGGCAAACTTCTGGTTGTTGCACACGTTGCGTGCGAGCGTATCACCGCTGCGCCATCACCTGCTGACTCGTGAGTCACATCCAGAACGTGTGTATGTAGATCTGGTGAGACTGGCCGGCGGCCTTTGCACGTTCACCCTCGATGCATCCCCGCGAGACATCCCGCCCTATAATCACGACGATCTGAGTACCTGTTTCGGCGAATTGGAGCGCCAGTTGCGGGCGCGGTTGGACGTGGTGGTGCCGTCCACCTGTATCCGGCTTCGGATGCAGTCGGAGGGCAACAACCTGTATTCTGCAGCGATCGTGGACGGGCGATCATTCGGAAAATCGTACTGGATTGTCGGCCTTCGCTCGCGGCCGGGCGACTCGATACTCGCCCCGAAGACCCAGGAACTCCTCAAGGTATGCGCGAAGGCCTTCACGATGCGATTGGTGCGGGAGGCTCGATCTGGCATGGGAATCGATTATCTTCCGGTCCCTCCATCGGCCCTTTCACCGCGACCCGACACAACGTACTTCGCGTTGGTGCGAAAGGGGCCATGTTGGGACGCGATCGTGAAGACCCGTGAAATCGGCCTCTACGTTCCCGACGCCGTTGCGACGGATCAAGTGGACCTTCTCGTTCTGGTGGAGGACTGACGCGTGGATCAGGGTCGTGTCGAAGAGGGGAGGATGGCCGGTCCCGCGCCTATGGGAGCCGCGACGGCGCAGCAGAATCCACGGCGAGGGCAGTTGGCATTACTCCTGCAGGAATTGCTCACCGCCACGGTGCGACTGCGACAGCGGCCGAACGAAACCCCGGACAATGCCGAGGCGTTTCGTTCCCAGGTGCTGCGGCTCATCGCCGCGGCCAACCAGGAAGGCAGGAAACAGGGCTACCGCCAGGAGGATGTCAGCTATGCCCTGTACTCATCGGTAGCCTTTCTGGACGAGTCGGTTCTCAATCTGAACGTGGCGGCATTTCGCGCTTGGGCGGGGCGACCGCTGCAGGAAGAGATGTTCGGCGTGCACGTCGGTGGCGACGTCTTCTTCAAGTACCTAGACGCCCTGCTTGGGCGCGACGATTCCGAGGACCTGGCCGATGTTCTCGAGGTCTACCAGCTGTGCCTCTTGTTGGGCTTTCGCGGACGGTACGGCACGTCGCGACCCGAAGAGCTGCACACGTGGATCGCGCGCGTGCGGGATCGTTTGTCGCGCATTCGCGGCCTGCCTGGCGCGTTTGCACCGCAGTGGGCTCCGCCCGCGCACGAACAGATAGGGCGCGACGTTGATCCGTGGCAACGAAAATTGTTGCTGACGGTCGGCATACTTGCCGCGACGTCGCTGGTGTTGTTCATCGTTCTGAAGTTCGTGCTCGTGACCGGCGCGAGGTCCGTCGCCGTGCCCGTCGTCTCCTGATGTTGTTGAGCACCTCACGAATGCTCGGTCGACTCGCCCATGTCTCGTAAGGCAAAAATCTGGCTAGCCGCTGCGCTTGGCTTCTCGACCGTGTCGGCCGTGGTGTGGAAGCTTCCGGACTGGATCGGCGTCACGGGACGGGAACGCTGGGTCCTTGTTGGGCTCTTGACCTTTCTCGGAGGCATTGCGGCGGTTGTTACCGCCATCGTCCTCACCAAACGTGCACCGCCGCCCCCCACGCCCAAGGATCCGCTCACGAGTGAGGTCGACACGGCCCTCACGCAGGCGGAACGACGGCTCGTCGACGCCAAGGTGGCAAGAGGGCGCGTGCTGCAGCGGATGGCGGCCGTCTTTGTACTCGGCCCGAGACAAAACCAGAAGACGTCGTCGGTGGTTCGGTCGGGTCTGCAGCCGGAGCTCTTGGCCGGAGATGCCCTCCGAGGAACGCAAGTGGTACCCACGCTGGCGATCAATCTCTGGTACGCCAAGCAGGCGCTGCTTGTCGAACCCGGAGTCGATGTCATCAACGATTCGGCTCGCCGCGCCCGACTGTTGCACCGTTTGCAGCCGGCGAGACTGCTGGACGCGGTAGCGCGCGGCGAACAGGCGCCGCGTGTCGCTCTGCTCTGCTTTGGCTGCGACAACTTCAAGGGCGCCAATGCCCGCGACGCGGTAACCGCCTCCGCGCGCGAGCTGCGGGAAGTGCTGAGCGATATCGCCCGAAGTTACGGTGTGCGCCTCCCGGTGTATGTACTCTTTACCAAGGCGGACGAGCTTCCCGGTTTCAAGGAATATGTGAAGCACTTCTCGCGCGACGAGGCGCGCGAAGTTCTCGGTGCGACGCTCGCCGTTCCGCAGTTAGGGTCGGCCGCCGACTACGCGGACAGCGCCACGCGACGCGTGCGCGAGGCGTTCCGGATCCTGTTTGAGTCGCTGGCCGCGCGTCGGATCGACGTACTGGCGAGAGGCGACGCGATGGCCGACAAGCTGGCTGCGTATCAATTCCCCCGCGAATTGCGCAAGATCGAAGTGCTCGCGTCGGACTTTCTGGTCGAACTCACGCGCCCTAGCGATTTGTCGGTCAGTCCCTTTGTCCGAGGCTTCTATTTCTCGGGCGTGCGCGAGGTGTACGTGACCGGAGCGGCCGCTCAGGAGCCGCCCGTCCCGGAGGCCGAGGCGGCGGAAGTCGAAAGCGCGACGGGGTTGCTCGTCGCGCTGCCGCTGCCGAAGGCAGCTGCCGTACGCGGTCAATCCATCGCTGCCGGTCGGGCGATTACCCGTCGCGAGGCGGAATGGGTGTTCCTCGACCGATTGT
>Ga0163144_10031000_pt1 | contig 10213 bp, 7 predicted proteins | sample OliLak19BULKMAT1_FD_123175 | JGI IMG/M metagenome (GOLD analysis project Ga0163144, IMG submission 123175) | Freshwater microbial mat bacterial communities from Lake Vanda, McMurdo Dry Valleys, Antarctica - Oligotrophic Lake LV.19.BULKMAT1 | ecosystem: Environmental > Aquatic > Freshwater > Lake...
CAGCAGGCTGTAGCAGTCCAGGGAGGCTGCGCCTCATCCTTCCACAGCCTTTACCCACCACTTTCCGTTACGTCCGAAAGAAGGTGGACGCAGGCGTGCGCTGAAAATAGGCTCTCGGCGCGTGGAGACGGTCGCGGCATTGGAAAAATTTCTGGCGGATGGCACCTGGGTGGAGCGGTTCGATGAGGAGGTGCGGGGTCTCGGCGCGAGGCTGATCGCCAAGGTTACGGGAGTGCGGCTGGATGAGGGGGATGGTGAAACTTGCTTCTCGGCGGACGTGCTGGGTCATGGGGTCGAGGGCGCGTTCTGGGAAGAGGGCGGCGGCATCCGTTTCGAGACGACCTGCCCCTGTGAGGCGGGCGCTTGCTGTGAGCATGGGTTCGCGGCGGTCGGAAAGCTGGCGAAGGAGAGGAAGCTGGCCCGGCTTTTCGGGCGGTCTGCTGCGGAGGCGGTGGAGCTGGCGCTGGGAAGAGGAGTGGGTGAGGGAGTGAGGGGGGGAGGAGGGGATGTTGCGCCGGAGCCTAGGTTTTCGCTGATGGTTACGAAGGGAGAGGCGGATAAGGCGACGAAGCTTCTCCTGCAATCGCTGGGGGTAAAAAACCCCGTTGAATGGATCTTCGCGGAGGCGACCGTCACCTACGGCACCCATAGTAGTCCGCTGGCAGCGGCGGGCGAGGGCGGCAAGACACCGGCGGAGATGCGGGCGATCCGGGTGCTCCGCGAGATCGGCCTTTCCTCGATGAAGTCGAACTCCGCATGGCGTTTCCTGCTCAGCATGAAATCCCGCACGACGGATGCGGATGCGAGCGACAAGTGGTTTCCCGATCCAGGCCGCGTGCCGGTGGATGCCTTCTGGCACAGGTTCCGCGGCGAGACGGTGGCGGAGCTGGAGGCCGCCGGGTGGGAGATTTCGTTCGGGGAAGGCGTCGGCCACGCGGTGCATGATGCCGACCCGGATAAATGGGAGACGAAGCTCTCGCAGGACGATGCGGATGAAGACGCCTACGAGGGAGATTTTTCCGACGGTGGCTGGTTCAGCCTGTCGGTGGGTTTCGATGTCGATGGCGCAAGGTATGACCTGATGCCCATCCTCGCCGGGCTGTTGAAACAGGATTTCCTGGAGGAGACGTTGGATCGCCCGAATGCGGGATTCGTCTATGCGCCCCTGAAAAACGGCGATGCGCTCAAGCTCCCCATCGGCCGCGTGCGCCGCATCCTCAACCACCTCTCCGCCCTGATCGATCCGAAGTTTTTCGGGAAAGTGCAGGTGCACGCCCTCGATGCCGCCGCGCTCGGCGGGCTTGAAGGCCTGGGGATCGATACCCCGAAAGGCTTGGCAAAACTCAAGAAGCGGCTGGAGAATTTCACCGAAATCGAAGCGCTGGAAACCCCGCAGGAGATCAAGGCGACGCTGCGGGACTATCAGAAATCCGGCTTCCAATGGATGCAATTCCTCGCCCGCCACGGCTTGCACGGCATCCTCGCCGACGACATGGGCTTGGGGAAAACCCTCCAGACCCTCGCCCACCTGATGGCGGAAAAAACCAGCGGTCGCAGCGGAGGGAAGCCATCGCTCGTCGTCGCTCCGACATCGGTGGTGCCGAACTGGCGGGCGGAGGCGATGAAGTTCGCCCCCGGCCTGAGCGTGCTCGTGCTCAATGGCGCGGATCGGAAAAGATACTACCGTTCCATCCCCCACGCGGATCTCGTCATCACCTCGTTTGCGCTGCTTCAGAGGGACATCGCGAAGCTCTCCTCCGTAGGCTTCCACATGGCCATCCTCGATGAGGCGCAATACATCAAGAACCCCCGCGCAAAGGTTTCGCAGGCAGCTTGCAAGCTCGTCGCGCGGCACCGGCTTTGCCTTTCCGGCACCCCCATCGAGAACCACCTCGGCGAGCTATGGAGCCTGATGCATTTCCTCATCCCCGGCTACCTCGGCACCGAGGACACTTTTCAGAAAAACTTCCGCAAACCCATCGAAGAGGAAGGCGATGCGGAAAAGAACGCGCTCCTGAAAAAGCGCATCGCCCCTCTCGTCCTGCGCCGCACCAAGGACCAGGTTGCGAAGGAACTCCCGCCGAAAACCGAGATGATCCATCTCATCGAGCTGCACTCCGACCAGAAAGACCTCTACGAAACCGTCCGTGCCACCATGGACAAGCGAGTCCGAGAGGCCATCGCCGCCCGCGGCATCGAGCAATCGCAGATCGTCTTCCTCGACGCCTTGCTGAAGCTCCGCCAGATCTGCTGTGATCCCCGGCTGCTACCTCCGGATTTCGCCGACGGGGTGAAAAGCTCCGCAAAACTTGATTTCCTCGCAGAGCTGTTAGAGACACTCGTCGAGGAAGGGCGGCATATTCTCATCTTCTCCCAGTTCACCACCATGCTCGCCCTCATCGAAGATCATTTGGTGAATACGAAAGTCGCGTATCTCAAGCTCACCGGGGGCTCCAAGGATCGCGGAAAACTCGTCGAGGATTTCCAAACAGGAAAGTTCCCCGTCTTCCTCATTTCCCTCAAAGCAGGGGGCACCGGCCTCAACCTAACAGCCGCCGATACCGTGATCCACTACGATCCCTGGTGGAACCCCGCCGCCGAGGCCCAGGCGACCGACCGCGCCTACCGCATCGGCCAGGACAAACCGGTCTTCGTCCACAAGCTCCTCTGCCAGGACACCGTCGAGGAGCGCATCCACCGCCTCCAGCAGGAAAAGGCCAAGCTAGCCGAAGGACTGCTGGCGGATGCGGATATTGTGAGGAAACTCGATGCCTCAATGATCCGCGAGCTGCTGGGGTGATGGGAAGCCCCATGGAATAACCGTTTGCCATCCTGTCTTCCGCGCCGAACTTGATCGGTTATGAAAATTACAAATATCAATGAATTTAGAAAAACCGCGCTTTGCGCAGCCTGCGTGCTGCTAGCCGCAGGTGCCGTGGAGGCAAAGCCAGACAAAGGAAAAGACAAGGGAGGAAAGGGCGGCTCTCCGGGTCATTCGGAAAAAGAGAATGGCGGAGGCAAGCACGATTACAAGGGCAAGCCGGACAAACATGACGATGTCAGCAAAGACATCGAGAAAGCGCACAAGGAGGCTCGCAAGGAGGATGAGAAGAGTGACAAGGAATTCGCCAAATGGCGCGAGAAGCGCTTCCGCGATGACGACCGCGATGGTGTGCTCCGTTACTTCTCCGGCTACCGGGACAACGAATACGGGCTGCCTCCCGGGCTAGCCAAGAACTATCGGCGTGGCAAGGGACTGCCTCCCGGCTGGCAGAAGAAACTTGTCAACGGTTACGTAATCGAGGACGACTGGAATGATCGCTTCCACCCGCTGGAATACAGCCTGTTCCCCAGACTCGAAGCTGTGCCGGATACCCGTCTTTACATGTTCGGTAACAGGATCGTACGGGTGTACGAACCCCGCAGGGAGGTGATTGATGTGATCACGGTGCCCACGATCCGTTATGAATAGCGAATGCCCGTCAAAGGGATTCACGCATCACTTCCGTTTCATGCCAGGCGGTAGCCAGTCCTTTTCCATTGGTTTGACTGCTTCCTTGATGGGTTTCGCGTTCGCTGTGCGCGGCCGTGACGGCACGGTTGCTGCGGCATCATCGTTTTCGGCTATGGCCGGACTCGGGTCGATGTTCGCGGAATGGGTTGCGATCAGGCTCTCGATGGTTTCCTTGGGTGCGGCTCCCGTGAACTTGTGAACCAGTTTCCCGTCGATGTAGAAACGGACGTCGGGGATGCTGCTAACACCCTGCTCCTTAGAAAGCTGACGCGCTTGGTCCACGTTGAGCTTGCCGAGCCTTGCAACCCCGGAGTTCTCTTCGATGACACCCGATAGCACCGGTCCGAGCTGCTTGCACGGACCGCACCAGTCGGCGTGGAAATCGACGACATTGAGCCTGCCGGATTGGGAAATGAACGTTTGGAAATCCACTTCACCGATATCCTGAACCGTCGGACCGGTGTTCCTGATGCCGCTGACGATCGCCTTCAGATCCATCCCATCGACTCCCTGTGTGCTTTCCTCACGCACGTCCTTGAGTTCGTCCACCTTGTGACCCACGGCGTCGATGTGGTCGCAGGAACTCAGCATTGACAACGCGAGGGCTGGAATGAGGATAAGTCGATTCACTTAGGCAGAATATCAGGAATGCTTATGGTGTCGAGGCGTTTCAGGTCGGTGCAAAAGTGCTAGCCGGATCGCTTCTGTGATCGCCTCAGCCGCAGCGGGTGTAGGGAAATCGCTTTCCAGAGGTAGGTGGATGAAGCCCGCAGCGATACGGATCGCGTTTGAATCGAGGCATTCGGCTGCCGAAAAGAAGAGCTGGTTGCAGAGATAGCGACCGGGATCGTCGGAATATGAAACGCCGTGTCCCATGCTTTCCAGACGTGCATGGATTTCGCGTAGCGGCAGTGTGGATGGCAGCGACTTCGCTGCCCCGGCGCGAATGGGAATGCCCCTCGGCCTGCGCCCGGCGATGTCCGGGATGTTGAAATCCTTTTCATTCCAAGCCGTCGTCTCCAGCCGGATCGTTGTGCTTCCCCCAGCCTCGCCAAGCATGATCAGCGCGCTCGGGCGGATGTGGAGTATGGCCTGCCTCAGCCGAGACGGAGCCAGCACCGCATCGACGGGGAGGATGCGGGTCCGGATTTCCGGAATGATCTTCCTCAGCTCTAACAGCACCAGCGAGGAGGCGTTCCGCGTGCGCCTCCCGAAGGGTCCGAATGCGGTGACAAGAACGGGCATGGCGGAGTGTAAGGGTTCGAGTGGTGACGGCACGAAGGATTTTTTCTGTCTTTCGCCCCGGCGACTTTCCCGCTAGGACTAACCGCGCTCCATGAAAATACGCAAGGCAGTCATCACCGCAGCCGGCCCCGACCAGCGCCACCTTCCGCTCCAGGCGGTTACAAGCCGGTCGGGGGCATCGCAAACGGTGCTCCAAGTGCTTTTGGACGAGGTTTTCGCAGCCGGGATCACCTCGGCACGGATCGTTGTCGCGGCCGGAGATACGGATGCCTACCGCCAAGCCGCCGGCCCGCACGCGGAGCAGGTCGCCTTCATCGAGCAGCCGAAGCCCGCCGGTTATGGCGATGCGATCCTTCAGGCAAAAGATTTCATAGGCGGCGATCCTTTCCTGCTGATGGTCAGCGATCACCTTTACCTCAGCCACACGGGCAGCTCATGCATCTCCCAGCTCCTGAAAACGGCGGAGACATACGAGTGCTCGGTCTCCGCTGTCCAGGCGACCCATGAAAGCAAGCTGCCGCTCTACGGCGCGGTCGGCGGCGTGAAAGTCCCGCAGGCAACCGGGCTTTACGAAATCCGCAATGTCCTTGAAAAACCCAGCCCGACCTTGGCCGAGCAGCATCTGACAATCCCCGGTCTGCGGGCCGCGCAATACCTCTGCTTTTTCGGCATGCACGCGCTCAGCCCGAAGTTCGTCGAAATCCTCAGCGACGGTTCAGGAAACGGGGTTTCGGCGTGCTTGGGAAAACTTGCGAAAACGGAGCGCTGCCTCGCCTACGAGATCCAGGGCAGGCGCTTCAACCTCGACGAGCAAAACGGCCTGCTGATAGCCCAGCTCGCCCTCGCCCTCGACGGCCCGCACCGCGACGGGGTGCTCGTTTCCCTGCTCGAACTTCTCGCAACCAGCAGCCGTCCCGCATGAGTTCGCCATTTGTCAGTGTTATCATTTCAGAGGAGCCGGGGCAAAGGGACACCTCGCTGGAATCGCTTTGCGAGACGCTTTCGGCAGAAGGATTGCTCGATGCCTGCAGGGAACTCGATGCCTTCCGCCGGGAGAGCGGGAATCTCTACCACCGTGTCCGTGCGCTGTTTTTCCTCTACGCGATCCATCGCTTCCACCTGCCTCCCCTCTTGGAGGGAAAGGCTGCGGGAAACATCCCGTTCGCGGGCTACGAGAATCTTCTCCAGCGCCGCTTCGAGGAGGCCATCGATGAATTTCTCGCCGCACAATCCGCACAAGGCGCTGGCGATGCGCTCAGCTCCTCGCTTGCCTCCGCCTACCATTCCCTGGCGTTCCAGACGCTCGCCGACCAGGTGCGCGCCAGCGTAAGGTCCGTCGATGGCAACCGCTGGATGTTCCGCATGGGCCATCCGGCAGATCATCCGCTGCGTTTCAGGAAGGAACTACTGGATACATCGGAGAACGGCACTTTCCCCATCCTGCGGGAAACGACTCCCGTGCGCATGGATCTCACGCACTCGGCGTGGTCTGACATCTTTTTCCTCGGTATGGATTTCCCGGAAGGTGCGCGGGTGATCAACGTCTCCGTCGATCTCGGCGTCTATGGCCGTGATGAAAAAACCAGCCCGCCCGTGGAGGCCTACCTGCGGGTCATCGAGAAGCCTGTCATCCGGCTCACCAGCATCGATCTCAACGCCACCGCTGATGTCACCTCGCTTGGCGATGTCTTCGATTTCGCGAAAGACCATCTCGGCCTGCTCAAGGCAGCCGTGATCGCCAGCGGGGTCGTCCCTCCCGGCATCGAGGGTTCCGGCCAGACGCTCGAAGCGTTGTTAGAGAAACTCGTCGGCCCGGGACGCGGCATCGAGCTTGTTTCCAGCGTGAACGACATCCCGAAAGGCTCGCGCCTCGCCGTTTCCACCAACCTCCTCGCCGCCCTCATCAGCGCTTGTATGCGCGCCACCGGTCAGACTGCTGCGCTCACCGGCGAGCTTCACGAAAGCGAACGCCGCATCGTCCTCGCCCGCGCCATCCTCGGCGAGTGGATAGGCGGCTCGGGCGGCGGTTGGCAGGATTCCGGCGGCGTCTGGCCCGGGATCAAGCTCATCGAGGGTGCCATCGCCGGGGATGTGGATCCGGAGTATGGCATTTCACGCGGTCGCCTGATGCCGACACATAAGGTTTTCACTGCGGAGGAAATCCCGGAAAGCGCACGCACCGCGCTTCAGGATTCGCTCGTCCTCGTGCACGGCGGCATGGCGCAGAACGTCGGTCCCATCCTGGAGATGGTGACGGAAAAATACCTCCTGCGCGGCTCGAAGGAATGGACAGGAAGACAGGAGGCGCTGCAGCTTTTGCAAAAGGTCATCGGAGCGCTCAGCCAGGGCGATATCCGGAAGCTCGGAGCCATCACCACAGAGAATTTCCGCGGCCCTATCCAGACCATCATCCCGTGGGCGACCACCCTTTACACCGAGCAGCTCATCGCCGCGGCGGAGGAGGAGTTCGGCGATGATTTCTGGGGCTTCTGGATGCTCGGCGGGATGTCGGGCGGAGGCATGGGATTCATTTTCGCGCCGGAAAGGAAGGCCGAGGCGCAGGCCGCGATGCAGCGCATCATGTCGGAGGCGAAAGCCCGCCTGCAGGACGCCCTGCCCTTCGCGATGGAGCCGGTGGTCTATGATTTCGCGATCAATTCCCACGGCACGTTTTCGGAAATCCTAACAGGAAACGCAGCCCTCCTGCCGCCCCGTTATTACAAACTACAACTCCCGGCAACCCTTCGCCAGGATCCGCGAAAGCTGCCCTCCGGCACCCGCGCCGAACTCGATTGCCTCGCCGCCGCCTCGCGCAACGACCCGGCCTTCGCCGGGCTGATACAGGATCTTTTCGATTCCTTCCTACCACGCAACGAAACCGGCTCCACTTCCGGAAACAACCTCTTCAGCCTACTAACGGACAACGGTTTCGACCGCGAACTCCACGAAAAGATCCGCCAGGATTTGCAGAACGGCCGCATCGGCCTCGCCCAGAACCGCCTCCCTAACAGCTCCATCATCGAGGACGTGCGGCCGGAGGATGTGCAGGATTTCAGCTCGGGAGGAAACGAAGACCTTAGGAAAGTCGGAGCCGCTGCGCTAAAAGAAGGCAGCGTCGCTGTCATCAGCCTCGCAGCAGGTGCGGGCAGCCGCTGGACACAGGGCGCGGGCGTTTGCAAGGCGCTCAACCCTTTCGCCAAGCTCGGCGGGAAACACCGCACCTTCATCGAGACCCACCTCGCCAAGAGCCGCCGCGTCTCCAAGGAATCCGGCGCGACAGTGCCGCACATTTTCACCACCAGCTACCTCACCCATACGCCCACGGAGGCATTCCTCGGCCACGTCGGCAACTACAACTACCCCGGCCCGCTGTTCCTCTCGCGGGGGAAATCCGTAGGTCTCCGCATGGTTCCGATGGAGCGCGATCTGCGTTTCGCCTGGGAGGAAATGCCCCAGCAGATGCTCGACGAGCAGCAGCAGAAAGTCCGCGACTCCCTCCGCGCCGCCCTCATCGGCTGGGCCAAGGACGCCGGTGAAGGTAGCGACTACACCGACAACCTCCCGCTCCAGTGCCTCCACCCCGTCGGCCACTTCTTCGAACTCCCCAACATGCTCCGCAACGGCACCCTCGCCGCCGTCCTGCGCGAAAGGCCCGGCCTGAAAACGCTTTTCCTCCACAACATCGACACCCTCGGCGCAGACCTCGACCCCACCCTCCTCGGAGCTCATTTGCAAAATGGCGCGACCATGAGTTTCGAAGTCATTTCACGCCGACTCGAAGACAGGGGCGGCGGCCTCGCCCGCGTCAACGGCCAGGTGCGCCTCGTCGAAGGCCTCGCCATGCCCAACGAAGAGGACGAGTTCGCACTCAGCTACTACAACACCCTGAGCTGCTGGATCGATATCGACCAATTTCTCTCCCACATCGGCCTCACCCGCGAGGACATCCTCGCCGGGGACGAGGCGAAAATCACCGCCGCCATCCGCAAGCTCGCCGCCCAGCTCCCGACCTACGTCACCCTGAAAGACGTCAAAAAACGCTGGGGCCACGGCCAGGAAGACATTTTCCCCGTCACCCAGTTCGAGAAAATCTGGGGCGATATGAGCGTCCTCCCCGGCATCACCTGCAACTACCTCGTCGTTCCCCGCCTGCGTGGCCAGCAGCTCAAGGATCCAGCACAACTCGACGGCTGGCTGCGGGATGGCTCTGCGGCGCATATTGATGGGCTTTGCGAGTGGGGGTGATGGGATAAAAATTCGCTTGATGGGTTAATTTTCTTTAAAACACTCATAATGGATGTTTTAAAGGACTATGAGTCGCACGGAAGATCACTTGCAGAAGGCGCTTAGCCTGCTGGGAGGCATACTGGATGTAAGAGATACCGCCCCCGTGGAACTTGTGGTCTGCGGCGGTGCGGCACTACGCGCAATAGGTTTAGTGAGCAGACCGACCAAAGATGTCGATGTCCTGGCTCGTCGTGGCGAAATTGACCGGGAAGTCATGGTAGCATGGCCGTTACCCCCATTCCTGCTGGAGGCCGTTGCCCAAGTCGCGGCAGAAATGCGACTGCCAACGAATTGGCTGAATGCCTCGACAGGAATGCTTGCCATGGCCTTGGAACATCTGCCCGCGCCCGTCTGGTCGGATTTGGTGGAGCAGGACTACGGTTCGCGCCTGCGCATTGGATTCGTGGGTCGGAAAGGGCTGTTGTTTTTGAAAGCTCACGCAGCCATAGACCGCAATGAAAAGCGCGACCTCTTCGATCTAAAAGCCATCGGTCCAACCTCCGCCGAATGGCAGGAGGTCTTGGATTGGCTGGAGAAACGAAGCCTGCTGAACGAGGGCAACCGCGCACGCTTGAAAGAGGTTGCATCGGAACTGGGGATTGGAGGATCGCCATGAGTGACCTCCACGCACAGCTTCGCGAAGCCCTTCTAGATTTCCTATGGATTCAATGGGATTCGATGGGCGCACCGGCACTAGGAACGGGCTCAACCGTGCCATTCATCATTGATCCGGAAGCATTGCTCCTCGCCTCCACGCGATTCGGAGCAACCGAAGCCCGCATGGCGGATGTCATCGCGGACTGGCTGCAGAAAAACGGCTCATTCCTGAATCTTCAGCGACTCAAGAATCTCCAGTTAAGCACCAAGCTCGGAACACCCGAAAATCTAGCAACCCTGGGTAGCCGGATGGAAGTCGCCGGATTCAAAAACTGGAAATCTCTCCGTAGTTCCTCCGCGAAAGCGAATGCCGGGAGCATTGAATCGAGATCAATGAGCCAATCGCCAGACACCTCCAGCCCTGAGAATTTCCTTCTCAAAATGCGAATGCTCTTCGGCCTCAGCGCCCGCCCGGAAATCATCACCTGGCTCCTGACCCATCCCGCCGGCCACGCGGCGGAAATCGCAAGGGACACCGGATGGTTCTCAAAATCCGTGCAGGCGATTCTA
>Ga0163144_10031001_pt1 | contig 10213 bp, 16 predicted proteins | sample OliLak19BULKMAT1_FD_123175 | JGI IMG/M metagenome (GOLD analysis project Ga0163144, IMG submission 123175) | Freshwater microbial mat bacterial communities from Lake Vanda, McMurdo Dry Valleys, Antarctica - Oligotrophic Lake LV.19.BULKMAT1 | ecosystem: Environmental > Aquatic > Freshwater >...
ATCAGCGCTGGTCTCAGTGCTGATCATGGGGATGATATGCAACGTGTGGAGCCTCCATCGGTGCCTGCTGTGGACACATTCACCGCTGGTCGGTTGGATCTGCGCATCCCGTACTCTAGTCTTGGCCGTGGACTGCACAGCGATATAGCCTCACCGCCATTTCAGCCGCAGGATCGAGTTGCAATGCCGTGGAAACCGCTAGAATCGACCCCGGTGAGTGCATCTGTTGCTCTGTCAGCATCAGGCCGACCCCAGTATGAGCAGCAGCAGCAGCAGCGCTGGCAGGATATGCGCGTTGGATCCATCTGGAACACCAATTGCAGCGTCAACCAGAACGCTCCCGGGGCTCTCCCTTGTGGAGTAGTTGACGCGACCGACGCGAACTCGATCCCTCGCGTGGGTGGATCATACTCCGTGTGGTCCTACGATCACATGTTCCAGTGCACCTTCCAGTTTGCTCCTTCAATTGGGCCTGCACCGCCTGCGAACGCGTCCTCAATACCGTACGCGATGATTGCGATCAATGGCGTGTTCTCAGCTGATTGGACTCCAGACAATATCCGCGTCCAGGCGTGCCTGCTCATCGTATGCCCCTTTCCGCCCACCTGCTGGGACAGGGTGTGGACAGGCACTCTGTTCGACGGCTTTGGAGAGATCACTGCCTCCACCTCCAACATGCATAAGGGTATGGTGTGTAGACTGTTCATCAGTGTTTAGGTCAGCGCGGTGCGGTGTCGTATCTTCACCTTACATATCCCGCACTTACTCTCTGCTCATGCTGCGCTGATGTCTGGTGCCTACACTGTCGGCAGATCTGAACATCATGCCCTATCAGCTGCTAGCGGATGGTCAGGTATCTACGGTCCCCACCGTCACCGTGTCACCATCAGGCACCGTGGCAGTCACCAGCCAGACGACCGCTACCGCCAATGGGATCATCAACTTCGGTCTGTACGCATTGGCGGAGGCCACGTGACCCACTCGTGTGCACGCCCGTAAAGAGACGATAATCCAGCCGTCTTTGTTGTGTTTTAAAAAGCTGGCTGTTGAGATGTTTTGTGATGTGAAGACTCGTGCATTATGTTTCGTCTGTCTGGAGATTGTTTTGATGGGCTGCTGTTACCGCTTCACCCTGTGTGTGAGCACTAATCTGGTGGCAGTCGCGGCGTGGCTATCGTAGCAACTCGATTACAATGATTCTTTTGTAACCGAATGCAATCAGTAACAGCTGCGGAACAAGCTTAGTCAAGTAAACGACATGCGAAGGCACTTCTAGCGTGCGAGTGTCAACAGACGTCGACTCGAGCTCCGCTGCAGTGACCGTGGGAGAGGCAAGGCCGCTCCTCGGCCCACTCAACTAAACAACTGCGTGCAGAAGCTGTGATAGCGACAGCTGCGGCAGCTCATATATACCGGCAGCACACCGCGGGGGTGGGGGCAGTTGAAGAGGGGTACAAGCACATCTGCCGCTACCTCACACCTCGAATCAAAACGAGACAGGTGAATGAAGGCACGATCATGAGGACGGGCAAAAATAACACATGACATTCAAGGGATGATTCGATCGAAATGCGTTGATCAACCCAAAATATCACCGATCGATGAGGTCACCTCTCCGTACAACTGTCAAAGTCGCGCTCCCTTCGCGCCGGCCGTCAACAAACAGACGGGATGTGCCAAAGCTCGGCTGGGTTTCTCATAAATATTGCCACTGAGCTAATAATTCAATGTAATCGAGCATCGAACAACCGCAGCACATCACAGCACAAAATCAAAAGCGGCAAGCATCTCGAGGATATGTTTTAACACACTTGGTATATGGATATGAATCGCGCCAAGGTTACACGTCGATACTCTGGCTCGCTGGAACCATGTCTTGATCAAAATCGAAGTCAAACGCATCAACGGTCTTGGTGGGCGTTGGGTTAACGTTGGTCTGGATCTACAACGGCAGCGACTCCTGCGCGCCTTCATCCGATGAGGAGGAATGCTGCAGTTGAGGAGCTAGGTTGAGATCCGCAGTGCTGGAGCTGGCAGTGGGGTCCATCTCGTTCAACTGAACATCACCGGTGCTGGTGGTCATAGGAGCTGCGGCCACGTGACTGGTGCGAGTGTTCCATCGTCGACGCAGCACGAAGAATGCGATCACTGCCAGGCCTGCAATACCGACTGTAGCCCCCACTCCACCCGCCACAGCAGGGGAGGTGAGTACAGAGCGATCTTGACCCTTGCGCTTGCCGGGGTTGCCGGGGCAGAATGAGGCGCGGTAGGATGGGTGACCCTCGCAGCTCTTCTTGCACATGCGCTTGTACAGTGGGTGATTGGGATGGCACACGCAGAAGCATGGGTAGCCAGGGGACGTGCGGTGACACGGGTTGCACCGCTTCTTCTTGCATCGTCGCTTGCGTCCTCGACGCGCCTCCTCATCATCTTCATCCTGGTCAAAGTCTGGGTCATCCTCATCTCCCTCATCTCGACCCTTGCCTCCGGTCTGCAGCTCTTGATCAGCGGAGTCGAGCTCCTCGTCGACCTCATGGCCGGGCACGTTGATGGCAGACACGTCCCACCGGATAGAGGGAGAACTGCAGCAAGGCGGCGCATATCAGAGGATGTAGACAGCACAAGTGATCATGCATATGAAAGGGGATGTTTTGCGCGATATCAACCACATGGCAGCACAGAGAATGCGATATAGGATTGTCACAGGATGTGTTGTGCAGCTTACGTGAACAGAGCAGGCGGGGCGGAGAAAGTGTCCTGGTCCTTGCGCTCCAGAGCTCGCTGTCGCGCCTGCTGGTAGAAAAGGATGTCTTCCTGTCTCATGAAGCGCGGCGCTGGCACAGCGATGACCTGCTCCTTGAACTCATCCAGGTCGAACTGCCAGGTGTTGCGCGCGTGTCGCACATACACGTGCTTGTCCACCACGGTGGTCAGAATGTCCACCTTAGCCCCGCCCAAGGCAGTCGATTCGGCAAATGAGTAGTCCTCGCCTAACGAATTATCACCGAACTCCAGCCCGCTGGACCAGATGGCGCGGCGATAGACCTGAATGTGTCGCAGACGCGGTTCAGCAATCAGGATCGAGCATCGAACGTGCCGAATTAAGCCTATATATGCGCGTATATGTCGAGAGCACAGCGCTGCATCCCGACAGATGATCACCTACCAGGGTTCCAAAATGAGCCCCCCAGTACCCCTTGCTAACCAGCTGGTAGTACTGGTCCTCCATCAGCATGTACACCGTGTGGTGTGGCAGCATGGTGAGGTCTGCGCGGCCAGCGATGATGGGAGCCACTTGAATAGTCACGCGATCAGCGGCGTACCAGTCATCATCATCCCAGTGTACGATGATCTCGCCACGCGCAGTGCCCACGGCGATGTTGCGCTTCATGCCGATGGACAAGCTGATTAAAATAGACATCAGCGCGTCAGCAAGAGAAATGTATAAGACGACCATACAGAACAGCTGCGCCTGCGGCTGCACTTCGAAGGCCTACCGATTCTTCAAGAACTTGTACACAACAGGGATCTTGCGATCTGGGGCTGTCAGAGCGGCCAGATCAGCATCTGCAAGGCTGGGCTGAGGGCTGTCATCAACAATAATGACTTCCAAGTTGGGGTAGTCCTGTCGATCAATGAGCTCCATCGCCTTGAGCACGTATTCGCGCCGCTGATACGTGGGGATGGTGATTGACACCAAAGGGTACTCTGGTCATGACAGGGCAACGTCAGAAGCTGCACAATAACGGAGTCGATAATGACACGTGTATCTAGCTGACTTGACGCAGAGATCAGTTGCAGCATAGCGCTGAACCGTAATGCGAATTGTGTAGTTTGAGATTCGTGACGTCACGTCACTGGTGCAACACAGTATTCAAGGCAATATCGCACACCTGTCGAGCTGGAAGCGACATGCTGCACTTGAACCAGCGCCAATAGCGCGCTAAGAACTAGAATGGCGCGCATCGGTTGATCAGACAACGCAGCGTGATACCGCCAATGTGTCGAATCTCAGGATCTCAACACGAGAGCAACATGACTGTATTCGGGACGCTCCTGCGTCTTCGTGCTCATTAGCAGTGGGTCGTCGGAGCATGCTGAACCTCAATGTGAAATCATGACAAAGCTTGTACTGTGCAGGAGAGCTGACTGGCGATATGCCTGTGCCTCAACGAAGCAGAGCCAAGCATCCACGTACAGCTAGTACACCTAGAATCCATCACCGCCATCTCCCAGATACCCGCGATCCACAAACTCGTCATAGACGTGCTCATGATCCTGATCAGAATCAGCCCACGGCTGCCTGCGCGCAGCGGCGTGCACGGCGCGTATATGATCGGACCAGACACCGCACTTGAATACCCTCCTTGTGCCCACCGACACTACCAGCGGTGGCTGAGGCACCGGCTTCACAGAGCCCGCTGGACTTGCAGTGGGCGCAGGTGTTGCTGGGGTGCCTATAGCAGTGGTGGCTGTAGCGGCTCCTCGCTTTCGCCTGCGACGACCACCTTTCACAGACACGCTGAGTGTATCGCTTATGTCCTCGTCGTCGCCACCCGCAGTGATGGGTGCTGAGGTCTCATGAGAAACCGCTGCATCAGCTCTCGACACCTCCGCTGTAGCGGTGCCCGCACTGGCAGCGCTCGGAGCAGCACCCGGTGGGCTGCTACTGTCAACAGCAGACAGCAGTGCGGTGTACAAGGAGGTCTTTTCATCGAGGGCGTGCAGCATCACAGAGCCGTCAGGACGAGTCTGCGCGGATCCAACAGGTGAGTGAAGCTGAAGCCCAAATGAAGAGGATCAACATCTACCTGTAGCGCTGGTGCTGCTCGATGCTGCGAGCCGTGCTTGCCTGCGTCAGCTGACTTGACTTGCGACACGACAGACCTCATCTACACCGCCGTCATAATTAGTATGACGGGATTATTAGGCGCCAGTGACAAGATGGATTTCACGAGTACCTCATTTCTCGACTGTTTCTCGTCGGTGGCAGATGGCGCACGCGGCGTGCTAGCTTCAGCGGTAGTGATATTGAGGGGATGCGATGACTGCCACCATACTAATCTGATGATGGGGTCTGACCTGCGGTACCTGGTCTCAGCAATACGGGCATCACAAGTGAAACACAGGATGGCACAGTTGAACCAGATGAACACAATCTCACCTGCTCATTCGCGGAGACACGAGTATATCGACAGTCACTTCCTGCAGAACAGAGAATGTCCGCTGCAGAATCGCGGGGGCACCAGTGCTGCACGGGTGCAAAACACATGCGGCACATGAGGCACATGAGGCAGAGAGAGGGGGAGCGTCACAAGCCTCCAGTCAAGCCAGACATACGCTGTTCGGCAGGTGAGGATGGACTGCGCTTGGTTGACGCTGATCTGAATAGCGGGGCCCTGAACAGCACAGTTAGATCGGCGCCATTAAGCAGGAGTTGATAAAGCACCAACAACTGATCCAACAGGATAAGGAAGCGGCTGATAACACGAACCATCGCTCTGGTATTATCGAGCGCAGGCTCATCCGTGGCAAGTTGATCCAGCTCGTTCGACTTTGTGAGGGCACCATTGATGCCTGACTGCGTGCTGGCTGCTGCAGGCACATCAAGATCCTGACACGTGTCCCGATCATACGGGCTCAGCACACAGCATCCGTCACGGTCCTGCAGCAGCACTGCTCCTCGAAGCTGGTATCGAGGCACCAGCACCAGTAGACCATTGTCGCGCACCGCATACACCACAGCGCGAGCACGCTGAGCGCCCTGAGATCGAAGATACATGGACAGATACAACGCTTGCGATTCGGCAGAGACGAACTTGGCGGAGCGGTGTCTGCGATTGATGTGGTCGCAGAGCACGCCCAGAGCCCGGTTATTGAAGGGAGCTGACGACATGGCCGCGATTGAGGCCTGTTCAGCTGAGGATGGTGCATGGTCAGTTGTAGAAGATGACCGTGTGGCATTGAAGAGCAGAGGAAAGCGTGCTCTCTGCTGAGCGGTGAAGGCAGCACCCCCCTGAGCAGCCCGAGCGACTGTTCTAGCATCCAGCTCAAGGTAGGGGCCTGACACCGACACGGCGGCCAGTAGCTGACGGTGCACTACCACATCAGCGTAGCGCCTGATGGGAGATGTGAAGTGGGTGTAGAACGCAGCGGCCAGACCATAGTGTGCAAACTCATCCACCGGCCTGTCCCCCGTACTGAAGTAGTGAGCCTCGCTCATCGCCCGCACAGCCATGGTGCGTAGCATGCCGATCAGGGCCTCAGCACGCTCCAATTGATCCGGATCAGAAGCACTGGTAGCTCTGCTCAGTACGGAGTCATGCAATTGCTGCTCAATGGCATGCATGCTGCGAGCGAGTGCCAGATTGGAGCTGCCGTCTATGGCCCAAGCGCCCTTGCCAGTGGACTCCACCATTCGAACCAGAGGCTCCAGCTTGGCCGCGGTGGGCGGTCGATGATGACGCAGCAGGGAACATGTCGGAAACACGCTGTACAGCTTCTCCGCCACACTCTTGTTAGCGAGGATCATGAACTCGGCGATCGTGTGATGCACCTGTCATTGGAGAGTACATCATAACATCAACCACCAGTGAGGTACAGACGGGGCAGGCATGCTCATACCTCCAGCTCCTCTGCCAGCTGCACATCAGTGGCCACTTTAGCCTGTCGATCCACATTGACCGTGACAGCACGAGTCTCTAGCTCCAGTGCACCGGCCTTGACTCTGGCTTCACGCAGCGCACGACCTGCCAGCAGCAGCAGCACCAGCCGCTCACGCACATCCACTGCTCGATCCTGATATCCCCACAGAACACGGGAGGGGGCAGGGTGAACATGAGCGGTAGCAGGCCGACCAGTGGGGACAATTCTGTACACTGACGATCGAAGCGCTGTCATCATCATACCTGAGACACAGCGGACCAAGAGGATCTGGTTAGAGCGGCCAGACACTGTTCTGAAAGAGGCTTGCGAGTTCTCCTGACGCCAACACTGTCCGCATCGATGATGAGCTGCGCATCCTCGTAGCTCATGGCGAAGGCGTTGGTGATCGCTGTGCGACCGAGCCAGGTGGATACGATGTTGAAGTCTGCGTCCATCTCCCACAGCACCGACACGGCTAGCCTGTCAGTGCCGCCTCGAAGGGAGCACAGGTCCGCTGATAGCACAAGGGGCAGCATATCCAGCCGCCTGTGCAGGCCCCCGCAAGGTGCAGGGGGACACAACACCACACTCAGCAATGATTGTGGCCATCAAACTGCACAGCATCGACGTCAAGCCACCACGCCAATATGCAGCAATAACGGGGACTGCCCATTAGTTCCCGTCTAGTCTATTCCAATCCTACCTATCAGCCAGATAAACCGAGGTTGATCGATTGCGCGCCTCCAGGTCCAACTTGCCCTCATGAGGCACAAAGTACGTCACGTCAGCGATGTGTGCGCCGAACTGCACGTTCCCGTTGGGCAGAATCTTAATGCTGAGCGCATCATCGATGTCCTCGCAGCCTATAGGGTCGATGCTGCACACGCAGTCTGCGTGAGACGAGCGTAGATCCAGACGATCCGAAGTCAGCGCCTCCGGAGGGATCTGCCAGGAGAAGGCATTCCTGCAGTCTCTAACTGCTTCTTTGATTGCGGCCAGAGAAGCCTTGCGCACATCCGGGCGAGGAGCTGTAGCCATCAACGAGCACATCACACACGCAGCTCTCGTGAGCATGATGAACATGCAATCAGGCTCTTACGCAACGACTGCAGACTGCAGCGTACCTCTTGATTCAGGGACTGTGCTTGGCGCAGCACCAGCCTGAACAGCGGCTGCACCTGCACCAGCACCAGCACCTGTAGCATGATCTGACACCTGCAGATTGACTGCGAACAGAGGCGTCAGCTCCATATTGGCTGCCTCAACGCGTTCGTCGGCGCTGTAACCATATGACACCTGCAGTGTGCGTGCAGACTCAACCGCTGATGGCGCAGCACGTCTATCACGCTTCGATCCCTGCTCCTTGGGCCTATTGACTGCAGATAGTCGAGCCTGTGCGGTAGCGATAGCCTGCTGCATGGACAGAGCCCCCACGCGGGGGTCCTCACGAGGCGGCAGATCAGCAAGCAGACCCGGGGCGAACGGGCCGTGATGGATGTCTTCCTCCCACAGAATGCATTGCACCTCAGTTTCCAAGTCACCGATTCGACCCAGCCGCATCACAAAGTGCCCTGCCGGATAACGAGAGCCCGTGTCCCAGGAATCAATGCTGATCAACACCCTCGCATTGGCCAGCAGTTTGGCTTGGCGTGTCCTGACTCTGATCTTGGGTATCCTGACGTTCATTGGTACGAAGATGGCATAGTCATATCGACCCGACACGCTAGCGCCCGCAGCACTCTGAGATTCATCTTCGATGTTTGCCACCTCACCAGCAACAGCCGCAGGGTCAACACTAGAATCCAGCTGCAGGGTGCACACAAACGGTCTCCAGTTGCGGGCCAGCACTCCGACCACGCGGGCTGTTGGCTTGCGATCAACAGACACAGCTCCAGCGGGTGTGTTGGAGGATGAAGCCATAGCAGCATCGGGACTAGCAGGTACCACATTCGATGAGGGAGCTGGTACCGTTGATGATGTCTGAGGCAGAGGCAAGATGCGTCTGTTGGCCCGGGGGTCTCGCCACTGCACCATTGGCAGAAGCTGAATAACGACCTATCGCGGATATAATCACACGATGAATACGGATCGTCACGATGTCCGATTAGTCAACCAGGGCAGCACGTACCTCATCACCGTCTACAGCTCTGTTTCGGCACTGGTTGCCAGGGATGAAGACTTCATGCAGGTCCAGCGTGATCGCAGCAGCGCCAACCTGGCCTGCCGTATTGCTGGTGGTGTGGACGATTGAGCCATCTGATCTCAGCCTGATCTGCTGCTGTCCCACCTCCACATACGCTTCCTCCCTGTGTGCACCCAAGCGATCACATGAGGGCTATATGAAGGATCACACCGCATATCAGCGGCTGTAACCAGGCAAGCTCCGTACTGTGGGTTGTGCTTGTTGACCCGCAGGTAGCCGCGCATGAACAGCCCCGACTTGAGCCCTCCTCGCAGCAGCTCCTCGTCCAGATACTGCAGGTGCATGTATGTACAGCAGGCAGTAGTGAGCAGGGATGGTGATGATACCCACTGACTAAGGTGACCACACATGTAGCGGTCACACCCACACACACCTCCTGATTCTCCTCACCGCGCGCACCCGCGGGTGTGGTTATTGTCAACGCTCTCAATGCATCTGCTCCAAGATCTTCACTCTGTGCAGCGCGTACACGAACATGAGTTCTGATTAGACGACGAGTCTTGCAGTCTGTAATTCCAATCTGCCCTTGCATTAGCACTGAGAATCAGCACACACGGCAGGCACTCACACCGGCACACAGTCACGATCATCATGGGGGCATGATTAATGCATTACCGGCCCATGCTCCTGCCCCACTAGTGCCTGTTCAGCATCCAGAGCAGCGCGCAGCAGCGCTTGCAGCTGGCTGATCGTCGTGGACGGCACCTTGCTCTGTTCAGCACGAAGCCGATAATGAATGAATGAAGCGGTAGCTATGATCCAATCGTCAAAGTAATAACGAGCGCGGCAGTCTTCACCTACCGATAAATCACCTTCCACATACTGCAGCAGGGATACATATTGCGGACCAGAAAAATTGCCGCCAGGTCTGGTTGAGCCTGCTTGTGCACCCAGGAATCCAGGAGGAGTTCTGGTAGACAGCATCTGCGTACACACCACATGACACCACATGCTGGTTAGGAACGCGAGCTCGTATGCAGCAGGGAATGCACAGTCCATAGCCTGCAGGTGTGACCTATCTACAATACAGCGCTGGTCGATGCTTTCGCTCTGCTACCAACCTGGATATTGGCTGCTGGGGTACCTGCAGTTCGCTGCGGCGGCGGGGGCGATGATAAAGGGTCACTCCAGATGACGATGATACGCACCACACCTGCCAGGTGCCGGCTGTACCAATCTGCAGCCTGCAGCAGAGCTGATACCGGCATAGACACAGGAGTGATGTACTGTGAGCACATAGATCATGCTCCATTGACAGCGACTGGTTGACCCCGTGGTGGCAGCAGCAGTAAGGGCCTGACTTCATTCAGCCACGCATACCTGCACGCGCACGATCTGTGCTGGGCGCTGGCAACATTCGATTGA
>Ga0163144_10031003_pt1 | contig 10212 bp, 6 predicted proteins | sample OliLak19BULKMAT1_FD_123175 | JGI IMG/M metagenome (GOLD analysis project Ga0163144, IMG submission 123175) | Freshwater microbial mat bacterial communities from Lake Vanda, McMurdo Dry Valleys, Antarctica - Oligotrophic Lake LV.19.BULKMAT1 | ecosystem: Environmental > Aquatic > Freshwater > Lake...
CCGCTCTGGACCCAGCCGTGCCTACCGCCTCGGGCGACTCAGACGCGGCCGCCGGCGTCACCGCCTCACCAACGCCCTCGGGCGCGGCACGACAGTCGACCAACGCTGCGGCACTGGTCACGTTCTACGAACACCCACCAAGCATCCGCTCTTCCGGACATTCTGGGACGTAATTTCCCGCTTCCCGCTGGTATCGCCATGCCACCTTCCTGTATGCTGGGGTTGCGGGGTTGGGGGAAACTCCCCGTCTATCTCAGGAGGTTCGCGTGCTGAACATTCATGGTCGGCGGGGCGTCGTTTGCGCCGCCGCTGTCGTCGCGTCTGTGGCTGGCACCGCCGCCGCCCAGTTCCAGTCCAGCAACATCGACATGATCGCCCACATCCCTCTCAGCGGGTTCCAGGGCTCGCCCGGGATCGCCAATGACGTGTGGGGGTATGTCTCGCCCAGCGGGCGCGAGTACGCCGTGCTGGGCGTCGAGAACGCCTTCGTGTTCATCGAGGTCACCAACCCCGCCAGCCCGCAGATCATCTCGACGATCACGGGGGTCAACTCGACCTGGCGGGCGGTGAAGGTCCACGGGGCCTACGCCTACGGCGGCTCCGAGGGCGGCGGCGGCATCTACGTCATGAACATGACCAACATCGACAACGGTGTGGTCACCCTGGTCGGGAACGTCACCGCCGCCGGTCAGGTCACCACGTCCGCGACCCACTCGCTCGCGCTGGACACCACGTCTGGCTTCATCTATCGCGCGGGCGGCGGGAGCGCGGGCATCCGCATCTACAACACCACCAACCCGGCGGCCCCCGCCTTCGTCGGCGAGGAGAACACCGTCTACACCCACGAGGTCAGCGTCTGGACGTACACCAGCGGGCCGTACGCTGGCCGCCAGTTCGCCTTCCAGTGCAATGGCGGGCAGGGCTTCCGCGTGCTGGACACGACCAACAAAGCCAGTATTTTCCAGATGGACGCGCTCACCTACCCCAACCTGGGGTACTGCCACCAGACCTGGCTCACCGAGGACCGCCGTTTCGCCTACATGAACGACGAGTTCGATGAGACCACCTTCGGCCTGCCCAGCACCGGGCACATCTTCAACGTCGAGGATCTCTCCAACATCTCCTACGTCGGCACGTTCACGAACGGCGAGACCTCGGTCGACCACAACATGTACGTCCTGGGCAACAGGCTCTACTCCTCCAACTACACCACGGGCCTGCGCATTTACGACATCACCAACCCGGTCGCACCCGTTGAGGTCGCCTGGTTCGACACCCACCCCGCCAACGACAACCCCGTCTACGAGGGCAACTGGACCAACTACCCGTACCTCCCTTCGGGCAACATCCTCGTCTCCGACATCAACGAGGGCTTCTTCATCCTCCGGCTCAACCTCGACCGCCTCAACTTCGCCTTCCCCAACGGGCGTCCCTCCACTCTCGGCCCCGCCGGCACCGACACCATCGTCTTTGACATCACCCAGACCAACGTCACGCTCGATCCCACCAGCGTCCGCCTGGTGGCCAACACCGGCGCGGGGTATCAGGAAATCGTCGCCACCCCCACCGGCACGCCGGGCCAGTACACCGCCACGTTCCCGGCTGACAACTGTCTGGACACCATGACGTGGTACGTCTCGGCCGAGACCACCGGGAACGTCGTGTTCACCTCGCCCAGCGACGCCCCGGCCAGCATCTACTCCTCGCTCATCGCCACCGGCTCGTCGGTCATCTTCGAGGACAACTTCCAGACCAACAAGGGCTGGGTCGTCACCAACTCGGCCAGCCTCACCTCCGGCGCCTGGCAGCGCGGCGTGCCCGCAAACGGCAACCGCGGCGACCCGCCGGCCGACTACGACGGCTCCGGGCAGTGCTACGTCACCGGCAACACCGCCGGCGATTCCGACGTGGACGGGGGCACCACCACCCTCACCAGCCCCGCTTTCGACGCCTCCGCGGGAGAGGTCTATGCCTCTTACGCCGTCTGGCTCGACAATGACTTCGGCGCCAGCCCCAACCTCGACCCCCTCGACGTCGAAGTCTCGAGCAACGGCACGACGTGGGTGCTCCTCGAGCGCTTCGGTCCCCAGTCCATCGGCGCCTGGGTCTACTCCACCAAGCGCCTCGACTCGGTCATCACACCCAGCGCCGACACCCGCATCCGCTTCCGCATCGGCGACGCAACCCCGGCCTCCGTCGTCGAGGGCGGCGTCGACGCGGTCAAGATCGAGCAGATCACCTGCACGCTCCCACCCTCCTGCCTGCCCGACCTGACCACCGGCGCGGTGCCCGGGCAGCCCGGCTACGGCGTGCCCAACGGCGTGCTCAACAACGACGACTTCTTCTACTACCTCTCGCAGTTCGCCGCCGGAAACCTCGCCGTCGCCGACCTGACCACTTCGGCCATCCCCGGCTCGCCGGGCTACGGCGTGCCCAACGGGATCATCAACAACGACGACTTCTTCTACTACCTCTCCATCTTCGCCGTCGGCTGCTGAGTCTGGATCCCGCCCATCAAGCCCCGCGCCGCCTCCGGCGCGGGGCCTCTTTGCGCCCACCCCAAGGAGGTTGAGCCGCTTCCCATGCCGTTGTCAAAGTCGCGCTTTCGCCACCGGAGACCGTTCCGTCGCATAGGGTGGAGGCTCGGCCTCCGGCGCGAGGTGGCCAAGTGGCGGCCCGCCCCCGGTCATGCGGAGATGCCTCGATGCGGGGCGCGCTGAACAGCATGAACGCCGTGATCAAGACAGCAATCCCCGGACTCGACCCTGCGCTGGGCAGCGGGAGAGCATCACCGCCTTGCTCCTGCGCGGCAACGAGGGCCAGCTCGTCCTCAGCCCTCTCGCCTCAGGCTCTTCCATGCTCAGCCGAGACCAGGGCGCCTGGAACCTGCCGCCGACCCCCTACTCCACCGCCGCCTCTGCGTCCTCCTGGCTCGCCTCCCCAACCTCGACCACTTCTTCGCCCCGCGACGCCCTGGCCCGCTCGATGTACCTGATCTGCAGCTCGGCAACCCGCACCCGCGTGTCGTGCAGCTTCGTCCCGTGCTCGATCCCCGCAGCAAAGATTGTCCAGATCGCCGTGCTGCCCACAAGGGCCGCGAGCAACGCGAGAATCAGAGTCGTTCCATCCAGCACGGCGAGCAGTGGCATGACAATGCGATCGGCATGCGAACGGATCGGCTTGACCTTCGTATAGAATCCGCCGTGCCGATCAGCCGCCCCACCACTCGTTTGCCGCTCCGCGCCCGCCTCGCCCGCCTTCTCGTGGTCGTTCTGGCCCTGATCGGGGTGCCGCTCCTCCCGTTGTCCCTCGCTTCGGCCCAGCCGTCCCAAGCCGGTGAGGCCACCGGCGAGCTCGAACTCTCCGCCGACCAGTTTGGCCTGGGAAACGCCTCCCGCGCCGGTGGATGGATCGCTCTCCGCGCCCGCTTCCGCGACAACACCGACCGCCCGCGCGAGATCATCCTCCAGGCCGAACTCCGCGACGCGGACGGTGACCGCCCCATCTACCGCCGAGTCGTCACGGCCAACCCGGGCCGCTGGCAACAGGCGACCCTGTACGTCTACCTGCCCTACCGCCTCGACCCCAGTCGCGGCATCCGCCTCACCGCCCGCGAAGCCACGGGCCAGGACACCGCCGTCACCGAGTCCGACGACCCCGACGCCCCCCAGCGCGCCACCGCCCGCGCCGGCCGACTCATCGCCGAGGCCACCGCGATGCCCGGCCAGGTCCTCACCGACTACGAGGGCGTGCTCGCTATCGTCGGCGACACAACCCACGGGCTCTCGCTCTACGCCTCCGCCTTTAACTCCAGCGCCTTCTCCCCCCTCGCCCACGAACGCACCGAGATCGTCAGCCGCATCGCCCCACTCGACCTGCCCGACCGCTGGATGGGCCTGGCCCCCTTCGAGATCCTCGTCTGGGCCGGCGGAGACCCCGCCGACCTGGGCCCGGAACGCTCCCGCGCCCTGCGCGAATGGGTCGAGCGCGGCGGGCACCTGGTCATCGTCGTCACCGTCGAGAATCTCGCGTCCTGGACCACCAGCCAGAACAACCTCCTGCGCGACCTGTTCCCCGCCGCGCAGGTCCGCGCCGCCGAGGGCGTGGACCTCAACACCTACCGCAACCTCATCACCCGCGACGTCACCCTCGGGTTGCCTCGCGCCGCCCTTGTCCACACCTTCGAGCCCCTCGCCTCCGCCGGGCCCTACGAGGCCATGCCCATCCTCGCCGGCCCTGAAGGCGAGTGCCTCGTCGTCCGCCGGATCGCCGGGCACGGCATGGTCACCGCCGTGGGCATGGGCGTTGGCTCTCGCGTGCTCTCCAACGTCGGCCTGCCCGCCGCCGACGTGTTCTGGAACCGCGTCCTTGGGCGCCGGGGCCAGTTCGAGCCCCTCACACGCCTCAACGACCTCAACTCCACCCCCGGCATCCAGCTCGGCAACCGCAGCGATGAGATCTTCCTCGACCGCGACATCCAGGGCTCCCTCAACCTCGTTGGCCAATCCCTCGCTGGCGTCGTGCTGGCCTTCGCCGTCTTCGGCGTGTACTGGCTCGTCGCCGGTCCCGGCGGCTTCGCACTGCTCAAGAAAGCCGGGCATGACCGCCACGCCTGGGTCGCCTTCGTCGCCGCCGCCGCGCTCTTCACCGCCATCGCCTGGGGCGGCGCCACCATCCTTAAGCCAAAGCGCGTCGAGGTCCGCCACGTCACCATCCTCGACCACGTCTACGGCCAGGACGTCGACCGCGCCCGCTCCTGGATGTCCATCCTGGTCCCCTCCTACCTCGGCGCCGACGTGACCGTCCGGGGCGAGGGCTTGATCGCCGGCGTTCCCCGGTTCTACGAGGCCATCGCCCCATGGGAGGGCCGCGCCGACACCGACCTGGGCGCCGCCGTCGGCTCCTTCCCCGATGCCCGCCCGTACGACGTGGAAAGCCGCGCGCCAGACACCCTCAGCGTGCCCACCCGCGCCACCGTCAAGCAGTTCCAGGTCGATTGGGCCGGCGCTCCCCAGCAGGCCTGGCCCACCCCCGAGTTCTCGACGGGCGACGGCTCCAACGCCATGGCAATTGACCCCGCCACCAACCTTCCCACGGGCATTCTCAACCACAACTTCCCCGCCACACTTACCGACGTTCAGATCATCGTCGTCCGCCGCCAGGACACCCTCCGCGACTGGCGCCGCTCCAGCTGGGTCGGCTCCGACGGGCGGGTCACCCAGTTCTCGCCGCTCAACACCTGGACCACCGACGCCATCGGCGTCTCCCCCCCCGCGGGCACCTGGGCTCCCGGCTCACCCCTTGACCTGGGCGCCCTCTTCGCCGCCGTCGCTCCCGCGGACCGCACGCTCTACAACTGGCTCCGCAGCATCCGCCCGGGCGATCACCTCTCGGACCGCCTGGCCTACGCCTCCTTCTTTCACCAACTCGCCACACCCGAACTCCGCTCTGGCGGAACCTCCGACCGCTTCCACCGCTTCGCAACCTACGGCCTGGACCTCTCGCGCTGGTTCACCCAGCCCTGCGTCATCGTGCTGGCCACCCTCAACCATCAGGGCCGCGACGCCATGCCCATCCCCATGACCGTCCGCGTGGGCGGCGAAGATCGCACGCTCTACGCCGCCGGCCCCACCATGATCCGTTGGGTCTTCCCCCTCGCCCCCGCCCCGCCCAACTGGCCCGCCCCAGCACCCCCAGCACCCCCCGATCCCGGCGACCCCGGCGACGAAACCAACGAAGGCCCGCAGCCGTCCGAGGAGCCGCAACCAACAAATCCCGGCTAACCCCCACTTCATCCTTCCCGCTTCGTCTTTCGGTCTCTTCCCCTCCGTCGCTTGGTCGCTTTGTCGCTCTCGGAACTCCCCCCATGCCCATGATCGAAACCACCAACCTCACCAAACGCTACGGCGACCTCGTCGCGCTCAACAACCTCAACCTCACCATCAACGAGGGCGACTGCTTCGGCTTCATCGGACCCAACGGCGCGGGCAAGACCACCACCATCAAGATCCTCGCCACTCTGCTGAAGCCCTCCTCAGGCCAGGCCCAGGTCGCCGGCCTCACCGTCGGCTTTCAGAACCGCCAGATCCGCCCCATGATCGGGTACGTCCCCGACTTCATGGGCGCCTACGAGGACATGGTCGTCACCGAGTACCTCGAGTTCTTCTCCGCCGCCTACAACATCCACGGCGTGCAACGCCGCAAAGTGGTCAAAGACGTCCTCGAACTCACCGACCTCACCTACAAAGCAACCGCCGAAGTGAACTCCCTGTCCCGCGGCATGCAGCAACGACTCTCCATCGCCCGCGTCCTTCTGCACGACCCCAAGGTTCTGCTCATGGACGAGCCCGCCAGCGGCCTGGACCCCCGCGCCCGCATCGAGGTCCGCGAGCTCCTCAAGGAGCTCAAGCGCATGGGCAAGACCATCCTCATCTCCAGCCACATCCTGCCCGAACTGGCCGAGCTGTGCAACGTCGTCGGCATCATCGAGCGCGGCACGCTTCTCTTCTCCGGCTCGGTCTCCGAAGCCCTCCGCCGCGCCAAGGTCGGCCAGGTCATCCAAATCGGCGTCGTGGACCGCGTCGAGGAGGCCGCCAAACTCCTCCAGGGCGTCCCGGGCGTCGCCAAGGTCACCGTCGCCCCGCCCGCCAACGGCAGCGCGAGCGACCCCATGCTCATCCATGTGACGTACGAAGACGCCCAGGGCCGCAGTTACACCGATCTTCCAAATATCCTGGTCAACAAGGGGTTTCGCATCCGCTCCTTCACGGAGGAGGCGATCAACCTCGAGACCGCTTTTATGCGATTGACCAAGGGCATGGTGCAGTAGTGTGCGACCGACTCAACCCGGCTCCGCGGGTCTCGTCGGTGGCGATCAAGCACGCGCCTCCAACAGCGAAAGCGGGCGTCCCGCCGGGATCCCTGCGTCCCCCACATGCGGGAGAGGTGTCGACGAGGGTCTCGACATGGCGATGACGGTGGTCGCCGACAAGCGGCCCTCCCACGCCCATCCCGCGCGGCCCATTATTTGGGGGGTTGGGGCTTCTCAGCCGCTTTGAGCGTCGGCGCCATGCGTGCCAGCGCCTCCAGATCACGGGTCTCCACGACCTTGCGGACCTTGCCGGGGTCCGCACTCGACTTGCCGAGCAGGTCGCCCGCGGTCTTCCACAGCTTGCCTGCCTTGGTTTCGTCGCCGAGCGCCATGTACAGGTCGCTCACCAGTTCGCTCAGCCGCTGCGACAGCCCGGCGTCGGCATTGGCGTAGTAGGTGTTGACGATCCCGCGCTGCCGCTTCGAAAGGAATGGTTGCTCGGCCATGCCCCACCGTATGCGTCCGGGCGCACGCTCGGCGAGGTGGGCCCACGACTTCGCAACGAGGCGTTCAGATCAACCCCGGCCCGGCGGCATCGACTCGGTCCCGGGCGGGAACACCACCTGCCCGTCGGCCACCTTGCGCAGCACGTCGAACAGCTCTGTGGCCGCCGAGAGCTTGTCCACGTACGCCCAGGCCCCAGCGTCGAACGCGCGCTGGATCGTCTCGAAGTCGCTGTGCGCGGTGTGGATCACGAACCGCACCCCTGGGTGCTCCAGCGTCAGGCGCGCCACCGCGTCCAGCGGCTCGGCCCCGGCCATCGTCAGGTCGATCACGACCTGGTCCGGCTGGTGCTCACGGAGCGCCTCGTCCAGATGATCCGCCTCCGTGCGCACGCCCACCACCGTGAACTCCTCCCGCTGCGCAAACGCGTTGCGCCACGCCTGGAGAATCCGTGGATCGTCGTCAACCAAGAGCACGCGGATCAACTTGTGGCCCCTCCACCCGGTCCTTGCGTTCGGCGTTCGTGTACCTCCATGGTCTGTGGCGCGGGACTGGGAGTCAAGACGAAATGAGGGATTCCTTATCCGGTCCACCCGGTTCCGGGTGGTCCCCCGACGGCGAAAGGGCGCGGCAAAAGACCGCGGCCCCTCATCCATTGAAGGGCCGCGGTCGGGTGCGTTGCGGGGCAACGCACGGGGGTGGAGCCTGGCGAGCCGATCCAAGGGGACCGGCGCGTCTGGTTGGGTTACCGCTCGGTCTCAACCTCGGCGGTCGTCTGCATGAGCTGGTCGGCCCGGAGCAGGTTCTGGCGGTAGCGGGCGGCCTCGGCGCCGTTCACGCGGGTGTAGGTCGCCTGCCACACGATCACGCCGTAGGGCGAATCGAACGAGTTGTCCCACGCCAGCGAGCCGGGCTGGGTGGTGGTCGTCGTGCGCGGCTGGTTGTAGGCGGGCGTGGACGCCGGGGTCGTCGCCGGCTGGGTGCCGGTCGCGGGCCGGGGCGTGGCGCCGGTCGCGGGCCGGGGCGTGGCGCCGGTCGAGGGAGTGCCCTCGGGCTTGGTCGTGCCGGGGTGGTTCACGTCGGTGGCCGGCGTGGTGATCGTGCCCTCAAGGTTGCTCCACTCCTGCCGCTCCTGCCAGGACTCACTGCCGGCGTTGCGGTACATCGTGACCCGGTGCTGGTCGGTCGAGAGAATCTCGACCACCACGCGGAAGTCATCGTCCTTCATTGCCTGGGTGCTCGACCAGTCACGGCGCTGATCGGGCTGACCCATGCCGGTGTTGGTGTGGTTGGGGTTGTTGTGATTGGCGTGATCCATGTGCGTCGGGTCATTGGCCCGGTTGGGATCGTTGGTGCGGGCGGGCTGGCTGGGGTTGGTGCTCGAGGGTGCGCCCGTGCTCGTGGGCGTGCCCGTCGGCGTGGTCATGTTGCCGCGGGGATTCGTGGGGTCGTATGGGCGATTGGCGTCAACGCCCGTGGTGCCGGTCGCGCCGGTGCTGCCGGAGTGGCCCATCTCGTGCCCGCCACCCATGACGTCGGTGACGTTGAACTCGATCCGGTTGGACCCGGCGTCGTAGGTGCCGGCGGCGTGCTTCAGGCCGCCCTCGCGCGAGTCCATGCACACATAGTCGAACTGCTGCGTGCCCTCGTTGAACGAGAGGAACGACATGGTCTTGAACAAACGCCCAGCCTCGTAGGACTCGATGGACGGCGTGCCGTCGGCATCGCGGACGGGCTGGGACGCGTTCACGATATTGCCCGCAGCGTCGCGGTTGTTGTCGATGCGGTTGGGATTGCTGTTGGGGTCCATCCCGCCACGGCGGCCCAGCTCAGTGCCCAGGTCGGGAACGACGGAGGTTTCCTGGAGAATGGAATCGCCCATGATCCAGCGCTTCTCGGAGTAGCCCTGGACGATGGTCCCAGCGGACATCGCGGCGTGATCCATGCCTGCGCCCGCGGTGTGAGTCTGGTCGTGCACGCCGGTGCGGGTCGGGTCTCCGCCGGTGCCGGTCTGGTTGTTCGCGGGGTCGGTGGGCTGGGAGCGGGTGGTCGTGCCGGGCTGCGTGCCCGTCGAGGGCTGGGTCCCCGTGCGCGGGGTGTCTGGGTTGCTGGTTGGCGCGGAGGGCTGGGCCTGGAAGCCGGCGCGATCACCCGTGTTGGGCTGGTTGCTGCCGGGGGTTCCGGTGCCCGGATTGTTGTCGGCGCCGCCGGGGGTGATCCCTGTGGATCCGGTGGTTCCCTGGTTCCCAGTCATGCCCGAGCCCGCGTCGTGCCGCATCGAGTCATGGTTCATGCCATGGCTGCCGCGCATGGAATCGGTGTGGTGCCACTGGGTCGGGTTGATCCGCATCTCGACCTTCCACACGCCCTCCAGGCGACCCAGGACTGACTTCGGATCGGTCGAGCCGTTGATGGCATACATGCGGGCGTCGTTAGTGCGGGCGACCTCCCCCGCGTTCTGGCGGGGCTGCGAGGTGGATGTGCCGGGCTGCTGCGCGAACGCGGCGGCGGCGAGGAGGGCGGCGACGGAACCCCAGACGATGGGTTGGCGGATACGCATTGGTCTTGCTCCTTTGACGAGTCGAAAACCGGCGGCTGACAATCCGCCGGCGTGCCGGTGTGGCGAGTCCTTCGATGACCGCCAAACATCTCGCGCCACGCTAAGCGGCGCGTAAACCTGTGGTGAATCGACCTTCATTGCGCGACTTTCCCGGTCTGATCGCTGATTCACGGGGTGGTGCGCGCCTGATTCATCCACAAATCGCACCATTGGAGTCGAGCGACGGGGCGTGACAGCCCGAGCGTGCTATCACTCACCGCCCGCGACACGGCGGAATCGCCCCCGGTTTCGCCAGGCCCCAAAGGAGATGCGCATGGACCTGCTGAAAGTGATCCTC
>Ga0163144_10031006_pt1 | contig 10212 bp, 8 predicted proteins | sample OliLak19BULKMAT1_FD_123175 | JGI IMG/M metagenome (GOLD analysis project Ga0163144, IMG submission 123175) | Freshwater microbial mat bacterial communities from Lake Vanda, McMurdo Dry Valleys, Antarctica - Oligotrophic Lake LV.19.BULKMAT1 | ecosystem: Environmental > Aquatic > Freshwater > Lake...
CCCGCTTCGTCGACGCCCGCAACCGACGGCAAACGGCTCTATGTCTACTTCGGGTCATTCGGTCTCCTCGCCTACGACTTCTCCGGAAAAGAACTCTGGCGAAAATCCCTACCGGCTCCGGTCGTCGAGTTTGGTTCAGGCGGTTCTCCAATCCTAGCCGGCGGAAACCTCATCCAGATCTGCGATCAGGACACCGGCTCGTTTCTGATCGCGGTGAATCCAGCCGACGGAAGGACTGTTTGGCGTGTCGAGCGGCCGGCCTTCCGGCGCAGCTTCGCCACCCCGTTTGTCTGGAAGCATGACGGACGCGAGGAACTCGTCGTGCCCGGATCGATCTGGCTGAAGTCCTACGATCCCAAGGACGGTTCGGAAAACTGGACGGTCTCCGGCACTTCGCGGGTCGCCACAGCCTCGCCAACCTCCGGCGACGGACTTCTGTTCACCTCTTCGTGGAACATCGGCGGCGATGAAGACAGCCGTGTCGCCATGGAGCCGTTCGCCGAATTCGCCGCAATCAACGACCGGAACAAGGACGGCAAGTTGACCCAACAGGAGATTCCGGCGGGCCCGGTTCGCGATCGTTTTTCTCAGATGGACTTGGACAAGGACAACATCGTCACCGGGGAGGAATGGGAGGAGATGCGGCAGATGTTCGCCCGTGCCGGCAACGCCGTGATCGCCATCCGACCAGGTGGCCATGGCGACATCACCAAGACCCATCTCGCGTGGCGAGTCACCCGCAGCCTGCCCTACGTATCGTCTCCTGTTTTTAGCGCCGGACGGTTGTTCACCATGAAAAACGGCGGCCTGCTTTCCTGCTACGAGGCCGCCACAGGCAGACCCATCGTCCAAGACGAACGCGTCGGCGTGACCGGAGACTACTACGCCTCCGGATTGGCGGCGGGAAACCACGTCTATTTCACGTCGCAGAGCGGAACCGTGATTGTGGTGACGGCCAAAGACGATCCGAAGGTGGTCGCCACAAATCCCTGCGGCGAACAAGTCATGGCCACCCCGGCGATCGTCGACGGCGTAATCTACCTTCGCGGAGCCAAGAATCTTTGGGCGTTCGGAAACGCCAAATAGCCGCTTGCCGCAGCCGCCCCGTTCCCTAGCGTCATTCCATGAAGCACCTGTTCTCCTCCATTGCCGCCGCTCTGCTATTGGTCGCAACCGTCCGCGCGGCCGATCAGCCACCCACTCTTGCGATCGGGTCCAAGGCGCCCGACTTCATCTTGCCGGGCGTTGATGACCGCAACTATTCCCTGAAGGACTTCGCGGCTTCGAAGGTTTTGGTCATCGTCTTCACCTGCAACCACTGCCCGTCGGCCCAGTATTACGAAGGGCGTATCAAAAAGTTAACCGCCGACTACAAAGCCAAAGGTGTGTCCGTCATCGCCATCTCCCCGAACGACCCAAAATCGGTCACGCCGAACGAGCTGGGGTATACCGATTTCGGCGACTCGTTTCCCGAGATGAAACTCCGGGCTAAACACGCGGGCTTCAACTTCCCCTACCTCTACGACGGAGACACCGAAGCGGTCTCGCGCAGCTATGGGCCGGTTGCCACGCCGCACATCTTCATCTTCGATGCGGAACGGAAGCTCCGATATCAGGGCCGCATCGACGACTCCGAGCGCATCCAGTCGGTCAAAGTCCACGACGCCCGCAACGTGATCGACGCGCTTCTCGCAGGAAAGGAACCCGCGGTCACGAGCACCAAGGTCATCGGCTGCTCCGTCAAGTGGGCCGGAAAAAAGGAAATCGTCCAGCGCTACATGGACAAGCTCGCCGCCGAACCAGTCACGATCTCCAAAGCCGACGCCGACACGATGAAAGCCCTCCGCAAAAACGAGAGCGGCAAGCTGCGCCTCGTGAACGTCTGGGCCACATGGTGCGCGCCGTGCGTCGCGGAGTTCGATGAACTGGTCACCATCAACCGCATGTTTCGGGGCCGGGACTTCGAGTTCGTGGCCGTGGCGATGAACCGGCCCGACGAAGAAAAGGACGTTCTGAAATTCCTCCAGAAGCAGCAGGCCTCGAATCGCAATCTGATCTTCGGATCTGACGAGCGCGATCCACTGATCAACGCCTTCGACCCCGGATGGGCCGGCCCCGTCCCCTACACGCTTCTGATCTCGCCGGAGGGGAAAGTCGTATACAAGGAAAGCGGAAGCGTCGACACGCTCGCCCTCAAACGCGCCATCGTGAAAGAGCTGAACGCCCGTAAACCCTGGTGAAAGGGCGGGCGCCAGACCTTCATTTCTCTGCCGGATAGGGCGACCGGTAATCCGGGTTCCATTGCCGCCATCGCCAATCGGACATCTCAGTCGGGCTGACCGGGCTGATGCATCCTGTCAGCAGGAGACTAGCCGCCACGACCGGTAGAAGGAGCATCCGGACGATCCTGACACATTGGCGTGTGCGGGTTGTCATGGTCTGAAGCCTACAAGGCCCGTCGTTCTTCGGTCAGCAGCGGATCCGCCGGTTACTTCTTTTTTCGCGCATCTTCGGCTGCCTTGGTCGCATCAGCCGCGGCTTTCTTGGCGGCGGCTTCTGCTTTCTTGATGGATACCTCGGCTTTCTTGAGCGCTTCGGACACTTGCTTCCGGATGTCTTCAGCCATGCCTGCCTCCTGCAGTTCTTTTTCCACATCGCGCCGGATTCGGTCCACATCGATGTTGGAGTCGAGCCGGGTCACTTTTCCATCGGGTCCGACGATGATGGTCTCGCGCTGAAACAGCGGCGCCCCTCCACCATTATTACCGAAGGCTCGGGAGCTGGCGGAGTGGATCAAGTCGTTCAGCCGATCCATCGCGGGACTCTCGGCGATGAGGGCCCTGACCGCAGCGGGATCACGCTTCACCAATGTGGCTTTTCCGGTCTTCGTTTCACCTTTCCGCAAATAAGTGAGGGTCAGGATGTCGCCTTCCTTCCGATTGCGGACGAGGACCTGCATCTGTTTCGGCTGGATCAACAGCTGGTCGTCGATCTTCAGCAGCACGTCGTTGGGTTGGACTCCAGCCGACGCCGCGGGACTGTCCGACCCAACGGTCCGGACGATGAGGCCGACGCCGGGATCCAAGGGCAGATGCGCCGCCAGGTCGTCCGACACAGCTTCCGCCGCGATTCCGAGATAGGTGACCGGCCCTTTCGGTGTGTTGTCGATCAACGAACTGTCATACGAATGCGTCCAGACTGCGCCGTCGTGCCCCGGGTCGCGCCGGGTGCTGATGACGCGCTTTGTCGTGCCATCGTCGACGCTGACGACGGCTTCGGCCTCGGTCACGTTGACGGCTTTCGCCTTGGGCGCTTCGGGAATCCGATCTGCGCTCTGCGCGACCGGTGCAAGTAGGCCGGCCAAGACCGCTCCGAGCGTGAACCATTGAATGCGATTGGACTGTGTTTTCATAAAATAGAAAGGAAATCAGGGTTAGTAGACCTCAAGCGCCACGGGAATGAGCTGTTCACGCGAATTCGTCACCAGCATCCGGGTGGCTCCGTCGTCACCGCGGTAGTTGGCTTCATCAACCCAGGTTGCACGAACCAGTTTGTAGGGCTGGTTGTCCGACCCGACAAAGACGCCCAGATCCCGAGCCTCGACAAGGTAGTTGTCGACCTTCTCAGGGGTGTAGGTATGCCGGACCGCCTGGGCTGCTAAGGCGGGGCCAGTTGAAGTCAAAGCCGCCTCCCGGAGACTGAGAATCAATCCACCGACCGCCACAGCCGTCGCTCCGGCAGGCAGGCACCACCATTCGGCGAACCACCGGGAGAGCCGATCGCCCAGGGTCGACTCTCTCTGGACGACGGCGACCCGAACCTGCAAACGAGCGGCGCGAAGCCTTTGCATCAGTGCTGCTTTCGGGGCGGACGGTTGCAACCGCTCCAGCTCTCGTTGCAACAGGTCTGAATCGTGGTCGTTCATTTCATCACCTCATTCAAAAGTCTCTTCAAAGTCTCCAGTCCGTAGCGGTAACGGGAGGTAACTGTGTTCAGCGGGGCTCCGGTCACGTCGGCAATTTCCTGAAACGTGAGGCCGCTCCACGTTTTCAATGTCACCACTTCCTGCTGGGCTGCCGGGAGCCGCTTCACGGCGTCCTCCAGCATTCGCCGGGATTCGCCATCGGCGAGGTCCGGCTCGAACCACGGTTCCGCTCCCAAGTCCGCCACAACCGTGTCTTCCCGTCGCGCTCGCCGGTCCAAGCTGCGGGCAAGATCGATGGCTCGTCGCCGGATAGTGGCGACGACCAGAGCGATTGGCGGCGCTTGCCCGCCCGAGCGTTCCCACGCTTCGACGAGTGCTTCCTGGAGCACGTCCTCGGCGTCCGCCGCGCACCGGGTTTGCTGCCGGGCATACACGAGGAGCCGCGAGGCGTTTGCCTCCAGCCAACCGTCCCAGACCTCGGCTTGGGGATGAACTAGCACGGGGACTTTGTTCCAATCTATCCACCCGAAGAGCGGCACGGGACGGGGCATTTGTCTGTGCCGTCACCGGAATGTTCAAAAACAGCCTCGCCAAGGGGCTTGCCCTCCGGCGTTTCGCTGGCACACTCCGCGGCTCCCGGTTCGGACCGGGAACAAGACACTATCCAGCTTTTTATGCAGCATATCCGCAACATCGCGATCATCGCACACGTCGATCACGGCAAGACGACGTTGGTCGACTGCCTCCTCAAACAGTCGGGAACCTTCCGCGCCAACCAGCACGAATCCTCCGAGGAGCGCCTCATGGACTCGATGGACCTTGAGAAGGAAAAGGGCATTACGATCCGCGCCAAGAACGCCGCCTTCAAATACAAGAACTTCCACATCAACATCGTCGACACCCCCGGCCACGCCGACTTCGGCGGCGAGGTGGAGCGCATCATGAACATGATCGACGGTGTGCTGCTCGTCGTCGACTCGACGGATGGCCCGCAGGCTCAGACCCGTTTTGTGCTGCGCAAGGCGCTCGAAGCCGGTGCCAAGCCCATCGTCGTCATCAACAAGATCGACCGCGACAACGCCACTCCGAAAAAGGTGCTCGACCAGGTTTTCGAGCTCTTCATGTCGCTCAATGCGACGGACGAGCAGCTCGACTTCCCGTTCATCTACTGCTCCGCCAAGCAGGGCTACGCCAAGGCCGAGCTCGACCATGTTTCCGGCACCATGGAGCCGCTCTTCGACGCGATCGTGAAGCACATCCCACCGCCCCGGGCGCACGCTGGCGAGGGCTTCCAGCTCCTCGTCGCCAATCTGGATTACAGCGACTACCTCGGCCGGATCGCCTTCGGCAAGATCCATGAAGGCAAGGTCAAGGTGGGCGATCCCGCGATCTGCCGTCACGGCAAGGGCCGGATCACGAAGGGCAAGATCACCGCGATCTACCACTTCGAGGGCATGAAGCGCATCGAGGTCCAGGAAGCGGGAGCCGGCGACATCGTCGGGCTGACCGGCTTCGAAGACGTCTTTATCGGCGAGAGCATCTGCGACTCGGATGTCCGCCCTGCCCTGCCCTACATCCCCACCGATCCGCCGACGATCCAGATGGAGTTCGCCGTCAATGACGGCCCGCTCGCCGGCCAGGAGGGCAAGCTCGTGACGGCCCGCAACATCTGGGACCGCCTCACCAAGGAAATCCGAACCAACGTCGCCCTTCGCGTGGCCCAGACGAGCGATGCGAAGATCTTCGCCGTCGCGGGCCGCGGCGAGATGCAGATCGCGATCCTCGTCGAGCAGATGCGCCGGGAAGGATTCGAAGTCCTCGTGTCCCGTCCTGAGGTGCTCTGGAAAAAGGACGCGAACGGCAATGCGCTGGAACCCATCGAGAAGCTCTACGTCGAAGTCCCGAGCGAAAACCTCGGCGCGATCATGGAAAACCTCTCCACCAGGAAGGCCCAGATCACGAACATGAACCATGTCGGCAATCTAGTCTCCCTCGAGGCCCTCGCCCCTACGCGCGGCCTCATCGGCTTCGAGACCGACCTTGTGAACTCCACCAAGGGCATGGGCGTCATGAGCCATCTGTTCCACGAATACGGCGAGGACCGCGGTGAGATCGCCGCCCGGAAGAACGGCTCGCTCGTCTCCATGGACAACGGCGTCGCCACCAGCTACGCGCTCAACATGGTGCAGGAACGCGGCCGCCTGATGATCGAGGCCGGCGACCCGATCTACGTCGGCATGATCGTCGGCGAGAACACCCGCGAGGACGACATCATGGTCAACCCGGTGCGGGAAAAGAGGCTCAACAACATGCGCTCTGGTGGCGACGGCAAGGGCATCCAGCTCGCGCCACCGTTGAAACTCAGTCTCGAGCGCGCCATCGAATACATTGACGTGGACGAATACGTCGAGGCCACGCCGAAGAACCTTCGCCTCCGCAAAAAGGTGCTCGACGAAACCGCCCGCAAACGCTCGGAGAAATCCCGCAAGCTCAAGTTCATCGAAGACTAGGCGGGCACCGTTCAATTCTTTCACGCCCGGGTTTCGAACAATCGAACCCGGGCTTTTTCGTCCTCCTGCTCGTCCACTGGCATCGTAGGCCACCCGCTTGAACCGCAGTTCCCTTGCGGAGCCGGAGCATTTGCAGCTTCCATCTGCATTGAACCATTTTGCGGCTTGGAACGAAGAGTCCGACGCCGTTATCTATCCGCTTCCGTTTCGCCGACGGTCCCCGAATGCCCAGCGTCTACATCAAGACCTACGGTTGCCAGATGAACGAGCGCGACAGCGAAGCCGTCGCCGCCCAGCTCGTCTCGAAAGGCTATTCCCTCGCGGGCTCGGAGACCTCGGCGGACGTGGTGCTCCTGAACACATGCTCTGTCCGTGATCTTGCGGAGCAGAAAGCCATCCAGAAAATGCGGAACATGGTCGGCGTCGCCCGCCGCGAACGCCCGGACCAGGTCTTCGGCTTCATGGGCTGCATGGCCCAGAGCCGGGGCCGCGAGCTGATTGACCGCCTCCCCGACGTAGACCTCGTGCTCGGCACGCAGAAGTTCCACCGCGCGGCCGAATACCTCGACGAACTTCTCGCCGGTCGCCGCGACAAGATCGTCGATACCGACGAAGAAGCCGGCAGCCAGGCCACGATCCGCGAGCATATCCTGGACGGCGGCAAAGGAGGACAACAGGCGGTCACCGCCTTCGTCAGCATCATGCAGGGCTGCAACCAGCACTGCACCTTTTGCATCGTCCCGTTCACCCGAGGCGAGGAACGCAGCCGCACGATTCCCGACATCGTTTCTGAATGCCGCGAACTCGTCGCTCGCGGCGTTAAGGAGATCACGCTCCTCGGCCAGATCGTCACCAGTTTCGGCAAACGCGACTATCCGATCACCGACGGCAAATCCGCCTTCGTCCAACTGCTCGAAGCGGTCCATGAAATCGAAGGACTGGAGCGCATCCGTTTCACGTCGCCTCATCCGAAAGGTTACGGCGACGACTTGGCCGAGGCCTACGGCCGCCTGCCCAAGCTCGTCGAAAGCGCGCACATCCCGTCCCAGAGCGGCAGCAACCGGCTGCTGAAACTCATGCACCGCGGCTACACCCGAGAGCGCTTCCTCGGCATACTCGACAAACTACGTGCCGTGAAACCCAGCATGGGAATCACGACCGACATCATCGTGGGTTTCCCCGGCGAGACCGAGGAGGACTTCGCGGAAACCTTGTCGCTCGCGGACGCGGCCCAGTTCGACAACGCCTATATTTTCAAATACAGCCCTCGTCGCGGCACACCCGCCGCCGACATGCCGGACCAGATCCCCCAGGAAGTCATTGAGGAACGCCACGCCCGGCTGTTCGAACGCATCAACGCCATCGGAGCGGACAAGTATTCCGCCTTTGTGGGACGCCGCACCGAGATCCTCGTCGAACGTCCCAGCAAGAAGAACGACCGCCGGATGACCGGACGCACCCGCTGCAATAAGATCGTCCTGTTCGACGGCGACGACCGCCATCGCGGCCAAATCATGGAACTCGACATCACCCGCACCGGCTCATTCACGCTCTATGGCGATCCCGCCATCCTGATGGACTAGGTTCCCTGGAAGACCGAACTGAAATGCAACCCTCCCTCGCCAATGTCTCCCTCGCGCTTGGTGCGCTCCTTCTGCTGAAAGGCGCCTTTGCCTTTGCGTCGCCGAAAGCCTTCACAAAGCTCGCCCAAGGTTTCCCGCGCAGCACCGCCCTCGGCGTCGTGCTCATGCTCGTCGCCACCGGTTGGTTCCTCGCGATCGCGCAGGCCGAGTCGTTCGCCGATTTCGAGAACATCAAACCGATCATCCTCGGCGTCTTCGGACTCGTCGGGATCGCGACCTGCGTCTTCGTCCGCGACTTCCTTCCAGTGCGCGCCCTGGCTGTCCTGCTTCTCCTAGTCGCAAAGATCATGGTCGATGCCGGCAGGCCGCATCTAGGTGCAACGCAGTTGGTGTTGGTGAACCAATACCTCGCCTACGTCCTCATCGTGGCCGGGATGTGGCTCACGATTTCGCCCTACCGTCTCCGCGATTGGCAGGACTGGATCGTCGCGTCTCCCGCTCGCCTGAAGATCACTGCTGGAGCCTGGCTGGGCTTCGGCGGATTCCTGGTTTGGCTCGGGCTGACCGCCTACTCGAAACTCAACTGATCCGGACCATGGCCAGAAGCGGAAAGATCCTCGTCAACCGCGGCGGAGCGATCGGCGACTTCATCGTCACCCTGCCGGTGTTGAAGGCCCTGAGGACGATGTTCCCGAGCACGGGTGTCGAGGTGCTCTGTGCCCAACGGGTCGGTGAACTCGCGGTGGCCTCGGGCCATGCCGACGAGTTCCGCCCGCTCGAAGCACGCGGTCTCGCGCCGTTCTTCGCGCCAACCGGCCAGCTCGACGCCGACTGGCGGATGTATTTCAACCGCTTCGCCGTCGTCATTTCCTACCTCTACGACTACGACGGCACCTTCCAGAGCAACGTCCTCAAGTCCGGTGCGATGCAGTTCATCCAAGGCATCCACCGTCCGATCGACACGGTCACGACCCACGCCTCCGACCAACTCCTCAAGACCTTGGAAGCAGTGGCCATCTTCGACGCCGACGGCTCTCCCGAACTGCGCTTCGAGGAAGCGGGTGCCGGCGGGACCAAGCCCGCCCAGGAAACCGTCATCGCGCTTCATCCCGGCAGCGGAAGCGAATCGAAGAACTGGCCGCTGAACCGATGGGTCATCCTCGCCGAAGCGTTGGCCAGCGACAGCCGGCTTCGTTTCCTGCTCGTCGGCGGTGAGGCCGACCAAAAGCGCCTGCGGTCGGTCGCCCAAGTGTTGCCGCCGGATCGCACCACCGTGCTCTTCCAGAAGCCTCTGCTGCCGGTCGCGCGGGAACTCCAATCTGCCAGTCTCTTCGTCGGACACGATTCCGGGATCAGCCATCTCGCCGCCGCCCTCGGCCTTCGCGGGATCCTCCTCTGGGGCCCGACGAACGAAGCCGTCTGGCGGCCACGGAGCGAACGTTTCGATCTGATACGTCATCCCTCCGGCATCGCCGCCATCCAGCCCGACACCGTCCATGCGGCCATCGTCCGCCGGTTGTCGGCAGATTGAATGGGGAGCCGGCAAGTCCGCGCTTGCGTCGCATTTAGACCGGCCCTTTCCTCACTAAAGGATGTCCTTTCTCCCGATCGCACATCGCGAACTCGTCTCCGCCGCCCGCAAGCGGGGAACCTGGATCCGACGAACCCTCTTCTTCGTGACGATGCTCGGGATCGCGGCGTTCGTGACGATTAACAGCGGCAACAGCTCGCCGGCCCGCCAAGGCGAACAGCTCTTCGATGTCATCGCCACATGCCTTGTGTTCTACGCCGCGACCGTCGGCATCCATGCCACAGCCGACGCCTTCGGGTGGGAGAAGCGGGAGGGAACACTTGGACTGCTTTTCCTGACCGACCTTTCCGGCGGCGACGTGGTTGCGGGCAAACTCGCGGCCAAGGCGACCAACGCCTTCTACGGGCTGCTCTCAATGATTCCACTGCTGGCCATGCCGCTCCTGCTGGGCGGGGTCCGCTTGGAGCGTGTGGTCCTGACGTCGGTCATGCTGATCGCCACCAGCCTCGTCTCGCTCAGCATCGGCCTCTGGGTTTCCTCCCGCAGCACCAACGAACGGCGTGCCATGGTCCTGACCTTCGGATTGCTTTTCGTCTACTTGGTCGGCCCGGTGTTAGCCGCCGCGCTTTCCGAAGAAGTTTTCAAAGGACAGGCCAAGGACAG
>Ga0163144_10031007_pt1 | contig 10212 bp, 6 predicted proteins | sample OliLak19BULKMAT1_FD_123175 | JGI IMG/M metagenome (GOLD analysis project Ga0163144, IMG submission 123175) | Freshwater microbial mat bacterial communities from Lake Vanda, McMurdo Dry Valleys, Antarctica - Oligotrophic Lake LV.19.BULKMAT1 | ecosystem: Environmental > Aquatic > Freshwater > Lake...
CCTGCGCCGGCCACAGCGACGGGTCGTGAAGGTCGAGCAGGACGAGGTCGCAGCGCTGCCCGGGGGCGAGGCGGCCGACGGGCAGCCGCAGCACGTCGCCGCCGCCCGCGGTGCCCTGGTGGTAGACGGCCTCGGCGGTGATGGCCTGGCCGTCGGTGCGCGCGACCTTCTGCAGCAGGGCCGCGGCGCGCATCTCGTCGAGCACGCTGACCCGGTTGTTGGAGCAGCCGCCGTCGGTGCCCAGCCCGACGCGGACCCCGCGGGCGTGGAGGTCCACGAGATCGGTGACCCCGTCGCCGAGGAACATGTTGGACCCCGGGCAGTACGCCAGCGACGCGCCGCGCTCGGCCATCACCGCGCGCTCGTGGTCGTCGAACCAGCACGCATGCACGACGATCGCCTCGGCGAGATCGACGGCGAGCGCGCCGACCGCGTGGAGCGGCCGCGCGCCGAACCGCTCGAGTGAGTCGTCGACCTGGTAGCGCTCCTCGGCGAGGTGGATGTGCCACGGCACGCCGGCGTCGCGCGCGCAGCCCGCGCCCGCCTCGATCATCGCCGGGGTCGCGCCGTGCTGGCTGTGCGGCGCAGGCTGGACGCTGACCAGGTGGCGCCCCGGGTCGTGCCACCTGCGGAACAGCGCCTCGAAGTTCGACACCGCCTGCGGGATCGTCTCGCGATACGCCTTCGGCGCGCCGTCCCAGTCATAGAAGCAGCGCGCGAGGACGATGCGGATGCCGAGCCGCCGCGCCGCCTCGATCGTCGCCGACGCGTGCTCGTTGCCGCCGTCGTTGAGGTAGTAGAAGTCGCAGACGGTGGTGACGCCGTGGAGCAGCATCTCGCCGAACGCGAACAGCGCGGCGGTGCCCATCCCCTCGGGGCCGAGCCGCGGCGAGTAGCGGTACAGGGCCTGGTCGCGCCACTGCAGGAACGGCAGGTCGTCGCCGATCCCGCGGAGCAGCGACTGGAAGCTGTGGTTGTGGGCGTTGACCGTGCCGGGGATGATCGCGCGGCGGGCCCACGTGATCGTCTCGGCGTCGTCGGCCGGGACCGCCGCCGGATCGCCGACCGCGACGATCGCGCCGTCCTCGGCGAGGATCGCGGTGGGGCCGCGCGCGACGCCGTCGACGATCGCCGCGTCGGCGACGAACCGTCTTCTCGCGCTCGCGGTCACGCGCGGGCCATGCCGACGATCGTGGTGACCAGCTTCTCGAGCACGACCCGCTCGCCGAGCGCGCGGCCGAGGATCTTGATCGCGCCGTGGTTGATGCCCTCGGCCGTGTCGGCGTGGGCGAGCGGCATGCCCTTGAGGGCGCGGTCCGCCGCGGACAGCAGGTGCTGCGCCGCGGCGAGCGACGCCGGGTCGTAGCGCCGCGCCTGGGCGGTGAGCTTGTCGACGATGAACGGCGGCGCGCCCACCAGCTGCGCGAGCTCGCCGCCGCGCAGGCCGCGCGCCTTGCCGACGTGGACCTGCTCGAGCTGGCGGACGTGGCGCGCCATCAGCACGAGCACGCCGATCACGCTCTGGCGCTGCTCGCACAGCGAGGCGATCGCGGCGAGCGCGGCGGGCAGGCGACCCTCGCCGACCGCGTCGGTCAGCTCGAACACGGTGTGCTCGCGGGTGTCCGCGACCAGGTCCTCGACGTCATCGACCGCGACCGGCCGATCGCCCGCGTACAGCGCGAGCTGATCGAGCGTGAGCGCGAGCCGCGACAGATCGTTGCCGACCGCGTCGGCGAGCCGGCCGAGCGCCGCGGCGTCGATCCGCACGCCGCGGGCCTGCGCCTCCGCGCGCAGCCACGCGTCCGGCTTGCGCGGCGCCTCGAGGACGTGGAGCCAGCCCTTCTTCGAGGCTTGCGCGTAGAACTTCCAGCGCTTGTCGAGCTTCGAGGTCAGCGCCACGACCACCGTGCTCGGCGACGGCGCGTCGAGGTAGGGCGCCAGCTTGGTCAGCTCGTCGGCGGGCATCGGCGCGAGGTCGCGGACCAGCACCATCCGACGCGTCGCCATCATCGGCAGCGTGTTGGCCGCGCTGGTGATCCGCGAGGCGGTCGGCTTGCCTTCGACGACGTCGTAGTTGAATCCGCGCATCGCCGGCGGCACGGCGGCGTCGCGGATCGCGGCCACCGCGCGGTCGATCAGCAGCGGATGCTCGCTGGTGAGCACGTAGACCGGATCGAGGTCGCCTTTCTGCGCCCGTTCGATCAGGTCTGCCACGGCGGGAACATGGCTGGAATCCCGCGGTCCTTCAAGCACTTGACAACAGACTCCCGGCCGCGCTATCAGCCCGGGTCCCGTACGTACGTAGGAGATCCCGTGGCTAACATCAAGTCGGCGCAGAAGAAGAACCGCCAGATGATCAAGCACCGCACGCGCAACCGCTCCGTCATGAGCGGCCTGCGGACGTCGGTCAAGAAGGCGCGCATCGCCGTCGACGCGAAGGCTGCCGACGCCGCCGCGCTGGTGAAGGAGGCGATCTCGGTCATCGACAGCGCCGTGACCAAGGGCGTGCTCAAGCGCGAGACCGCGTCGCGGTACGTGTCGCGCCTCTCGACCCGCTCGCCGGCCGCCTGACACCAGCTCTGTCCTCCGTCCGGACGACGAGGGTTTTCCTCCTCTGTGGACAACTGGTGGGGAAGTCAGCGGGAGCGAAGGCGGAAGTCACGCGATCTCGCGGCTCCGACCTTCGCTGCACAAAAAAGCATCAGGTTTGCTTCGAAGTCTTCGCCGCTCGTAGCGCGACCTTCGCCTGGTTCCACAGCGCGTCCATCTCGTCGAGGTTCGACTGCTCCGGAGTCTTGCTCCGCGCGGCGAGCTGGTCCTCGATGTACTCGAAGCGCTGCGTGAACCGGCCGCTCGCGTCGTGCAACGCGGTCTCGGCGTCCACGCCGAGCTTGCGCGCCAGGTTGACCACCGCGAACAGCAGGTCGCCGATCTCGGCGTGACGGTCCTCGGCCGGGCCCGTGAAGGTCTCGACCACCTCCTCGACCTCCTCGCGCACCTTGGCCAGCGACCCCTCGGGACCGCCCCAGTCGAAGCCGACGCGCCCGGCCTTGCTGCCGAGCTGCTGCGCGCGCGCCAGGGCGGGCAGGGCGCGGGTCACCCCGGCGAGCGTGCGCCGCGGGCCGGCCTCCTTGGCCGCCTCCTTGGCCCGCTTCTCGGCCTTCTCGGCCGCCTTGATCTCGTTCCACTGCTTCAGGACGGCCTCGGCGTCGCCGGCGGTGGCGTCGCCGAACACGTGCGGGTGCCGCCGGACCAGCTTGTCGACGATGCCGGTGACCACGTCGTCGATCGCGAACGCGCCCTCGCCGTGGCGCAGGGCGGCCTGGAAGACGATCTGCATCAGCAGGTCGCCGAGCTCCTCGCAGTGGTGCGCCGGATCGCCGCCCTCGAGCGCGTCGAGCACCTCGTAGGTCTCCTCGAGCAGGAACGGGCGCAGCGACGCCAGCGTCTGCTCCCGGTCCCACGGGCAGCCGTCGGGCGCGAGCAGCGCGTCCATCACGTCGACGAGGCGGGTGAACGACGCGCCGGGCGTGCCGGTCACGGGGGCGGGAGGCTCTCGCATCCGCGGAGCATAGTCTCGCGCCCGGCCGCCGACGAGTCGGCGGACGCGGCGGCAGCCTCGCTTCGCGATCTGCCCCCCGCCGCTCCGGGACGTTAGTGTGCTAACCCACGAGTCTCGTGAAGCCGACCCGCCGAGACAAGATGGTGTTCGAGGACCCCGAGGCGCTGCAGGCGCTGTGCGGCACGAACAACGCGCGCCTCAAGCTCATCGAGCGCACCGCGGGGGTCGAGCTGCACCTGCGCGGCAACGAGATCACGATCGAGGCCGACGAGGACACGGTCGAGGTCGCGAAGGCGGCGCTCGAGCAGCTGTACGCGTTCGCCCGCCAGCGCAAGCCGCTCGCGGCCGATGACGTGGTGCGCGCGGTCAAGGTGCTGCGCGCCGACCGCGGCGCCCACATCGCCGACATCTTCGGCGACGCGATCCTGACCCCGCGCGCCGGTCGGCCGATCGCGCCCAAGGGGCTCGCGCAGAAGACGTACGTCGACGCGGTCCGCACCAACGACATCGTGTTCGCGGTCGGCCCCGCCGGCACCGGCAAGACCTACCTCGCGATGGCGATGGCGGTCCGCGCGCTGCTCGACAAGCAGTGCCGCCGCATCATCCTGACCCGCCCGGCGGTCGAGGCCGGCGAGAAGCTGGGCTTCCTGCCCGGCACGCTCGAGGAGAAGGTCGATCCGTACCTCCGCCCGCTCTACGACGCGCTCCACGACATGCTCGAGCCCGAGCGGGTCGCGCGGATGATCGCCGACGACATCATCGAGGTCGCGCCGCTGGCGTTCATGCGCGGCCGCACGCTCAACGATTGCTTCGTGATCCTCGACGAGGCGCAGAACACCACGCCCGAGCAGATGAAGATGTTCCTCACGCGCCTGGGGTTCGGCGGCAAGTCGATCATCAACGGCGATCCGTCGCAGACGGATCTGCCGCGCGGGCTGCGCTCCGGCCTGCGCGACGCGCTCGAGCTGCTCTCGGACATTCGCGGGATCCAGATCTGCCGGTTCGACGACACCGACGTGGTGCGCCACCCGCTGGTGGCCGACATCATCCGCGCCTACGACGCCCGGGACCGCTTCCGCACCGCCGAGCGCGAGCGGGTCGCCGCGCCAGTTCCCGGCGCAGCAGACCCCGCCAAGGACTGATACAGTCCGGCCGTGGCCGGGAGCATGATCCGCACCCCAGAGGAGCTGGGGGTTGCCGTCGGGAGCGAGGCCCGATTGCGCGGGTGGACGATCCGGACCCAGGGGCCGGGCTGGATCGAGCTCGAGGTCGCCGGCCTGGTGCGCAGCCGCGGCCCGGTGATCGTCGTGCTGTGCTGGCCGGATCTGTGGCGCGACCGCGCCGCGCTGGTCCCGCACCTCGTGCGCTCGCGGTCCGGCGGCTACGGCCTGATGCTCGTCGGCACCGACGACGACTTCAGCGGCGGCGCGATCGACGAGCTGACCAACGAGGCGGATCTGGGCGCGATGTCGGTGCCGGCGCCGATCGGCCGGGTCGCGCTGGCGCTCAAGGCGCGCGCGGAGGCGGTGACGCTACGGATGGCGGCGGCGGCGCTGGAGCTGGAGCTCGAGCGCGCGCACCACGAGAACGACATGCTGATCTCGATCGGCCGGTCGCTGTCGCAGCAGCGCGACATCAACACGCTGCTCGAGATGATCCTCCGGCGCGCCCGCGAGGTCACCGGCGCCGACGCCGGCTCCGTCTACATCGTCGAGCCGGACGAGGACGGGCAGCCGCGCTCCCTGCGGTTCACGGTCACGCAGAACGACTCGCGTCAGATCAAGTCGCGCGGGTTCACGATGCCGGTGTCGTCGGCGTCGATCGTGGGCATGTGCGTGCTGTCGTCGGACGTGATCAACATCCCCGACCTCTACGCGCTCGACGATCCGGGGACCGGGAACAACCCGTGGGGGTTCGTCCACGACCGCAGCTTCGACGACAAGTACAGCTACCAGACGCGCTCGATGCTGACAGTGCCGATGATCTCGGCGCGCAGCCAGGTGATCGGCGTGATCCAGCTGATCAACAAGCGCGCGAAGGGCTCGCCCGCGCAGCTCGAGGCGGTCACCGACTTCAGCAAGTGGGTCGTGCCGTTCAACGACGTCTCGGTCGCGTACGCGACCTCGCTCGCGTCGCAGGCCGGCATCGCGCTCGAGAACGCGCTGCTCTACGACGAGGTCAAGACGCTGTTCGAGGGGTTCGTGCGCGCCTCGGTCACCGCGATCGAGTCGCGGGACCCGACGACGTCCGGTCACTCCGAGCGCGTCGCGGTCTACACCGTGGGGCTCGCCAAGGCGATCGATCGCGTCGACACCGGGCCGTACAAGGACCTGACGTTCGGCGTCGACGACCTCAAGCAGTTCGAGTACGCGGCGCTGCTCCACGATTTCGGCAAGGTCGGCGTGCGCGAGCACGTGCTGGTCAAGGCCAAGAAGCTCTACGAGCACCAGCGCGACATGATCCTGCAGCGGTTCGAGCTGATCCGCCGCGGGTTCGAGGTCGAGGGCCTGCGCAAACAGGTCGAGTACCTCGCGGCCAAGGATCGCGACGCCACCCTCGAGCAGTGGGCCGCGATGGGCGCCGACGTCGACAAGGACATGGGCGCGAAGCTCGCCGAGATGGACGAGTTCATCACGTTCATCCTCGCCGCCAACGAGCCCACGGTGCTCGCGCAGGGCGGGTTCGAGCGGATCGCCGACATCGCGTCGCGGCAGTACCTCGACCGGCTCGGGATCTCGCAGCCGTTCCTCCACCCCGAGGAGGCGTCCGCGCTGCAGATCCAGCGCGGCTCGCTGACCGACGCCGAGCGCGACGAGATCAACAGCCACGTCGTGCACACGTACAAGTTCCTCAGCGAGATCCCGTGGGGCCGCACGTTCAAGGACGTCCCCGAGATCGCCGGCGCGCACCACGAGAAGCTCAACGGCCGCGGCTACCCCGAGGGTCGCAGCGCCGACAACATCCCGGTGCCCGCGCGGATCATGACGATCAGCGACATCTACGACGCGCTCACCGCCAAGGACCGGCCGTACAAGAAGGCGATCCCGAACGACCGCGCGCTGTCGATCCTCGAGACCGAGGTCAAGCAGGGCCTGCTCGACGCCGAGCTGTTCCGCGTGTTCTGCGAGGCCAAGATCTGGGAGGTCACCGCGCCGCCCGAGCAGCCGCGCCGCCGCGCCGGGACGCTGTCCGACACCGCGCACTGACGGCAGGCATGGTCTCGCTGAGCATCGACGACGAGGTCGCGGGCGCGCTGACCGCGCCGCAGCGCCGGCAGCTGCGGGTCGAGCTCGCGCGCATGGTGCGCGCGGCGAGCCGCCACGAGGGCGGGGTCGAGCTCGAGGCGGCGGTGCGGCTGTGCGACGACGCGGCGATCCACGCGCTCAACCGCGGCTATCGCAAGAAGAACAAGCCCACCGACGTCCTGGCGTTCGCCCTGCGCGAGGGGCCGGGCGGCGGCCTGCATCCGCACATCCTCGGCGACGTCGTGATCTCGGTCGACACCGCGCGCCGCCAGGCCCGGCGCGGCCTGTACGCCGAGCTGGTGTTCCTGGCGTCCCACGGCCTCTGCCACCTGCTCGGCTACGACCACCGCACCGACGCCGAGGAGGCGACCATGAACGCGCGCATGGCCGCCCTGCGCGCCGAGGCGCGCCGGCGCGGCCGGGTCCGGGCGGCCTAGGCTACTGACAGACGTTGCCGATGCAGGACGTGCCGGCGGCGCAGCTGAACATGCCGGTCTGGATCTGCGTCGGGTCACAGGCCTGGCCGGAGGCGATCGTGCCCTTGACCATCAGGTGGAAGTTGCCGGACCCCGTGTTGTAGCCGTCGACGAACACGAAGTAGGTGCCGGCGGTCGCGTTGGTCAGCGTGAGGTCGGAGAAGTCGGCGCAGCCGCCGACGAGGTCCGTCGAGCACTGGTCCTTGCGGATGTACATCACGCGGTCGTAGCTGCCCGACGGGACCGCCAGCTCGGCGTTGAACCGCAGCGTGCTCATCGTCCCGGGGACGGTGACGCTGAAGATCTTCTCCGGGGCGCCCGCGCTGTTCGGGATGCAGCCCGCCGTGTGGTCGGCGCCGGCGCCGACGTTGGTCGCGAACGTGTGCGCCGTGGTGATCTCGGTGACGCCGCCGGCGTCCGCGCAGGTCAGCTCGAGCGGGTCGCTCGCGCGCCGGCAGCCCGGATCCGCCGGGTAGTTGTTGAGCGTGTCGCTGTCGTTGTCGCCGGCGTCGGCGCACTGCGGGAGGGTGCCGGGGTCTGCCTCGGTGTCGTCGGCGCCGCTGAGGCAGCCGGGGTCGTTGGCGTCGCCCTTGAGGTCACCGTCGTTGTCGTCGCCGTCGCTGCACGCGAACGGCGTGCACACCTCGGAGCCAGCGACGCCGGCGCAGTGGGAGGTCGCGTTGCACACGAACAGGCCCGCGGCCTCGAGCGCCGGGCTGCACGCCGCGTCCTCGGCGATCACGCCGCGGACGTTCAGGACGAACGCGCCCGTGGTCCCCGAGGTGCTGTCGACGATCACGGCGTAGCGGCCGGCGGTGGTCGCGCCGAGCACCTTGTACGCGTCGGTCGAGTCGTCGCCGGAGCTCTGGTCGCAGAACACCTCGGTCGCCATGGCGTTGCAGCCGTTGACCTTCATCGACAGCGTCGTGTTGACGGTCGAGCCGTTGGTGTCGAGGTAGAGCTGCTGGAGCGGGAACGGGACGTTCAGCTCGTAGGCGAGATCGCGACCCGAGCTGGCGTGGCACGACGGGTCGAAGTCGTTGCCGTTGGCGGTGGCGAAGTTCCCGGTGACGCTCGGGCCCGTGATCGGCAGGTAGGCGTCGTTGACGCTCGCGCAGCCGCTCTCGTCGTTGGTCGACGCCGACGTGCAGTTGTTGTCGAACGGGTAGTCCATCGCGCCGTCGCCATCGTCGTCCATGTCGTTGGAGCAACGCGGGCAGTCCCCGGTCGGGCAGGTGTCTTCCTCGGTCGGGTCGGAGATGCTGGTGCAGCCGGGGTCGCCGGGGTAGTTGGTGCCGTCCGCGTCGCCGTCGTCGTCGACCAGGTCGTTGCACGGCGACGGCGTGCAGACGGTGCCGTTGCAGTACTCGCCGATCGAGCAGCTCAGCGCGCCGTTCGCGAACAGCGGCCCCGCGCAGGCCGCGCCGGTGGCGACCGTGCCGCGGACGTTCAGCGTGAAGCTGCCGAAGTCGCTGGACTGCCAGCCGTCGACGACGACCACGTAGGGGCCGGCGGCCATGTTGGTGCGGGTGATCAGCGCCTGGTTGTTGAGGCCGCTCTGGTCGTCGCAGGCGATGTCCGTGGTCCCGCACGCCGCCGTCTTGAGCATGAGCACGGTGTCGAAGTCCGAGGCCGTGCCGATCGTGTCGATCTGGATCGTCGCGACCGCCACCGGCAGGTTGAGCAGGTAGACCTTGTCCGGCCCCGCCGACCCGATGCACGTGCCGTTGAAGTTGTTGGTCAGCCCCGTCGTGGTCCCGGTCGTGACCGGTCCGGTGATCGCGCCGATCGGGTCGGCCTCCGTCGCGCAGCCCTCGACCACCTGGCCGGCGGACTCGCAGTCCATGTCCATCGGGAAGTCGACCATCAGATCGCCGTCGTCGTCGACGCCGTTGCCGCACGCCGGGCAGTCGCCGTCGACCACGCCGCAGTCGTCGGCCTCGTCCATGTCGTCCGTGCTCTGGCACCCGGGATCGAACGGGTAGTCGGTGAGGAGGTCGCCGTCGTCGTCGCGGCCGTCGCTGCAGCCCGGGAACTCGCAGGTCGGGCCGGACGCGCCCTCGACGGTGCGGCAGCTGGTGCCGGCCGCGCAGATCTCGGGGTCGGCGGAGCAGTCCGTGCCCACGCCGGCGAAGTACTCGACCTTGAGCTGATAGCCGCCGGCCGACGCCGCGGAGTCGCCATCGACGATCAGGTAGTAGGTCCCGGGATCGAGGGCGACGGTCAGGGTGGACCGCCGCGTGTCCGGCGTCGCGTCGTCGTTGCAGGCGAGCTCGGTCGTCATGTCGCCGCAGCGCTCGCGGACGTACAGGATCGAGTCGAACGCGGTGCCGGTGACGTCGGTGGTCGCGACCATGATCACCGCCTCCTCGACGACGATCTCGTAGGCGACCTCGGAGCCCGCGCCGCCGCAGGTCGACGAGGTGGTCACGCTGGTGTCCGAGATCAGCACGCCGGCGGCGAGCCCGGTCGCGGGGAGCGGCTCGTGGGGGAGCTGGGCGCAAGCCGTGGGATCGGTGGCGCGCTCGGACGGATCCGAGGCCGAGGTGCAGCCCGAGTCGCCCGGATAGTCGGTGGCGCCGTCCTTGTCGTCGTCGTCGCCGTTGCCGCACTCGGGGCAGTTGACGCCGGTGGGGCAGTCGTCTTCCTCGGTGTTCTGCAGCTCGCTGGAGCAGCCCGGATCGTCGGGGTAGTCGGTCAGGCCGTCGTCGTCGTTGTCCATCCCGTCGTTGCAGGCCGGGACCGGGCTGTTGAGCTCGCTGTTGTCCTGGCCGTCGGTGCAGCCGGGGTCGTCGGGGAAGTCGACGAGGCCATCGCCGTCGTTGTCGTCCTCGTCGTTGCAGTCGCGGACCGGGTCGTCGCCGTCCTCGGTGTCGAGGCTGGCGCAGGACGGGTCGGCTTCGTCGATCAGGCCGTCCTCGTCGTTGTC
>Ga0163144_10031008_pt1 | contig 10212 bp, 6 predicted proteins | sample OliLak19BULKMAT1_FD_123175 | JGI IMG/M metagenome (GOLD analysis project Ga0163144, IMG submission 123175) | Freshwater microbial mat bacterial communities from Lake Vanda, McMurdo Dry Valleys, Antarctica - Oligotrophic Lake LV.19.BULKMAT1 | ecosystem: Environmental > Aquatic > Freshwater > Lake...
CACGCAAGATGGCGACGAATGGAGAGGGCACCGCAGCGAAGTGCGAACCACTGGATCAAACGAGCAGGGGTCGTGGGGGGCTTCCCCCTCGACCCCTGCTCAACATACGACTGGAGCATCAGAATGTAGAGCGAATGCCTCGAACGCGCGCTAGGCTCTCGGTGATTCCTGGAACTGTGCCCAAGCCCTGTAGGATTGACGCCTGACCTCGCATCTGCCAATCGTCAGCAGCGGCATTTACGAAATCGGTTGTCCGAAACGCGGCAGGAGCAATGTTCCCTGTGCCTGTCCAAGCAGCTTTGCCCGTGAAGAATACGTTGCCGGCGGCGGCAGCATTCGGGAAAAAGTACCTGATAGTACCGACTGCTTTTCCACCTTGGCCGTACTCGCCCCACACATCGTACTCGGACGGTCCGAATACGTTGTTTGTCAGATTCAGACGTTGCCCTGTTTCGCCACCAAACATGATCGACGTCGACGCTTCACCGTTTAGCCACGAGTTGTTGGCGATTGTGACGTCCTCCATGTCGCCAATCAACTGCAGGTAAAGCCCGCGGCCGGTCCATCCGTTTGGATCGCGACCAATCTTCTCAAACAAGTTGTTGGTCACCGAGATGCGTCGTGCCGGTTCTGCGACTCCTGGCCAACGCGACTTGATGTACAGACCACCAGTGCTGTTGGAGAAGATGTTATTCCGGATCGTGATGTCAGCGTTCAGCGCCGTGGGCTGATCTGCGGCTGCAGTCAGAATGAGAGCGAACCCAACTTGCCCGTGCACCCAATTGTTTTCGAAGAAGTTCTCCTCGATTAGCAGGCGGCGCGCTGCCTTGCTTTCAAACAGGTTCTTTACGAGCCAGGTCTTGCCCCAAGACAGTGGCTTGTAAAAATGATTGCGCCGTATTGTAATGTCAGTTGGAATTACACCACCAGGAATGGAACCAGAACCGCCACCGAAATTTATGTTCTGACCCGAGCCCTCGAGAAGATTGTCCTCGATCAGGAACGGACCGGTGCCAGCCCACGAGACAATGGCTTGCGCATCGAACGCGGAAGAATGGCAGTCCGACAGCCACGAATGCACGACTGCAGCGGCGCGACCATTCAGCGCGATACAGCGACGCGTGTTGCCTGTGGCTGTCCCGTGTACATACACTCGATCAAAGACCACATCGTCCGGCAGGTCTTCAACGGAGCGTTCAAGTGTATGGCCGATCAGGACGACGCCGAATGTCTCCATCGACGTGCTGCCCATCCCGATCTCCAACCCAACGAAATGCCACCCACCAGCACGTGTCTCCGTACGAATCGCGGCGATGCCGTTGGGCGTGAGAATCTTCGCGAACCGCGCGGCTGAGGCGGGGGTCACGCGTCGTGAGGAGTCGGCTGGAATGGTGGCTGACCTAACGATTACGCGCCCGGTGCCAGCGGAGCGTGCCGGCAATGTAAAGTTTCCTTCGTAGACTGAGCCGTCGGGTAGGACGATCTCGTCGCCCGACTGGGCGGCATTCAACGCAGTCTGGAGCGCAGTTGAGTTGTTCGCCGCCACCGAGATCAGCCTACCTGTGCGTGGTCGCAGTGTCGTGTTGACTGTAAACCGCGGCAACTCCGCATTACCTACCGGTCCCTCGGCAAAAGGCTTGAGCGGACCGGCTGGGGGTTGCGGCAGAACTGGCTGGACAGTATCGACTGGCACCGTCGGCACCTGAGCGGGCACCACGACCATAATCGTGTCGATTCCTCTTGATGACCGCAAGAAAAGCTTGGCACGCCCAGTCGCGCCAATCGTGACTCGGCCGCGCTGGCTCAAAGGAAGAGCGACTGCCGCGTCACTGGACCGAATCACGCCGCTGAATGGCATCGTTTCGGAGATCTGTTGGAATTCAGATGAGCTCGGTTGAACGTCAGCGGTGAGTCGCGACATCCGCCGGCGGCTCAGCGACTGGATTTGGATCTGGACGAGTAGTTGGAGAGTATCCCCGATGTCACCCACAATGGAGTCGACCTGACCGATGACGACTTTGCGGGTGACAGACGTTCGCGCCGCCGAGAGGCCTGTCGAGACCGACGCCGATTTCGCTGTCGAAAGGAACAGCGTTGGATCGCTGGTAGCATCCGTGCATGCACCGAGACTGAGTGCCGCGCATACGATCGCGATCATTTTGTTCCGTGACGTACGCATTTCCCCTCCGTCGGGGAAAAAGGTCGGTAGCCCGACTGGCATGGAACCGAAGTCCGTTAGCCTCGTGGCTTTGCGTCGCCGGCTTTCGCCGGGTGTGCCCTTGTCGCCTCAACCCCCCAGAGGGGTCACGCGATTGTGGAAATTGACAGGACGGGTCGGGAAGGTGGGCCAGACGTGGCCTGAAGTCCGTTGCCAAACCAAAGACGAACTTCGCGCCACGCCGCAACCGCGAATCGAGGTTACGATACCTGGCTGAGCAGTTGCTCAGTTCTCATCTCCCAGCAAGATCCGAGCCACAATTTCTAGTCATGTTCAGAATTGGATTTGCCTCGCGCGGGGCTTAGTGGTCGCCACACCGCCCGCTCATACGCTGCGGCCCGGGCACTGAGGGCGACGACAGCTGCCGTACCCGGTTTGCTTGCTGCGCGAGACCACGGCACGAACGGGTATTCCGCAGAGACGTAGCACGCAAGAGACAAACAGATGTCTCGGTCAACGACTCGTGGGTTTGCGCAGGACCGAGATGAATGCGAGTACGTACCGCGTCTCGCCATAACGTCAGTGCAGCGCAGACATGACGAAATCAGGATACTGATACTGGCTCATTCAGTGCGCGGAACTGCCTCTCGGCCGACGATCAGATGGCCTTCACATTCAAGATCGCGCAGAGTGGCGGTACAAACGCTGGTACCCAGTTCCACATGAGCCACGTCACCATATCCAGAGCTCTCCAACTCGGTCAGCACAGCGAAAGTCTTTGCGCGCTTGTCGGAAGCATCCTCACCGTGCAGTTCAATGTAGATGATCGGCTTGCACTCCGATAGCAGATTGCGTGCGCCACTGAGGACGTTTGACTCAAAGCCCTCGACATCAATCTTGATGAAGTCAGGCTTCGGGATTGCGCCTGTTGCCCACAGTGCATCGAGCGTTGTGACGGGTACCTCGACATGCATCGCATCCGGCATCCTGCCAACCTCTGCCTGAATCTCAGCGGCCGCGGTCGCCCCGCCGGGCATCCGAGGGTCCATCACGAGATGAAGCGTTCCCGATTCTGCGCCGACGGCACACGGGTGCACGTGGATGTCGAGCTTCGGGTTCAATTTGAGATTCTCGTGTAGCCGCGAGCGATTGAGTGGCATCGGCTCAAAGGCATGCACCGTTGCGCCTTTGGATGCGAAGAACAGCGCCGTGAGCCCGTGAAACGCTCCAACGTCGAGTACGAGCTTCCCGCGCAGGTCGAGCGCCCGAAGGCATTTATACTCCGCCGTTTCCGAATCCGGTTGCAGCCAAGCGGGGATGAACCCCAGACCTCCCTTTCGACGGAGGCCCGCGACGAGACCTCGACGCGCGACATATACATTGTTGGAAAAGAGTCGCTGACTAATCGCGGCGACAATCCGATGCTTCAGGGTGTAGTGCTGCATTGCTCGGGGTGAGGCAGGATAATTGTCGAGGAGACGAGCCAGCATCCGCTTACGTACGCCAGTCTAACCAGCCGCACCTGAAGACAACGAACACGTGACACCGTCTCACATGCCGCGCTGGTGACGAGGTGTGACGCTCGGGGCCGCATTTCGGAGACGGTCGCGTCGCGTGCTCGCTGGTCTAGACCAGTTCGGTTGCGGGACAAAAGCAGAATTCGTATCGCGTTCAGCGTGAATCAATGTGAAGCATGTCAGCAGCTGCATGAAGAGTACTCGGCACGGTCGCCAAGCAAGCGTCGTGCTGGCCGCAAGCGAAGGCACCAGCCCTCCCAGAGTAGCGGTTGCCAAAAATAGGCAGCCAGTCCAGCTTACGTTCTGAATCTGCTGTGCAGGCTGGGTCAAAGCGCTGAGCCGTGTCCACGGCGTCGCGTTTCTCTACAAGCCGGCGGGAACACCGTCTTCGTCAATGGTGGGGCGGACCGGTGGCGGCCAGTCGGATCGTGTGAAGCGCCTGAGGAAGGGCTTAAACCCGAGTTTCGCATGGTACACCCGACGGGATTGCCCGCGTCACGCGTTGCGGGCGTGGCAAATCGATCGTCGTATTTAGTGGCGCATGCCCGATCTGATACATCTCGGTGCAGTTATCCAGATATTCGCCCTAGAGCTCGCTTGCCGAGCACGTACTCCACATCCGTATAGCTTTGCTCTCTATCGCTTCGTTCATCGTGAAGGCAGCTACCGTCTTAACCCCTGTCGTTCCTTCTGCTGCACTGCTCCCGTGACGTTCAGTCGACAATGGATGCGCTCGGACATCCGTGCGGCGGCCGATCGCGTGCCGCAAACGCCTGCGTTCGGTCGACGTGGCGCGACGACTCCCCTTGGAACCCAGGGGGGCGCCGAGAGTCTGGCACCTGCACTCACGAACGCCGCGGGCGGCGACATGATCTCCCGGGCAGCGGTTAGCGGCTTCGCACCGCGCGCGACGCTAGTTGTAACGCTGATGGCGGCGGTTCTCGTGTTTCGCCTGCACGAAGTGTATCCACCGCTGTCTGCGGTCCGGCCGGCATTAGTGTTAACCATTGCAGGCGTGGGATACCTGCTCGTCCGCACCCGTCCCGCGGTGTTTAGTGAAGTGGCCGCCGATCCGATGTTCCGCCTTGTCATCCTGCTCCTCGCCTGGGCGGCATGCACGATACCGACATCGATCTGGAAGGGTGGCTCGTTGGCCGCATGGCAGTCGCTGATGCTGAATACGGTGCTGGTGGGAGCGACGCTGTGCATCCCGCCGACAGAGGCCGCCTACCGGTTTCTGCGGAATGCATTCCTTACGTTCGCCACGGTCCTCGGCGTCGCTCTGTTCTCATTGGGCAAGATGGTGGCCGATGACCGATACAGTGTGTCATACAGTCTCGATCCAAACGACCTCGCCGCAGTGTTTGCGATGTGCGTCCCGTTCGCGCTGGGAATTGTCTTTGCCAGAAAGGCACGATTCATTCATCGCGTTATTGCCCTCGCGGTCGCCGGGCTGCTGATCGCTGGCGTAACTCGCACTGGCTCTCGCGGCGGAACGCTGGCGGTGCTTGGCGCACTCGTCACGCTCTTCATATACCTCCCGACGAACCGAAAGACGCTTCTGTCTGCAACAGTGATTCCGCTGCTCATCGGCGGCTTCGTTCTCGGACCTCAGAGCTATCGCGACAAGATTGCGGGGCTCGCGGCGGGCGAACAAGACTACAATCAAACGACCTACGGAGGTCGCATTCAGGTGTGGCAGCGTGGAATGGGCTACGTCGTAAGCAATCCATTGCTGGGATTGGGCGTCGGAAACTTCACCACGCAGGAGGGTGAAGTGATGAAGGAGTCCGGAATACCAGGGCACTGGATGACCGCGCACAATACGTATGTACAAACTGCCGCAGAGCTTGGCATTCCCGGGTTGTTGATCCTTCTCACAGTGCTCGGGACAGCGCTAAGGCTCGGTCATCGCACCGCCAGAAGTTTACTGGAGGATGCCGCACCCGTGTCGGGCATGATCGGCTTTATGGTCGCGGCGTTCTTTCTTTCGCACGCATATGCATATCACTTCTTCGGGCTGCTTGCACTAATCGCTCTTCGTGCTCGAACAGCGAGTCGAGAGACCGAGGTTGTCAGAGCGCCACGTCCATCGGGGCGCCGAGGGTGACAATGATCGACGTCCGGCACCTAAACCCGACTACATCGCTACCTCGCGAATGGCTGCTTCGACGCGCCCTGCAACGGCCATCCACGTGAATCGATCGCGCGCATGCTGCCGGCCAACTTGACCCATTCGCTGGCGTAGCTCCGGATTCACAGCGAGCTGCTGTAGGCGCGCCGTCAGTGCGTCGATAGCGTCAACCGGCACCAGAAAGCCAGTCACGCCATCCACTACCATCTCAGGAATCGCAGACAGTTCACTCGCGACAACGGGAAGCCCCGTCAGCATGGCTTCCGCCACTGCGATGCCAAATGGTTCTCGCCGCGTCGGCAGACAGAAGATGTCCGCTTCACGATACACGTCGGCCAAACGCACGACATCGCTCGGAACACTCTTGTCTAGGAATCCGACAAAGTCCACGAAGTCATCGCGCACGTCGAGCGCGGTGGGACCGACTAGTGTCAAGCGCACATCAGTACCCGCCGCGCGAAGCCGCCGGCACGCCTCGAGCAGGAGGTCACCACCCTTCCGCGTAAACTCGCGGCCCACGAACAGGATTCGGACTGGTGCTAGTGGATCGGACAATCGATCTCCCGTCACTGCCGACAAGTCGATGCTCGGGCCGACGTAAGTGACACGAACCCGAGCTTTACTGACACCGGTCACGGCCGCAATTCGTCGGCCGGCGTATTCGCTCCATGGCATGACGCGCGCGGCGGCTGTCATGAGGCCTCGTTCCCGACCTGCCACGTCTTCCTGATCCTTCGCGTTCAGCGCACCCATCCAGCTGAATGGCTCGTCGCGCGTCACAAGCGCGCAGGTGTCACACCAGATTAGAACTGGTATCCCTGGGCGCGATGCATCAAAGGCACTGCCGAACTGAATGATCGCATCAGGTCGATCGGACAGCCCCTCGAGGGCACGTTGTGCAAGCTGTGTACGAGCCGCGAATGCGCGACGATGAAGATGATATCGGCCGCTCCATCGCTCCTTGGAGTTCGCCCATGTGGCGACAGCGACTGCGGCTCGCCGAGCACCGTACAGTTCGCAATCGATCGCATGGACCCGGTGGCCGCGCGCGCGGAGCGCGGCGATGAGCATGGCGGGCGAATTCGCTCCGGCCGCACCCGCGTCCTGTGGGTCACCTTCACCGACGAAGGCGATGCGCAACGAGGGAAGCTTTGCAATCACTGTCAACCGTCCGAGACTCGGGTGGCCGATTCTGCGTCGGGTTCCAGCACGTTGGTCTGTGGCTCTGAGATCGGCGTTCCGTGCACTGAGCGCACAACGCGAGCAGGCACCCCAGCGGCAATCGAACCCGGCGGTACCGACCGCGTCACGACGGCACCAGCAGCGATTACGCTCCCGCTGCCAATGACCACACCAGGAAGTATCGTCACGCCAGCGCCAACCCAGACATTGTCACCAACCACCACCGGCTGGATGTCCGCGTCCGAGGGTCGCTCACCGCGCAATCGACGAGCCGGATCGACCGGATGCGCACTCGAGTCCATAACACGAACGCCGGAAGCAAAGAGGCAATCATTACCGATGCGAATAGACTTTGTAATTGTGAACGAACATTCATGGCCGATGTGAGTTCGATCGCCAACGACGAACTCCGGCGTGTCGCGCGCAGACCAAGAGAACATGATGTTGCACTTGCCATCGATGCGGGAATCATTACCAACCACAATACGACCATCGCCAACGATCCAGTGCACGTAGACACCAGTACGAAAGTTTCGGCCAACCTGTGCTGCATAGCCCCGGAAAATCGGTTCTGCCACGAACACTCGTGTGAACCAGAACACTACGCTGCGGCCGGCAACGAATAACGCGCGATAGCCGCGAGCGAAGGGTGATGGGAAGGGCAGCGAAAAATTCACCACGCCGTACGCCATTCTTCTCAGGATGCGTCCAACTCGCGTATCAGCACGCGCAGCAGTCAGGACGCGTCGCCGTAGTGAGGTCACTGACGACGCGCCCGTTCGTACACATCCGTGTACGCATCAATCATGGCACTTCGACCAAAACGTCCGCGCGCATCGTTCTTCACGCGGTCAGCCAGCTGCATTGCGCCGACTGGATCGCGTGCGATCCCAGTGACCACGCGCACGAGCCCCTCGATGTCACCTCGTCCAATGATCCACTCGGGTGCCTTTCGCATCACGGCACCAGAGTCACCGACGTTGCTGACAATACACGGCAACCGCAGCGCAACTGCCTCCAGCAGTGCGATCGACGTCCCCTCAGAATCCGATGGCAGTACCAGCGCATCTGCAGCGAGCATAAGCTGGTGCACGTCCTGCTCCGGCACTACACCGAGCCACGTGATGAACGGTTGAAGTTCAAGCTCCTCGGCCAGCGCCACATACGCGGCTTGGTCGCCGCCGCGTCCGCAGAACTCCACGCGGGTGTCTATTCCCAAATCAAGCAACTGGCGCAAGGCGCCCAGCGTGACATCTTGGCGCTTGACTTCATCCAGCCGCGCGACGTGCAGCAATCGGATCGGTCCAGCCGCGCGAGCCGGGCGCTCGCAGTCGATGTCCAGCTTACCAATACCATTTCGAACGATATCCATCGGACACCAGCGATCGAGCCACCAGCGGTGCGCATAGTGCCGCAAGTCCTCGGACACGAGGACAAGGTGATCGGTACGAACGGATCCGAGAAACTCAACCAGCCGAATCCGGAAGAGCTGCGGATACTGCTCCCCGTGTAACGTGTAAACAAATGGTGCGCGTGTGGCGGCGCGAATTGACCTGGCGTACGACCACCAGTTCCCGCCATGCATGTGCACAATGTCGTGCGGTACTGCCTGCAAGGCTCTGGTGAGCGGCTCCACCCGTTGCCATGGCCGCACCTTCGGTGCGTTCAGCACGAGAAGCGGGTAGCCAGACGCGACGAGTCGCTCTCCAAGTGCACCGGCATCATGCACGACAATCGCACTCGCATCGATGCCGGCGAGCCGCTGTCCCTGCACCAGTTCCGCGACTACACGTTCGAGGCCTGCCAACTGCAACTCGGTGACGACATGAACGACCCGTAATGCGCCGGCGGGAACATGAATTCCCCGGACATCGTCCGTGATTGGCTCACCAACAGATGCCGTCATATCCCGTAGCCTCCGGTGGCTGCGCGGAGAAGAGTCGTGCTAGATCAATGACGTGTCGGCCGCGAAACGCCTCCGCCCCAAGGCCACGGATCTCGCCGGTGGCGTTGCCTACGATTACCACGTCCCCGTGCGCGATCACCTCCGAGGCCGTTGGTCGAACGAGGGACCAGATGTGCGGGATCTCTCCCTCAATGTACTCTTTGTTCGATCCGATCAATCGTGCTTCGCTCACGTCGCGGTCGTAAATCGCGAGATCCAATCCTTTTCCCACCATCAGCTCAATCAAACTCACCAGCGGGCTCTCCCGAAGATCGTCTGTTCCTGGCTTGAAGCTCATTCCTAGAATGCCGACTCGACGCTGACCCGTTCGCACCACCAAGTCAAAAGCACGTTGCACCTGCAGTCTGTTGCTCTCCAGTGTTGCGCGGAGTACCGGTGTTTCGATATCGAGCTCGCGCGCCTTGTGCGTCAGCGCACGCAGGTCCTTCGGGAGGCAGCTGCCGCCGAACGCAAAGCCAGGCTTCAGATACGCTGGCGAGATATTCAGCTTTCGATCTTCGCAGAAAATACGCATCACTTCATGGCTATCGACACCAAGCGCCTGACACACGTTGCCAATCTCATTGGCGAAGGCAACCTTCAATCCATGAAAGCTATTGCAGCTGTATTTAATCATCTCTGCCACGCGCACGGCGACGCGATGTACTGGCGCATCGAGGCCGGCATAGAGACCAGCGACCGCATCGCCTGTCGTGCTTTCATCCGCACCCACGAGGGTAAACGGAGGGTCTGAAAAGTCCTTCAGACTCGTACCCTCTCGGAGGAACTCGGGATTGCTCGCCACACCGAAGTCCACGCCCGCCCGCTTGCCGCTTGCGCGTTCAAGCGCCGGCACGGCTACGCCATGCACCGTACCCGGTAGGACAGTGCTCCTGACGACGACCACATGAAAGGACGATTTGTCCCGCAGGGCAACACCGATCTCTTCGGAGACGCGCTCAACGTAGTGAAGGTCCAGCGCACCGTTCGAGCGGCTCGGCGTACCCACACAGATGAGGGAGAGGTTGGTCGTACGCACCGCCTCCGCCACGTCAGTCGTTGCGCGCAGCCTGCCGCTCGCGACCTGTGCTGCAACCAGCTCGGTGATCCCCTCCTCGACGATGGTGCTTGTGCCCGCGTTGATGAGATCCACCTTCGTCCGTGAGACATCCACGCCGACGACGGTGTGTCCCTCTCGAGCGAAACTCGCTGCCGAGACGCAGCCCACATAGCCAAGGCCAAAAATGCTTACGTCGCTCATGTACGGACTTCCGCG
>Ga0163144_10031011_pt1 | contig 10211 bp, 5 predicted proteins | sample OliLak19BULKMAT1_FD_123175 | JGI IMG/M metagenome (GOLD analysis project Ga0163144, IMG submission 123175) | Freshwater microbial mat bacterial communities from Lake Vanda, McMurdo Dry Valleys, Antarctica - Oligotrophic Lake LV.19.BULKMAT1 | ecosystem: Environmental > Aquatic > Freshwater > Lake...
CTATTCTCTAGTATATTTTCTTTTTCGCCACCAGCTATTTACAAAGCCAAAAACAAGAACAGCACCTATTGGAACAAGCATATTAATTAATTGCCATTCTGTTTTTTCGGATCTGATTTTTTCCTTATCCAATAATCGTAATTCAATTTCTTTGGTTCTAACTTCAATTAAATTGCTTTCATCACACAGGTAATCTATACAGTTTAAAATAAATTTTTTATTGGCAAACAATACTGGCTCTCCAAAAGTTTGGCTTGCAAAACGATCAAATCCCAAGGGATATATTTCTCCTGTCCCTTGCTTCACCTGATTTCGAATCATGTCGCCATCTGAAATAACAATCATGCTATTTTGTGCAATGCTTGCTTTGAATGGAATATTGATATTTTTTTTCATTCCATCCACATGTTCATACAATGATTTGAAAGGCCCTTCGAGCAATACAGCCACCGGGCGAAAAGGTTTATTAAAAACTGCCGGGTTCGGTTTTATACCTAAGATATCGAGCGATACATTTGCCGGATTACCTGCAGTTCTTGAATATTCTGAAGAGTGAAGAAGAATCGTTTTCTTAATACTAGCATTGGCTGTCGTGTCAATGGAGCTTACAAACTGCGTCCATACACCGCCCATATTTTTTACAATGGGATGGATACTATCAGCTGGATTTACGAGTGGATAAAATATCCAAGGCATAAAGCTAGGTTTACCCGAGCCTCCTCTTGACATCACCGGAATACCATGGCATTGAATATCCTGAACCAAATCAGGATTTATTCTCACACCGTATCTAAAGAGCAGATCACCCAAATTTAAATCATAATCCGTGGTAAAGATGGTACCATACCTGCCAACACTGTCCATTTCAGCATTTAGACTTTCAACGAGCCATAATACTTTACCCCCATTCATGACATATTGATCAATCATAAATTTCTCAACCTCCTGAAAATGGGTCCGGGGCTTTGCTATGATGATACCTTTATATTGATTAAGTTTTTCAATAAGCTTGCTTATTAAAACCTGAGGCCCGCGCACCCCTGAATCCAAAACAGCCCTACCAACCTGTTTTAAGCAATTGGTGTCAGTAATATTCAAACTAAACCTACTTACTGAATAAAAACCACCTAACTCTTTTGCAATGTCAGCAACATCCATATCGGGCAATTCACCATGCCCAGTAATAAGAGCAAGTCTTACTTCTTTCCCGGCAACGCATTTGCGAATAACGTTACCAATCTCATATTCTAATAATTCAATAGATTCATTAATATCTTGTTCGATGGTGTTGCCAAATTTTTTTTTTAGCAAATTAACGCTAAACTCTTGGCCTCTATAGAAAACAGTTGCTCCAGGAATAATGTATTTATCTGTAGGTGCTTGATCCGCTTCAATATCCGGGCGAGAAATTTCCAAACCTTTCTGAGTAAATTGCTTAAGAATTTCTTCCTTTTCTGAAATCTCCTTATCCTTTAAAACATCTTCAAATTCAAATTCAATATGAGAGCCTGCAACAATTCTAAATTCATTGAGCATATCGCGTGTGGCCTCTTTTAATCGCTTGTAATTGGCAGGGAATTCCCCGTCTAGATAGATGGTAAAAAAAGCGACATCATCCATCTGTTTAAGAAGTTTTTTGGTGGAAGGTGCCAAGGTGTATCGCTTTTCCTTTGTTAAATCGAAACGATAATAAAGGACATCCGACAATAAATTGATAATAATTAAAGCACCAATAAAGAGAACTAAGGAAACATTATTTTTCCCTTTTCCTCTGCTCTTAACTTGTTCTATAAGGCGCTTTATCATTTGCTCTTCTCAGTCATTTTAAAAGTTAGGCCTAAAAATAAAACTGTAAAACTCAGAAAGTAAATTACATCGCGGGTGTCAAGCACTCCGCGGCTGATGCTTTGATAATGATAATTTATTCCAATCCATTCCAATAAAAAATCAATTGGAGCAAGTGCACTTAATTTGCTTATTTGCTCAAAAGCAGAAAAACAAAAATAGCACAAAAACATACTCACAATAAATGAAATAATTTGATTTTCGGTGATTGAGGAAGAAAATAGGCCAATGGCCACGTAACAGCTTCCAAGAAATAACAATCCGAAATAAGAACCGATTGTAGCTCCAATATCCAAATTACCAATTGGAGAACCAAGTTGATAGATGGTATAGAAATAGATAAGAGTCGGTAAAATTGAAAACAGAACCAAAACGAGACCAGCCAAATATTTGGCAATAATTATTTGAGCAGCACCAATGGGTTTTGTTACGAGAGATTCGTATGTACCCATGCGTTTTTCTTCTGAAAACGAACGCATTGTTATGGCAGAAATCAGAAAAATAAATACCCAAGGAGCCATATTAAAGAGCATATCCATGTTTGAGTAACCAAAGTCCAGAACATTGCTGTCGGGAAAAATCCACATAAACAATCCAATAGCCAGCAAAAAAACAACAATGACAATGATTGCAATGAGTGAGCTTAAAAAACTTCTGATTTCCTTTTTAAGTAGATGTATCATTAATCTTTTGTAAGGTGTTGAAAAATTTCCTCTAAACGCTGCTCTTCTTCATTTTGTTGAAGAATCACATTATTGGTTTCCACTGCAAATTTGAAAACAATTTCACGAAGATCCGTTCCTTTGGTTGCTGCCAGCTTCCAACGGTTTCTTCCATTTTCGGTAACCATTTCTACACCAGGTATTTCTTTCAATTGTTGTTTTAGCACTTCATTTTTAAATTCAACATGAAGTATTAGCGAGGCTTTAAAACGTTTTTGAAGATTAACCGTGGCATCGTCAGCCACAATTTTGCCCTTATTTATAATAATAACCCTGTCGCACATGGCTTCTACCTCCTGCATAATGTGGGTAGATAGCAATACTGTACGATCCTTTCCAAAATCAGTTATTAATTTTCGGATATCGTTTATCTGATTTGGATCAAGACCAGAAGTTGGTTCATCAAGAATAAGTACCCTTGGGTTATGAATCATTGCTTGCGCCAATCCAACCCTTTGCCTGTAACCCTTTGACAAGGCTCCAATCTTTTTATTTTGTTCAGGAGAAAGACCTGTGTTACCAATAATGGTTTTTATAATCTTACTAACCTCACCTTTTAAACCATAAATACCTGCCACAAAATTGAGATACTCTTTTACATACATATCCAAGTATAACGGATTGTGTTCAGGCAAGTAGCCAATGCTTCTTTTTACTTCAAGAGGTGAAACTTGTGTGTCGAATCCACAAATTTGAGCTTTGCCAGATGTTGGCAAAACAAAACAGGTTAACATTTTCATGGTTGTTGATTTACCTGCGCCATTCGGGCCTAAAAAACCAACAATCTCTCCTTGTTTTATAGCAAAGGAAATATTGTCAACAGCTTTTTGTTCGCTATATTCTTTTGATAACCCTATTACATCAATAGACATTTATAAATCAGATTAACTTTAGAATGTTAGTACAAAAATTGTGTATCAAAAATGGCATAGGAGCTAATTTGCAACTTGAGGTGCAATATTAACTACTATGCCTGAATATTTTCAAATAAAGCTTACTAAAAAGCGGTAGTATTTAATGAAAGGGAATCTATTTAAGTTCTAACTTTAAAGATTGCTCGCCTGCTTGACTATAAACCTTTAGATAATAAATACCTCTTGACCATTGACTAACGTCAACACTATATTTACCAAAACCGGAATAAGCTTCTTGTGAATATACCATTTTGCCATTTAAATCATAGATTGATAATATGGCATTGGCATCCTTTGCGAGCCACTCAATATGTAACAAGTTTGAAGCAGGCACTGGATAAACTTTGAGTCCAGGAATTTTTGCATTCTCTTTTACATTGATAAAACAGAATTTTGTTTTTACTGATTTATCGTCAATTCCATCGCAACCATTATTATCTTTAACTGTAACTTCATATAAACCTGCTTTCTTAACCTTAATGATTCGCGTTGTAGCACCTGTACTCCATTTAAAAGAAGTAAATGGACCTGCATCAAGATAAATTGAATCTTTTTCACAGATGGTCGTGTCCTTTCCTAATTCAGGAATTGGATTTTTAACAGATACTAATTTAATGGTATCTGCGAAAACACATCCATTTTTTCCTGTTACTCTTAACCAATAACTTCCTGGAAAAAACACTCCGTAGATTGAATCGGTGGAACCATCATCCCATTTATATTTTGAAACATTAGATGGACCTTTGAGTATTCTTCCACCACTTGCACATACGCCTCCATCAGGTCCTAAACTAAAGGTAGGGTCTTGTTTTTTGCCAATTTTAATTGAATCTATATGTATACAACCAAAACTATTGTTAGCCTGCAAGATATACAAGCCTGCCTTTGTTATTACTCTATTTGCACTGAAAGAAGATACACCGTTCCAATAAAAATTAGTTAAAAATGTAGGTCCGTTAATGGTATATGGGAGTCCTTCACATATGGAGGTATCATTACCAAGACTAAAAGTGGATGCAGGATTATTAAATATTACTTTATTGTCAGTAAACTTACATCCAAATTGATCAATAACTGTTAAGGAATGTGTTTTTTCCTCAGATGTTAAAAAGTTTTGGGTTGTAGCTTGTCCACTATTCCAATTATAACTTTTCATACTAGCTGGACCTATCAGGGTGATCTTAGTATTTTCGCAGATTGTTGTGTCATTACCAAGGTTAAATATAGGGAGTTGTTTCATACTAACTTTCATTGTATCCTTATAGGTACAAGTTGTTGTATCGGTAACTGTTAATATGATGGTATCTGCTTTATTTACAGTAATGGTTTGACCTGAGCTACTAACGTGCTTTCCTTTCCAGTTGTAATCAATCATACCTGAACGGGCAGTAATCTGAACTGAGCCATTAAAACAGAAAAAAGTATCTCTTACGAAGTTGGTATTTGTAAGACCGGTTTTTAAAGCTACAGAAATAGTGTTTGAATCTGCTAAACATTTACCATCTGATGAAGTTACTACGAGTTTGTAGGTCTCAGAACCTGCAGGTGTTACCAGAGGATTAGCTTCTGTTGATTTAAAACTTCCACCAACTTGTGTCCATTTATAAACATAACCGGGAATTGCAACCTTACCCAATCTTACCGATTGGCCTTTGCAAACACGCAGACTTGCTGCGGCCATTTGAGCTTGCAATTTGCAGCAAAGCACGGAATCAAACGTATTGCTAACTGTCTTACTTGTTAATGATATGCTATTAAAAATAGCACCGAATCTAATTTTACCAAATTTACCTGATTTTAAGGTAAAACCAAAATTACTACCTGAACCTGTTTTCTGATTACATTGGCTTACACCTTTAGGATCCATTCTTATTAAGTAGAGGTCATTTCCATTGGTAGTTTTAAAAGAATTGCTTGAGCTAAACATGGTAAACCCACCATCAAGGGTACGTGTAATTTCACTTGGCCAATGTCCGTCGGTAGACGCGCCGCCAAAGAAGTTGAGTGCATTAATAACTCCAGTATTATTGGTGTTTAAATAAAAAGCATCTCTTCCATTGGTACCATTAATGGCATACCCTGTTATAGAGTAGCTTTCATCAGGATTAACAATCAGTGAAAAGGCACGTGAACTTCCTCCAAGATTATATGTATATGTATTTTTTATATTACCTAAGGTATCAATTATCGAAAGTAATACATCCGTACTTCCAGGTCCTCCATTAGTCCAACCTGTTGCAATGTATTGTCCTTTGCTATATTTTATATCCCAAATTTGGTCATTTCCGGTAGAACCATAATTTTTAAAACACAAGGAATCGCCTTTAGAATTAAACCTCGCTATGAAAAAGTCTTCATCTCCAGGTACACCTGCGTTTCCACCGATGGTAATTGCATCATCAACAACAACACCGACCACAGCAACAGCTCCTGTAAAATCCTCTACAAGAGAATAGCCTTCCTCATTTTTTAATCCTCCAAAATTTCTTTGCCAGATAAAAGTACCAGAAGAAGAATATTTTGCAAGAAAAGCGTCTTTACCTGCAGAGTCTGTTTTGATATATCCTGTAACATAGATGTCATTATTAAATCTTGATTCAAGAACGTTATAAACATCCTGAGCACTATCGCTATTGAAATATTTACTCCATACGATATTTCCATTTGGATTGGTTTTAAACATCAAACCATCCCCTTTATTGGATGAAGTGGTACCTACAACGATATAACCAGAATCACTTGTTTGTTTTACTTTCCAAGCTACATCGTCACCTGTAGTCCCATACGTTTTATTCCAAAGTACCTTACCCAAGCCGTCTGTTTTGATCAAATAGGCATCTTGCTTTCCTGCCCCATTGCTTGTAGTATATCCGGCTAGGATATAACCTCCATCTTTGGTTTGAGACATGCTATAACTTCGTTCGTCACCAGTGCCACCGATTATTCTTTGAAATTTAGTATTTTGGCCTTTGGAGCTAAAAACAGAAATAACAAGAACGGACGTTAAAATGAGTGTTTTGTATAATTTATTTTTCATAGAATATAATTGGCTTCAAAGCACGGTAATTTTATGCAATTAGACAATTTATATGCTTCAAATGTCGATAAAATGAGATTTCAATGAGTAGATATTGAACAAAACGAGTAAATTTTTGTTATTTTTTTACACTTATTTTGAAGTTTTAAAAAAAAACTTGCCATTAATTGCATTTTTTTCTTGTCAGCTTGCTTAAAACAAACTCAAAATACAAGTACTATGATAAATTCAGAGGATTCAACTAACAATAATTCAATGCCTTCCAATAATAAGGAATGGCAGGACAAATTGAGTTCTGAAGAATACGAAGTTCTTAGAAATAAAGGAACAGAAAGGCCTTACACTGGCAAATTTAACAATCACTTTGAATCAGGTATTTATGTTTGTAAAGGTTGTGGAATAGAACTCTTTCGTTCTGAAGCTAAATTTGAATCTCATTGCGGATGGCCAAGTTTTTATGAAGGGATTGACAAATCAAAGATTAAGGAAACGAGGGACATAAGTCATGGTATGACCCGGATTGAAGTAACATGTAATAAATGTGGCGGTCATTTAGGACATGTGTTTGATGATGGGCCAAAAGATAAAACCGGTTTGCGTTATTGCATCAATTCTGTTTCTTTAGGTTTTGTTCCTATCGAAAAATATGATTCCTTGCAAAAAAAATAGGATAGGTAAAAGATTTTAAGACCTTAGGACTTCTTTCTCATTATTGGATTTCGATTTTTATTAAAATTCATGGTTTATAATTAGGAAATATTTTTAAAACTTTCAAAACATTATTAAGATATTGTTTCCTAAAAATTTTGTTTTGAACCAATTTTCACCTTTTAATTCATAAATTTTGACACATCTATTGTTTGTGTATCGCAATAAACGCAGACTGGTTTTCAGTTAATTGGTTGTGATGGATAAGAAATAATCTTTGAATTTTTACCATTTATTAGAGCCTAATTGGTATAATACTTCTATAGATTCTTCTACCATAAATATGCTCATTAATTAGAGCAAGTCGCCAAGGAAAAATTAATTTTAGAACAGAGAAGTTTCCTGCAATTTTCGCCTCTAACGGTACTCAAATCATCATGTCTTCAATACCATTTGTCAATTTTTTACGACCTAGGATTTCATTCATGGGATAAAATATTTTTATTTAAATCAAAAGTTTTTATTTTTACTTGAAAAATGAAAATAAATAATATTTTTGTCCAAATAAAATAAAGGTGCCTATAAAAGAGAAAATTACCAAATTACACCCTTTTTAAAATAAGCTATTTACCATCCCAAAAGTGGATTGGTAGGCGTGCAATTTAGTTTCTCTAAGGAATACCTTTCAACTTATTTAATATTATTTTGGATACAAAACTTAACACAGATGATACAAAAAAAAATTATTAAACACAGAATGCGATTCACTATTCAGCGGTTATTTAAATTTGGTTTATTCGCCCTGATACTTTTCAATTTTTGCGACCTAGCCAAGGCACAACCTGTTTTTTTCAACGGCGCAAGCGGAACAACCTCCAATACTATCCCGCTTAGCAGCACAAGCAATAAGGTGCAGTGGATTTATGGACCAACATTGTTCAACACAGCTGGGGCAACTGGCACCCCTTCGCCCTCAGGCTTAATAACAAAAATTTATTTTCGTCTTGGCACAACTGTTAATAGTTCAGCAAATTATACAGATTTCACTATTTCTTTAGGACAAAATCAGGGAAAGAATACAACATGGAGTTCTACAACCTACGCATCAGGTCTAACACAAGTTTTTTATGCTTCAAGTTTCACAATGACAGGTGCAACATCTTCTTCATGGTATGGAATTACCCTCAACACTCCTTTTGCCTATGACCCCTCACTCTCTTTGGTATTCGACCTCAGAGTAGCTTCTGGAACAGGCAATCATGTTTCTCTAACAACAGCAGGTGGAAATCAAAGAAACTTTGGCACCTTCGCTTCCTCTTCAGGAACCATTGGAGCTGGTTTGGTTGACTTTGGTTTCGATCTAAAACCATCACAAAATGATTTATCAGTTTTAGGTATTACTGGATTATCAAATACCTGTGGTTTAACTTCTGATCCAGTTTTTGTACAAATAAGAAATACAGGGATAGTTGATATTGCGGCTGGACAAAATATACCAGTTAGAACAGTTGTGACGGGTGGAGGGAGTGCAACACTTAGCAGACCTTTCAATAAAGCACTTAAAGTTGGAGTTACAGATACTATTCATATCGGAAACCTCAACACAGCTGCTATGACAGGTGCCGTTTCTCTAAGGTCATTTATAACATATTCGCTTGATTCAGTTCGTTACAATGATACCAATGTTACGGCTAGAAGTTTTCTTGGATCAAAAAAAGTAGTTCCTGATTACACCTTCACATTCAAATGTGACTCGGTAAAATTTACAAACGCCACCAAAGATGCCTGTAATTCCATTACAGGATATCGCTGGGATTTTGATAACGGGAAGACCTCTACCATTGCTTCCCCGTCCCATTCTTATGCTTCTGCTGGAAGCTATAATGTTAAATTTATAGTGTTCTACTTGAGTGGCTTTAAAGATTCTATTATTAAGCAGGTGGTTATAAACCCCAAGCCGCAGGCTAATTTTTTTGCTAATAACCAGTGTTTTGGAACTAATGTTGACTTTAACAACTTTTCAACGAACAGCATTTCTTACAGATGGTCGTTTGGAGATGCCACCACAAGCACATTAACAACTCCAAGTCGCCTTTATACCGCAGCTGGAACCTATGCTGTTAAACTTGTTTCCACTAACGCCAACGGTTGTAGGGATTCCATCTCAAAAAATATAATTGTATTTGCGAGACCTACAGTTAATTTCACCGTAAATAATTCGTGTGCAGGCTCAAACACTTTCTTTAATAATACCTCTACAGGTGGATCCACTTTTAGCTGGGATTTTGGAGATGGTACCTCATCAAACTACTTTAGCCCAGGTAAGATTTACACGATTCCTCAAAATTATGGAATTACTTTAACGGTTACGTCTGCTCAGGGTTGTAGCAATAGTCTTAGTAAGTCGGTTACGATTTTTAGCCTTCCTGTAGCAGGATTCAATGTTAAAAACAATTGCCTAGGGCCTTTTACTTCAATTACTAATACCTCTACCGGTGCCGTATCATATTTATGGGATTTTGGAGATAACACCACATCCAGTGCTAACACGCCAGGAAAGATTTATTATAGATCAGGTACTTTTAATGTTTCATTAACCGCAATATCATCAACTGCCTGCAGCAATACGATAGTGAAACAAGTAAGTATATTTGAGAATCCTGTTTCAGACTTTTCAGCCCCTGATGTTTGTATAGGTCTGCCAACAAATTTTACTAATTTATCAAGCATACCAACCGGTGGATCAAATGTTCTCTGGAAATTTGGTGATGGTAACAGCAGTGTGCAGCCAAATCCATCTAATACTTATGCAACAGCGGGACCATTCGATGTCCGATTGATTACAACTACAGCCAATGGTTGCAAAGACTCCGCCGAGTCAAGGATTAATGTTTATGATAAACCCAAGCCAACTTTTACTGCCAACGATGTGTGCGAAGGAAAGGCTGTTCAATTTATCAACACTTCTGTTGGTGTTTCAACTCAAACTTGGGATTTTGGTGATGGTGTTAAAGATAATACATTTAGTCCAAGTCACACTTATGC
>Ga0163144_10031014_pt1 | contig 10211 bp, 15 predicted proteins | sample OliLak19BULKMAT1_FD_123175 | JGI IMG/M metagenome (GOLD analysis project Ga0163144, IMG submission 123175) | Freshwater microbial mat bacterial communities from Lake Vanda, McMurdo Dry Valleys, Antarctica - Oligotrophic Lake LV.19.BULKMAT1 | ecosystem: Environmental > Aquatic > Freshwater >...
GTCGTAAGTCGCTATTTTGGCAAAAATCTCATCTGGAGATTTCTCTTTTTCAACAAATTGATGAAGAATTTCGTCTAGTAATTCATAAGGAGGAAGAGTTTCTTGGTCAGTCTGATCTTTCCTTAATTCAGCAGATGGAAGCTTGTTAATTGTATTCCAAGGAATAATTTCATCCCGTGTTGCGTCATTGATCCAACGACATATTTCAAATACCTTTGTCTTGAATAAATCAACAATTACGCTCAATCCACCGCAAGAATCTCCATAAAGTGTAAAATATCCTACTGCCGACTCGGATTTGTTACTTGTAGATAAAACAAGACCGTTGTGGTAGTTAGAAAGAGCCATTAGATAAATGCCTCGTATGCGTGCCTGAATGTTTTCATCGGTTACGCCACTGTCTTTTACAGATGGCTTGTCTTTAGAAAACGCACCAAGTTGATTGTTAATGCTATCTACCGAAACCCTCATCTCTTCGTGCGCATTTAAAATGGGCTGTACTGCGAAATGAATTCCAAGTTTATTAGCTATTTGCTCTGCATCAGATTTGCTACTTTCACTCGAAAACTCTGATGGCATAGCAACCCCAATCACTCTTTTCGCTCCGAGAGCAGTAGCAGCGATAAATGCTACCAACGCACTATCTATGCCGCCAGAAAGTCCAATAATAGCCGGACCTTTAATGTCGAGTTTTGTAAAGTAATCACGAACTCCAGTCTGCATCGCCGTTATAACCTCATGTTGCCATTCAATATGTAGAACTGATTCTGGTAAACTGTAATTTGAAGTAGAAAAAGTGTTAGTTACTTCATAAAACGGAGGAGCATGGAAAATAATTTGGCCCGAGGAATTCATCGCGAAGCTATTTCCATCAAACCCTACGTCATCGTTAAATCCCACCTGATTCACATATACACAACCAATTTTATGACGCTTGCAATGAGCCGTCATCATGTTGCGTCGAGTTTCTACAACACCCATTCTATAAGGAGAAGCATTGACCACAACAATGTACTCAGCCCCGTTTTTGACCATTTCTGCAACTGGGTCGGTTGAATAAATTCTTTCTTTCCAAAAAGAAGGATCGTTCCAAGCTTCTTCACAGTTTATAACACCAATTTTTATGCCATTCAATTCGAATGGAAAAAATTCTTTTACTGGATCGCCAGGTTGAAAGTATCGATCTTCTGCAAAAACATCATAAGTTGGCAATAGAACCTTACGACGTTTATTAATTACAATTCCATTTGAAACAGTAATTACCGAATTAAAAAAGTTCTTTTCGCCATCTTTGTCATTTGGTTCTATATATCCAAAAACAATTGCCACGCTATGTTCCGCAGACCAAGCCGTGAACTGAGCTACGGCTTCTATATTGGCGGAAATTAAATCTTTTCTATATATCAAATCACGCGGAGGATAACCTGTAATGAAAAGTTCAGTAAATACAATAAGCTGAGCCTCGTCAGCAATACATCGCTCAATGGCGAGCTTTGCTTTCTCCATATTGCCCTTGATATCCGCTACAATCGTATTTATCTGTACAATGCCAATATTCATTTTTTAAAAGCTTTCTTTGCTTCATGTAATTCCTTGCGGTTAATTGTGATCGTACTTCTGGCACTGATACCAATACGAACATTTCCGCTCCTGAAATCGACTACCTGTATTTCAATTTCATGACCATCTTCAAGTTGAATAATGATTATTTCACCGACTTTTCGAGTTAATGCCAACATTTTTAGATTCCGTTCCGTGTTGATTTTTAAAAAAACGGCAGTCAACTATCGCAACCGCCAATGATATCTAAATACAAGACCGAATTGTGAAAGACTTTTCGTTCGATAGCTACAAAAGCCTTTAAGAGACTCCTATTACGTTTATTTTCTTATCGCCAGCCATCCACGATTGTGCTTCTTGGCAATTATTAATTGTTTCGTCTACTCCGATAGCATACACTCTAGCGGTTGATTTACAAGCACACAATAATCTAACGCTTTTATCTTTCAACATCATCAACGCCTCAGAAGTGCCATCAACATCATTTATTCTGGCATCAAGACATTTGGCGTTTGTCTCAGTTATATATCGCGTCCAGGTAAATCTTTCAATCATTATTCGCTTAACTTCTTCATTTATCTTTTCATCAATCTGCTCGATTGTTAAAGTCTCAGGATTCATAACAATCTGCTCGTTGACTTTTACTCCATCAATAGTCCATATAGCATAGCCGTCAGACCAAAGGTGTGATGGCCCCTTGTCATTATGAGCCACGAGTCTGCCATTTCTTATGTAATTATGTAATTCTGTTGGGAAGTCAGAGATAATGCAAAACTTCGAATGCATATATCTTACACTTGATTGCTTCGTACAGGTCTCATAATGTTTGTAGTTTTTATGTTCTTCGCATTCAAATCCAATTATATCTCTCACGAAAGAAATCGATGAACAATCAAAGCTGTACAAATTGCCATCGTTTTTTAATAAATGTACTGTTTCCATGCATTCTTTAACTATTTTATTACCAATCAGCGAAATTACACCGTCGATCGTTGGTTTTGTAATTAAATTTAATACATATGCAGGGTCGTACATGGCATATGGAACTATGGCAAAAGCAGATTTTGTGGCATTAATTGTAAATAGGTACAAAGCATCGTCTATAGCATTGTGTATAGATTCTCGTGTAGCATGGACTGCGGCATCGTATGTAACCTGGCTTAAATCTACGTGTGCAGCCTCGTATGCATAATCGAATATAACATTTCTTGTGTCATTTGTGTTATTTGTGTTATTTTTACGACAGAAAGCAAGTGCACATACGGTGGCAAATTGAGCAGCAAATGGCGATCTAACAAACACCACATTTAAATTATCGCCATCGAGATTTCCTAAACGATACATTGCTCTTATAGCTGTTTCTACCTCAAGTTTATCTTGAGGTGTCATTGGCTTCGTTCTTAAAATAACGTCTTCGATCCAACGTTTGTTCCATTCTGGAATTTTGGCTTCGTTTTCTTCTGATAGTGTCCACATTATTTTAAATTAGAAGATTTTTTAAATCTTTCAATCATCCATAAAGCACCCGCTAAGAAAGAACCAAAGTTGTCACCCGCAGTATCGTCGTTATTAGACCACTTGTTACTAGGGGTTGCAAATGTCCAAACATCTGCCGCTTCTCTTATTTCGTCCTCGGATGGCAAAGAAAATGTGCAGTCTTTGTCATAAGGGATTTTATAATCCATAGGTTCGTTTTGATCTTTTGCCATACATCTATAATAGCCTATTTACATTCACTTTCAATATTTGTAGCAAAACCATTGTATCGGCTCCCCTTTGTCGTATGCCACTGGTTGACAGTCAAATCCATGCTCGTCTTCTAGCATTCTCGCTACGTTGGGATTCACTGCCCAAATTTTAATCCGTGTATAAAAACCCATTTCTTCGTACGCAGATTTTTCACTATCATATCTTTTTATCGCGTTGTTGATTAGTTGCCGACCGATGCCCTTTTGCTGAAAATCTTTTAAAATGGAAAGATCAAATCCAAATTCGTAAATAGACTTGTCTGCTTCCCCCTCAATTTTAACCCACCCCTCCGCCAAACCGCCGACTATCTTATCCTCATCGTCTGGCATCACTACTTCACGCAGCGGTTTTCGGCGTTTCATCGAATTTGCATCAAATATTTCGTCGGCCTGTTCGCGAGCGTCAGAGGCATCCATTTTAGATTGTTCCTGAAACTCCCCCTTGTCATTTTTAGTGTCAATCGTAAAGTATCTAGAAAGTTTATACCAATTCATCTTTCACCTCGTTAATTATCTGTTCAGAAGATGGCTTGGGTTGTGGTTTTTGTATTTCAATTTGTTCTGGGAACCACGCGATGATAAATTTATAATCTCCGAAGTCAACAACGATGCCATCGTAGCCCGCAATGTCCCTGATCGCTTTTAAACCTTCCATGGAGTTATTGCCAAACAAATCACTCATCACTGTCATAATAGACGCATTGCTTAAACTGTTAATGACGTTGTTTATTACCACTCTTTCTCCTTCAAAGCTTACATCTCCCCAATTGGATAAAAATTCTTTGCCCATTACTTGAATTGCCCGACTTACTAAATTTCTAACTTGCTTCTTAAGCAAACGCGGAGATTGTGGACCGAAGATGCCGTTGTCGGGCGAACCAGCCGATTTGCCTTCAATTTTGATTGGTTTGTTTAGAGTTACTTTCGCTCGAATATTAACTGAGGTTTCGAGATTTCCCGAATATGAAGATGCTACAGTTTCAGAATCAGTGAAATAAAAACCAGGTCCGTATTGGTCGTTTCCTTTCCCTAAATATAGGTAAGAAAAACCTTCGTCATTTATAGACTGAGGCGTCGATGTTCCATGATAAACGTCGTAGACCGGCATGGCATTTTTTAAGATGTGATTATACCAATTCACTTTGTTTTATTCCTACGTTTTTCAACACATTCCTCGTGCTTGTTGGTGCTTCGAATCACTTCTTTTTGTGTAATTTTATTAATGTCGAATTGAAATAATTCCATGGTTCCATCCATGTGCTCTACAATACAAGACAGACTTTCTATCCAATCTCCTGTATTAAGGTATAAAATGCCATCTATATTTTTCATAGACGGACAGTGTAGATGACCACAGATCACTCCATCGCAGTTATTTTGCTTAGCATATAAAACTATGCCGTTTTCAAAGTCTCCAATAAATTTGACTGCACTTTTTGCTTTATATTTTAAATATTTGCTTAATGAAAAGTTGCGCATACCAAAAAACCTAGCCATTGGACGAACCATGGGATTCAACCAAAGAAGAAAGTTATACGCCGATGCTCCCAAGTGCATGAGCCATTTTGCATATTTCATCACCACATCAAGCTCGTGCCCGTGCATGATATAATAGCTTTTTCCATCTGCCCCAATATGCTTATCGTTTAATTTTATGTCAATTCCACCAAAACTAACTTGATTGAATTGACACATAAATTCATCGTGATTGCCGACGATCCAAGATATCTCAGTCCCTTTTCTGTGTCGTTTTAGAATCTTTTGCAGCACGTCGTTATGAGACTGAATCCAATTGCTGCCACCTTTCTTTAAAGCCCAGAAATCTATAAAGTCCCCTACTATATAAATCTTTTCAAAACTTCGGTCTTTAATAAACGAAAGAAACGCTTCAGCCTGAGCGTCACGACTTCCAAGGTGGATATCCGAGAAGAATAAAGTTCTATATTGCATCTGTCTTCCTCAAGGTTTTTAATAAATTGATCAGTACACTTATCCCATGTGTTTTTTTCTGCCGCATCACGACATCTCTTTCGGTCAATGCCTATTGCCCATTGCATCCTTGCAGATAAAATCTCAGGCTGCGTGTAATTCGATGATTTAATAGGCGCAAGAAATCCAGTCTTGAAATGTTCAATTTGATCTTTCGGGCCTGTAACATTAAACGCCACTACAGGCGTTCCACATGACAAAGATTCGAGAACTGTCAATCCAAACGTATCTGTTAAACTTGGGAAAACCGTAATTGTAGCAGAGGCAACATGGGTCGCAAGTTCTACACCTGTTTTTCTGCCAACAAATTTCACATTTGGATACAGTAACTTTAGTTCATCAAGCTGCGGTCCATCACCTACAACTACTTTTTTACCATACCACTCAGCTTCCAAAAACGCACCGATGTTCTTTTCATGACTAATTCTACCAAAATAAAGAGCAACTAAATCATTGTTAAAAAATGCCTTAGAGCGATAAATTGGATTGAAAAGAACAGTGTCAACACCGCGTCCCCAAAAAACCATTCTTTTAAAACCACGGTGTTTAAGCTCTGTCTTAAGAGATTGTGTTGCAACCATTGTTCTGTATGATCGATTGTGAAACAAACGTTCGTAGGCGTACCCAATGCACAATGGAATAAAAAAACGCACCTTTAAATACTCAGGAAATTTTGTATGGTACGTTGTCGTGAATTTAATTCTGCACATTAGACAAACTATCCAAGCAGACCAGCCAATCGGACCTTCAGTCGAAATGTGTATTGCGTCAGGTTTAAAATTTTTGATTATTCTCTTAACCTTCAGCGAAGAGGGAATGCTGAAATCGATGTCGGGATAAGCCCACTTTGTTAGTTTTTTCGGAATACAATAAAAATTAATAGGAGAAACAACCTTAACAGAATGCCCTTTTTCTATTAATTTTTCAACCGTAGTTGTTAAAGTTCTCACAACACCGTTTAGCTGAGGTTCATATGCGTCTGTAAAAATTAAAATACGCATATAAGTTTTTCAACTAGAACGCAATGAATTCAATTGAGTTTCCAAAGCGTGGATTTGTCTTGGTATGTCTGCTCTTTCTTGCTGAAGCATAGCTATCTGCCTCGGAAGAAATTCACGCTTCTGCTTTAAAATGCGAATCTGTAGTTCTAAAGACCTAATCTCACCAGGGTGAGGCTTGTTACTTGATAATTTGAACCAGTTTGCCATCAAGTGTTATTCAAGGATGAACAAATGTTATCCTTCTTCAGGGAGTAGAACGCATTGAAACCCGTTGAGCGTTCAAGGCAGAAATTTGCACTGGTATTCTCAATATTTCTTGTTGAAGCATAGTAACTTGTCTATTTAGGGCTTCACGCTTCTTATTTAAACCTAGAATCTCTATGTCTATTTTTTTAATCTGAGCATCGTGCTGAACGCTGGCCTCATTGTTATTCTGAGCCTCGGGCTGAGCATCAGGAGCTATGGGGGCAGCATTGATATTTGATAATTTATAGTAATTTGACATCAAGTGTTATTCTAGGATTAAGAAAAACATACCTTTCACTAAAATTTTATCTCAGCTTTGAATTTAAAACAATCCAATGAACCATTTCCAAATAAGTTTGCATTTCCAAATAAGTTTCCAAATAAGTTTCCAAATAAGTTTTAATTTGACATATAATGTATTTTTTGGTGATTCGACGGCATTTTTATTTGACGTTCCGACTATGCTTTGGTTTGCAGATGATCCATGTTCTAAGACGGCATTGTTACTATTATTACTATTATTTACATTGCCCTGATTTTGATTTATTTGATTTGGCTGATTAATTTGCATTATTTACATCTCCCTGATTTATTTGATTTATTTGATTTGGCTGATTTGTTTGATTTGTTTGATTTATTTGACTATATTTGACTATATTTATTAAAGTGTATTGAAATTGTATTGTGGTGATTTTTGCTTTCTGTTGCTTTTTTTTCTATAACATCATCCTGCACTTCTTCTTTTGTTTCTTTAATTCCCTGTTGTTGAAATACAGCATGACAATAATCACATTCTAACGTACTTTTCTCCACTTCTGTTTTTATCATCGGAATAAGATGATTCTGATTATAATCACGAACCTGTTTATTGCCTTTCTCTAACACCCATTCAATCAGTTTTTTGTTTTTTCCCATGTTTTGTTCAAAATTTTTATCTGAAATTAAAAAATCACTTTCAATTTTATCGCCAATTACGATACCGAAAGGTAAATTGGAATAATAACATTCATCTGGGCAATGGTTAAGAATGATTGGGTCACCAGTAAACGGAATAGTTATTCTAGCCAACCTCTTAATAAAATTTCCTTTCCGAAGCCGTCTTACCACTGGGTGTCCGTCGAATATTTTACTTTCTACATTTACAGTCTTAGAGAAAACTCTTTGTGTACTATCTTGTAGATTCACTGTTGATATAAGATATTTGCTGATAAAATTTTTATCTAATAATGAATCGACTCGTACAACTTTACGTATTTCGTCTAATACCATTATTTTATGCTCAGCGAGCCTTCCTTCTAAACTAAGCGTATAATTAAAAAGTTGATTTTCCAAAATTTCCATAGACTTTTGTTCCTAACTGCCCTCTTTATCGACTTGACATGGATAACAAACTAATCAACCACTAAAGCAACACTCTCACTATAATATCCATTAGACGTACCAAGCCACCTGACGTTAACGTACCCATTAATTGTCGCGAAATGGTAAAAAGTCCAAGTGAAAGATTGGTCAAAGTCATCATCTGGATTTTTGCTAATGGTTTCCTCGGCTTTCAACAGAGGACAGCCAATAAGGTCTTTTAGATCGCCCGAAATATCCTCTATACTAACCTCTTCACAACAATCTTGATGATGTAGAAAACAGAAAACCTTGCCGTTATCCGCTGTGAACACTAGCTCTGTTTCACCAATGCTTCCAACTACGGAAGTAAAGGTTTGACCAATCATATCTTTAATATTTGCCATTTTTTAATCCTTTTCAGACCATTGACCGATGCCATTGATGACTTTGCAGCCTTGCTCATGCCAAAGTGTAGCGATTTTCCAAAATCTTGATTTCATTCCAGGTTGTGTTTTTTTTACTTCACCGTCTTTGCAAAGTGCAGATGGACCAAAATAATAATGCCACTCAACATCCCAGTTTTTCCCGTCATGGTCAACTAATTTGAAACTTGGATTAGAAAGCGAAACAAAACCAGAGCCATCGGCGAATCTTTCGTGATTGTTGCCAGTGTATGTTTTTTGATCTTTCATATCTAAAATCGGTATTATTTTACGGGAAAACCCACAGAACACGTTTGAAAATGAGATTCTGAAAATATCACTTGAGGGAATTGTGATGATGGCAAGTCTAGTTGATTTTTCTGCTTATAGACTGTTCCAGTTAAAATCTCGTCAAAACTCCGTGCCACAATGTCAGCAAGCAGCAAGGCTCGACAGTGTCTCCATTGGAAACTTACCTCATAGCACACTTCTGCATGGTGTTTAGGATGGGAAAGTGGTTTTATTGGGAAATCTTTTTCCGCCAGAACGATCCGCCGACGAGGTTCAAATTCACGATATCCGAGTGTTGTAAGCCGTACCGCACAACGTTCATATTCTTGATATACTTGAACACTAGTCTCAATTTTCACAATTCCGTTCAAGTTAATATCTAGCCATTCGCGGGCGATTCCGATAAGCTCCTCAGCCACTGAAGGCAACGGCTTATTGGATAAATACAACTCAAACGGAGGATCATTGAAAACACCATGATATTTAGTGATCATCCATAGATCGGAATGTGGAGATTTTACGCACCTAAAATCCCCTTTCGAAATCTTATATTCATAGGATTCCCCTTGCTGCTTAAGTTGAAAATAAAGCCAGTCGGCATCAGATAGCGAAGGAGTGTTCATGTGTTTTTTAAATAAATTTGAGGGAGTATCACATATTATAATGCCAAATGTAAAAACACACAATCATTAATAATATAAATACATTAACTACAATTGAAAATAGTTTATGACTTGTGTCCTCATCGAAAAATGGTTTATTTATAATATATTTTATTTTTTTAGCCAAGCATTTAACTTGTCGATAAAACAGCGTTTTGGACCTCAAGCATTTCCTCCGTTCTTATTCGACTTAACCAATGCGGAAATCCGGTTCGCAAGATCGATCCAGCCTTCTGGCGTGCTGAGTTCGATGGTCGCTTTGTCCTTCGACAACCACTCGCCTCGCAGCGTGTTCAGATCGATTTCGATCTCAGGTGCTGAAGTCTCCAATCGCCACTCGAACTGTATGCCGCCACTCTCTGTCGGAAAAATGTACGGCAATGGAAGGTCTTCGGGATAATGCGTTGTGAACGCGCTAATGAGTCTGTCGAGCTCCTTGGTATCGAAAGCCTTTCCGCCTCCGTTGATCCAACCTGCCCGAAGAAGTCGAAGTTCATCAATGCGGGCGGCAACATCCAACGGATTTTGGTAGGGAGTAATTTCCTTTGCATAAAGCATCACATCGGATGCTGGTAAAACAACATGGGGCATTTCCTTCAGCGTGCCCGCCCAGACTTTCGCAACCTTGAAATCGGCGGCAAGGTCAATTAGCCAAATGAAAGGCTGATCCAATGCAGCAATTATCGATAGAACTCTCGACTTCAATTGACTGACGACTTGGTCGGTAGTCGGAACAACTACATAGCGTGAAAACTGATCATCCTGCGAAATTATATGAGCGAGCAACAGTGCTCCACTTTCGTCTTTGAACGTAAACGTCAGCGGTTGATTAAATTCGACGAGCACCTCCAGCGGCTTTGCCTGCTTGATCGTTCCGCCGGTCCACTCGTTAAGTTTCACTTGCCACATATCAGTTTTATGTTCGATGGTTATATCACTTTTTATCACTTA
>Ga0163144_10031016_pt1 | contig 10211 bp, 10 predicted proteins | sample OliLak19BULKMAT1_FD_123175 | JGI IMG/M metagenome (GOLD analysis project Ga0163144, IMG submission 123175) | Freshwater microbial mat bacterial communities from Lake Vanda, McMurdo Dry Valleys, Antarctica - Oligotrophic Lake LV.19.BULKMAT1 | ecosystem: Environmental > Aquatic > Freshwater >...
ATTTTCTTGATCTGGATGCGTTTGACGGCGCGATGCTTCGACAGCTTGTCGATGATGCGCAGCGCATGAAGTCGTCGCGTCAAGGCCTTCCAAAAGGCCAATGTGACGACGATGCGCCGTTGACGGGGCGGATGCTGGCGCTGGTGTTCGAGAAGCCGTCGACACGCACGCGGATTTCGTTCGATGTCGGCATGCGTCAGCTTGGCGGGGCGTGCATGTTCCTGGATGGCCGCGATATGCAGTTCGGGCATGGCGAAACTGTTGGCGACACCTCGCGGGTGCTGTCACGGTATGTGGATGCGATTGTGCTGCGCACGAAGCGGCACCAAAGCCTTCTGGATCTGGCGCGAACGGCGAGCGTGCCAGTCATCAATGGCCTGACGGACAAAACCCATCCGTGTCAGCTGATGGCCGACATTATGACATTCGAGGAGCATCGCGGGCCGATCACCGGCAAGACGGTGACGTGGTCGGGGGCGGGCAACAATGTCTGCGCGTCGTGGATTCATGCGGCGGTGCGATTTAATTTTGTACTCAAGATTGCCTGTCCGGCAGAAATCGAACCTGATCCTTCCGTGATGGCGTGGGCGCGCGCGCAGAAAGGCCGCGTCGAACTTGTGCGCGATCCTTACGAGGCGGTGGCAGGCACAAGTGCCGTCGTCACAGACACGTGGGTGCAGATGTCGGAGACCGACAATCTGGGCGAAGGAGGTACACGGTCACGGCACAATTCGCTGGTGCGCTATCGTGTCGATGAACGGTTGATGCAGGCGGCCGGCAAAGATGCGATCTTCATGCATTGCCTGCCCGCCCATCGCGGTGAAGAGGTCACCGATGCCGTGCTCGACGGGCCGCAGTCTGTCGTATTCGACGAAGCGGAGAACCGCTTGCATTCGCAGAAAGCTGTGTTGCGCTGGGCTTTGACGTGACCCCCAAGGACTTTGTTCGCGGCTTTCAGATCGAAGGTATGAATGTCCGGGGACGGATTGTTCACCTGACCGAACTTGCCGACCGGGTGATTGCGGCGCATGGCTATCCTGAGCCGGTGTCGCGCGTTGCCGGTGAGGCGTTGGTGCTGGCGGCACTCCTGGGGTCGTCGCTAAAGTTCGACGGCACACTGACGGTGCAGACACGAGGCCAGGGGCCGTTGCGCATGGTGGTGGCAGATTACACTGCATCAGGTTCGGTTCGTGCCTGTGCGACGTTTGACCGGGAGGCGGTCGAGGCCCTGGGTGCGTCGCCCGCGTTTGAAGATCTGGTGGGGCCGGGTTCGCTTGCGATTACCATCGATCCCGGAGGTGAACTGCAGCGCTATCAGGGAGTCGTGCCGCTTGAGGGGCAGGGGCTTGCCGGCGGTGCTATGGCTTATTTTGAACGCTCGGAACAAATTCCCACACAGATCAAGCTCAGTGTCGCAACGCTGAGCGTGCGCGGGCAAGACGAGGCCCGCCCGCATTGGCGGGCGGGCGGAATGCTTATTCAGAATCTGGCGTCATTGGGCGGGCTGCCGGTTGAAACAAAGGCCGATGACTGGACGCGGGCGGCGGCGCTTTTTTCGACGGTTGAGGCGCATGAGCTCGTTGATCCGCTGGTCGAGGCGGAGCGTTTGCTGTACCGGCTATACCATGAAGACGGCGTGCGGGTTTTCGATGTTCAACCCCTGAAGTTCGAATGCCGGTGCAGTGCGGAGCGGGTGTCGTCCGTGTTGCGACAATACTCTGCGGACGAGTTGAACGATTTGGTCGAAGCGGATGGCTTGATCAGTGCCACCTGCGAATTTTGTTCCACGCGCTATGAATTTTCGCCGGCGGACATTTCCAAACCTCAGCAGGCGTGATCGCTCAAGCGGCGCATGAAGGTCACGCAAGCGTCGATTTGCGAAAGTTCGATGAACTCGTTGGGTTTGTGGGCTTGCGCGATATTGCCGGGGCCGCAGACTACGGCTGGGATATCTGCGTCCTGGAAGAGCCCCGCTTCCGTGCCGTATGAGACGGCTTCGGTGTCATTGCGGCCGGTGAGCTGTTTGGCGAGCGCTTCAGCCGGGCAATTATCGTTCGGCATCAAGGGCGGCACGTGAGCGCGCGGCAGGGTTTCAATATCGGCTTCCGGTGCGACCTGGCGCAGGCGTGGCAGGATTTTTTCGCGCACATGGGCTTCAAACAGGTTGAACAGTTCGTGTTGGTCCGTGCCCGGCAGATAGCGGTATTCCCATTGAAAGGTGCAATGCCGCGCGAGAATGTTGAGCGCCGTGCCGCCTTGGATCGTGGAGGACTGCGTGGTGGTGTAGGGCGGATCGAAGCGGCCGGATGGATCGCCGCGGCGGCGCATTTGTTCTGCGAGTTCGGACAGATACATGATCAGTTCGGCGGCGACCATGACCGCGTTGACACCCTTGTGGGTTTGGCTTGAATGGGCCTCGCGGCCGGTGATGGTGGTGCGGAATGAACGGATGCCCTTGTGGGCGTTGACGACTTTCATGTCGGTGGGTTCGCCGATAATGGCGAGTTTGGGCTTGGGGACGTCGCGCACTATGTCCGCGATCATGGGGCGCACGCCCAGACAGCCGACCTCCTCGTCGTAAGACAGGGCGATGTGAATTGGAACTTTAACACCGCGGGCCAGGAACTCCGGCACGAGGGCGAGTGCCACGGCCGAGAAACTTTTCATGTCCGCCGTGCCGCGGCCAAAGAGCTTTCCATCTTTTTGCGTGACGGTGAAGGGATCGGTATCCCACGGCTGGTCGTCGACGGGCACGACGTCGGTGTGGCCGGACAGAATGATGCCGCCAGGCACGTCGGGGCCCAGGGTCACGAGCAGATTGGCTTTGGTGCCTTCTGGGTTTGGGATCAGGCGCGGTGTCAGGCCGTGACCCTTGAGGTAGTCACTGACGAAATCGATGAGGTTGAGGTTCGATGAACGGCTGGTGGTGTCGAAGGCCACCAGGCGCCCGATCATTTCGCGCGGCGCGTATAGTGTCCCCATTTTTAACCGTCAAGGCTTGGGGCGGGATTGCCGATAATGGTCAGGAACTCGCGCCTGGTCATGGGGTCTTTGCGGAATGCGCCGAGCATCGTGCTGGTGACCATAGTGACACCTGTTTTGTGGACACCGCGCGTGGTCATGCATTGGTGCTGGGCTTCGATGACGACGGCAACGCCTTTGGGTTCGAGTACCCGCTGGATGCAACTGGCGATCTGGGCGTTCATTTTTTCCTGCACCTGCAGGCGGCGGGCGTAGGCTTCGACAACGCGCGCGAGTTTGGAGATTCCCACGACGCGGTTCGACGGCAGATAGCCGACATGCGCCTTGCCGATGATGGGCGCCAGATGATGTTCACAGTGGGATTCGAAACGGATGCCGCGCAAGACGATCATCTCGTCATAGCCTTCCACTTCCTGGAAGGTGCGTTTCATGTAGTCTTCGGGGTCCACGTTGTAGCCTGAAAACCATTCTTCGTAGGCCCGGGCGACGCGGGCGGGCGTGTCACGCAAGCCTTCGCGGGTGGGGTCATCGCCGGCCCAACGCAGCAAGGTCGAGACGGCGGCCTGCGCTTCTTCGCGCGATGGGCGCGCGTGTTCGATCACCTTCGGTTTGACCGCTTGTTTTCGTATCATTGACGCCATTGCCCATCTCCCGCTCTCGTGCCCGGATCAAAGCACGTGGGGCTATGAATTCAATAGGCAGTTAGTGAATAAGGCGCGACTCGTGGGGGCTATCCAACGGGAATGTCGGAATATCGACCTGAAAGCTTTCGCCCTGCGAGGTTTGCATCTGATAGGCGCCCAGCATCATGCCTGAAGGTGTTTCAAGTGGCGTGCCTGAGCGGTACTCAAATTTCTCACCCGGGCGCAGGATGGGCTGCTGCCCGACAACGCCTGAGCCCTTGACTTCGATGGTGCGGCCGTTGGCGTCGATTATGCGCCAATAGCGGGCGCGCAGTTGTATTGTTTCGGGACTCTCGTTTTCGATCAGGACCGTATAGGCCCAAAAAAAGTGGTTGTGATCAGGTGCGGACTGGTCGGCCAAGAAAGCCGGTTGAACCGATACTTTGACTTTGCGTGTAATCCGCTCGAACATGATGTCTGTACTCCCGCTCTCGAAACCGCATGACGGGTTCAAGCCCCCGCTAAATTCGTTAAGCGCCGTCTATCGATACGTCCGACGTCACCGAGTTCGCAACAAAGCAATTATCATGCGCAGAGTGATGAAGCGCGGAAATCTCTTCGGTTGATGGTTGACGCTCGCCCGCGAATGTCACTTTGGGGCGCAGTGTTACCCGACTGACCCAGTATTTGCCTTGGCTGTTGCGTTCCATGACGCCTGAGGCGGCGTCGGTGTAGGCATCGACGATCCAGCGTTTGCGCGCCGCAAGCGCCAGGAACGTCAACATGTGGCAGCTGGAAAGAGATGCAACGAAGGCTTCTTCGGGGTTTACTCGATCAGCGTCTCCTTTGAATTCCGGTGCGGCCGACCAAGGTACGGTCTCGCCGCCGCCGAAGGTTACTTCGTGAGCGCGGTTGTAAGTGTCGTAGGTGAAGTCCTCTGACGTGCGGCGCCAGGATGTCGTTGCTCGGTATTCGTGCATGATTGGTCTCCTACAGCGAGTTGAGTGCCTGTTGCAGATCGTCGATCAGGTCGGCGGGGTCTTCGAGGCCGACTGACAAACGCATCATTCCATCCGTGATGCCAAGTTCGGCGCGCGCTTGCGGCGTCAGGCGAAAATGGGTTGTGGTCGCGGGATGGGTGATAAGTGATTTCGCATCACCCAGATTGTTCGAGATGTCGATGAGCTTGAGTGCTTTGGCGAAGCGAAACGCCAGGTCCTTTCCGCCGTCGAGGTAAAACGACACGAGCGAGCCGCCGAGGTTCATTTGCGCGCGCGCAAGTTCTGCCTGTGGATGGTCGGCGCGGCCGGGATAGATGACGCGGGACACCTTGGGTCCGCGGGCCAGTGCATCGGCGACGGCACTCGCGTGGCCGCACATCGCGCTCACACGCAGGTCGAGTGTTTCCAGCGCCTTGATCATGACCCAGGCGTTGAAGGGGCTGATCGAAGGGCCGGTGTTGCGCATGAAGATTTGCAGGTGATCGTCGAGGAATTTCTTATCGCACAGGATCACGCCGCCCAGGCAGCGGCCTTGGCCATCGATATGCTTGGTCGCGGAATAGACGACGATGTCGGCGCCGAACTCCATCGGGCGTTGCAGCACCGGGGTGGCGAAGACATTATCGACGATCAGGCGGGCGCCCGCTTTGTGCGCGATTTCGGCGACGGCGTGCAGGTCGATGATTTCCAAAGTCGGGTTGGCGGGCGTTTCGAGGAAGAGCACTTTTGTGTTCGGCTTCACCGCTGCGCGCCAGGCGTCGAGATTGCAGCCATCGACCAAGGTCGAAGCGATGCCGTAGCGCGGCAGCACGTCTTCGACGACATAGCGGCAGCCGCCGAACATGGCGCGCGCGCCAATCACGTGGTCGCCTTGGCGCAGATGGCACAGCAGCGCCGTGGTGACGGCGGCCATGCCGGTGGCGGTGGCGCGGGCGACGGGCGCGCCTTCGATGAGCGCCATGCGTTCTTCGAACATGGACACTGTGGGGTTGGCGAAGCGGGAATAGGTGTAGCCGGGATCTTCGCCTTTAAAGCGTGCTTCTGCCGTTTCGGGGTTGTCGTAGGCAAAGCCCGAGGTCAGATAAAGCGCCTCTGAGGTTTCGCCGTTTTCCGAACGCTTCAAACCGCCGCGCACAAGGCGGGTCTTCAGGCCATACTTGCGGCCCGGCTCCAGTTCACCCATCGTCACACTCTCCCAACGAAGTTCAGGCTGGGCCGGAGGTCACGCGACCCGGCCGTTTAGCTGCTTATTTAACGTGGCCGCGAAGCTGACCGGCTCAAATCACCACGTGGGGGCAACTTAAATGCGGCGCGGTTTGCGGTCAATCAAGGTGCCGGGGCTGGGGACATTCAGCCGCGCCTCTTTGCTCGAACGCCGGTGGTGGCCTACAAACCATTGCATGAGCCAGACATTGTTTAGCAGCAGCGAGGACGGCGCCGACGTTTCGCGCGGGCATTCGACCGGAATTCTTCCCGCGAGCCATTTGCGCGGCATGATCCAACGTGGGCGTCTGAAGGCGTTGACTGACATCGAAGACGCGCAGATCCAACCGGCGAGTTTGGATTTGCGTCTGGGCAGTGTGGCCTGGCGTATCCGGGCGAGTTTTTTGCCGGGCCCTGACTCCACGGTCAAAAGCCGCATCGATCAGCTAGCCTTGCATCAGATCGATTTGACCAAGGGCGCGGTGTTCGAGGCGGGCTGTGTCTATATCGTGCCGTTGCTTGAAAGCGTGGCGCTGCCCTACCGGGTGGCGGGGGTTGCCAATCCGAAGAGCTCAACCGGGCGGCTTGATGTGTTCACACGGTTGATCACGGACCGGGCAAAGGAGTTCGACCGGATTGAACCCGGCTATGAAGGCCCGCTTTATGCGGAGGTCAGTCCGCGCTCGTTTTCGATTTTGGTGCGCGAGGGATCGCGGCTGAACCAGCTTCGTCTGCGTCGTGGTTCGCCGCCGTTCTCGGATACTGAGTTGCGGCGTCTGCAGCAGGAGCAGGGCATCGTTGCGGGCGATGCGGACATTAGCGATGGCATAGCGCTGACCGTCGATCTGACGGGTGTGGGATTGAACGCGTTGGTCGGTTATCGCGCGAAGCGGCATGCGGGATTGATCGATGTCGATAAGTCCGGTGCACATGATGTTGGCGATTTTTGGGAACCTATTCGCGCGCGCCAAGACGCGTCGATTGTACTCGATCCGAACGAGTTCTATATTTTGGCGTCGCGGGAGGCGGTGTCGATCCCGCCGGAATATGCGGCCGAGATGGTACCGTATAATCCGCTGGTGGGGGAGTTCCGGGTCCACTATGCTGGGTTTTTCGATCCGGGATTTGGTTATTCTGGCGCGGGGGGGGCTGGCTCGCGTGCGGTGCTGGAAGTGCGCAGCCATGAGGTGCCGTTCATTTTGCAGCACGGGCAGATTATCGGGCGCCTGGTGTTCGAGCGGTTGACCGAACCACCGGAGCGGGTCTATGGGCAGGGCATCGGCTCGCATTATCAGGCACAAGGTTTGAAGTTATCGAAGCATTTTCGAGTTTAGGAGAGTCCAAATGAAACTTTTGATGAGCGCAGTGGCGTTTGCCGTACTGACGGGCGTCGCTGCCGCCAGCGCGCCAATGGTGAAAACACAAGCGCCCGGGTTCTACCGCGTGATGCTCGGCGATTTCGAGATCACGGCGTTGTCGGATGGCGCGTTTCCACTGGACGCCGAAAAGTTACTTACCAACACAACGCCGGCCAAGGTCAGCAAGGCGCTTGCCAGGGCTTTTCTCAAGAGCCCGGTCGAAACGTCGGTCAATGCCTATCTCATCAACACCGGTCAGAAGCTGGTGTTGATAGATGCCGGGTCGGGCAAACTGTTCGGACCAACCGTTGGGCGGTTGTTAATTAGTTTGACCGAAGCGGGCTACAAGCCCGAACAGGTGGACGAGATTTACATTACCCATTTGCATGGCGATCACGTGGGCGGCATCGCGCCGGATGGCAAAATCGTATTCCCGAATGCTATCGTGCGCGCGGACAAACACGACGCCGATTTCTGGTTGTCGGAAGAAACGCTTAAGAAGGCTCCGGCCGAGATGAAGGCTTTCGTCGAGGGCGCTCAGTCTTCGGTCAAGCCTTACATAAAGGCGGGCAAGTTCAAGACTTTCGACGGTGACACCGATCTTGTTGCCGGCGTCACGGCTGTTGCAACGCGAGGCCATACGCCCGGTCACAGCGTCTATGTTGCTGAAAGCCGCGGGCAGAAGATGGTATTCTGGGGCGACTTGATGCATGTCGCGGCGGTGCAGTTCGCCAACCCGGGGGTGACCATCCAGTTCGATATTGATTCAAAAGCCGCAGCCGCGCAACGCAAGAAAGCCTATGTGGAAGCCGCGCGCCAAGGTTATCTGGTGGCGTCGGCGCATATTTCCTTTCCGGGAATCGGGCGGCTGCGCGCCGAAGGGAAGGGCTATGCCTGGCTGCCGGTGAACTATTCGCCGCTGCGCTGAGGAGCGTTACGCTTTGCAGCTGCCGCCGCCGAGGACACAGAATTTGGCGCAGTGCGGGTGGTTGAGCCTTACCGGTTCCATTGCGTTTTTGAGCGTTGGGCCGAGTTCGAACTGCGGGTCGTAAGGCAATAGCGTGCAAGCGACGACGGCTGGCGAAAGTGCACCCTTGCGCTTTACGATCATGCGGCTGGTGGCGCACATCATGTCGTCCGGGCTTTTGTTCAGGATGCGCCAGCAATCGACGGTGATTTCGGGGACGTCGGCGCGCGCGTCCATTTCGGGAAAGATGACGAGTGCGGCGGGGTCGCGGGCGTCAACGTTCAGCTTCTCGCGCGCAATGAGATTTGCGAAGCCCGCGCGCATATCTTCGTCACGGTCACCCCAGCGCAGTCTGGCTGCGATCGCGGTGCTCACGTTGTGGTCGCGGAGCCAGCGCAGCCCTTCGAGCGTTTCCCCGAAGCTGCCTTCGCCGCGTTCTTCGTCGTGCAGGTCTTGGCGCCAGTGGTCGACGCTTACGCGCAGCACTAACCGGCCGTGGTGTCTGGCGTTCGCCGCTTTCAGCGCAGCTTGAACACGAGGGCGCATCATCGGTTTCATGGCGTTTGTCAGCACCAGAACGGCGTAGCCGCGCATCAGCGTTTGATCGAGCATCGCGGGCATGGCGGGGTTCATGAAAGGCTCCCCGCCGGTGAAGCCTGCGGTCGCGGGGCGCTGATTCAGCGCTTGGGCTTCGTCGAGATAGGCGGTGACTTCGCTCGCGCTCAGATAGGTCAGCCGGTCATTTCTGGGTGAGGACTCGATATAACAATTGGCGCACTCGATATTGCAGAGCGTGCCGGTGTTGAACCACAGTGTTTCCAGACGCTTGAGCGCGACCGCCGCCCGGCGCTCGCCTTTGGCGGTCGTGCCGGGATCTTTGAATTTGGCCGGGTCGAGGGGTGCGTACGACGGCAGGGTTTGCAGAACTTGGTTCATTGACGGCTTATACCAGACGGCTTGCACAGATTCAAAACGACGATCCTGGTTGCTTCAGGAATTCGAGTTCTTCGGCCGACGAGGGGCGCCCCATGATGGCGTTGCGATGCGGGAAGCGTCCAAATCTCTCGATGATGGTGCGGTGGCGGTGGGCGAAATCGAGCACATTGGCATTGCCGAGTCTCTCGAAAAGTTGAACCGAGCGTGTTTGCAGCGCGCGGTCCTCGGCGTGCTGGAACGGCATGTAGAGAAACTGACGCTCGGCCTCGTTCAACTCGCTGTCGAAGTTCTTTTCGATTGCCTCTTGCGACAAGGCCAGTGCGGTTGCATCGGTGGCAAACGCTTGCGGGAGCCTGCGGAACATGTTGCGGGGAAATTGATCGAGCATGATGACGGCGGCAAGGATACTGCGTGCGCCCTCGCGCCAACTGGGCGGGACCAAAAGGCTGAGTTCGCGGTAGGCCGGTTCGAAGCGCTGCACTATCGCGGCATCGAGATTTGTATCGGCCTTGTACCATTGCAACGGCGTAAGTTCGCCGAACCAGAAATCGAGGATGTCTTGGTAGTGCATGAGTGGTGCCTCTGGTTGGATTTAGCCTACATTATTCATGAATTGAGTGGCGGCTGCATGCGGTGTCCGGGGCCGCCGGCCTTCACAGCAAGCATGGGACGGGGTAGAGTTTCGAGACTTGACACCTCAGCGGGTGTAGCTCAATGGCAGAGCAGAAGCTTCCCAAGCTTACGACGAGGGTTCGATTCCCTTCACCCGCTCCAGACTTGATCTTATATCAGCAGCAGGAAATTTCTGATCCGGCACAGCCCCCCGTCGTCTGCAGCCGCTAACGCGGCGCAGCCACGTCCCCCGCAAGCGGCTACTGCATGCACACATCTCCAATACAAAAAGCGACGTCATCCAGTGCGCGATGCTGCACTCTTGTGCCGCTTGGCAGACACGGGACCTACCCGGGTGCAGCCTCACCGCCCCGGCCCCGCACCTCGTAAAAGCGTAAGCCTGGGTAAGCAAACGCGGGTGCGATGTTTGTGCTCTCATGCGCTTATTATCAAAGATAACGTGCTCTTGAGAGCATATTTCTTGGCGTAAGGCGGCAAACTAAAAGCAGATTCGGAGCTTGGACCTTGC
>Ga0163144_10031017_pt1 | contig 10211 bp, 5 predicted proteins | sample OliLak19BULKMAT1_FD_123175 | JGI IMG/M metagenome (GOLD analysis project Ga0163144, IMG submission 123175) | Freshwater microbial mat bacterial communities from Lake Vanda, McMurdo Dry Valleys, Antarctica - Oligotrophic Lake LV.19.BULKMAT1 | ecosystem: Environmental > Aquatic > Freshwater > Lake...
ATGTCGATGGAGGTAGGCCAGGGCATCGGCAATCTCCCGGATGAGACGCCAGCCCTCCCGATGATCGATATGGCCGTAAAGACGCTCCAGGGTGCGGGTCTCCCAACTCCCGTCGAAGCCGAGTTGGGCATGCAATCCCATCGCATAATAGGGCGGCTCATTCAGCAAGTCGAAGTCGTGCAAGGTCACGATCCCTTGATGCTCGGCGACAAGCGACAACTTCTCCAACTCCCGGGCCATCGAGGAAAGATCGACCGCGCCGGAGCGAAAGATTTTTAAAGCCCGCTCCGAGATGCCCCGATACGTGGCACGATAGACCCGACCAAAGGCCCCTTCCCCGAGCGGTGGGAAGTGGATCTGGTAATCCTTGATGCGGATCTGTTCGTCGTCGGGCACGGGCGGATTTGGAAAGGCCTATTTTGTAAGGCTTTGGATTTCCCCGGTCCAGCTTTTTGGCGGGGGTTTGCGGCGGAAGCGCTGGGTCTGGGACTTGAGCCAGGCGGCCGCAGGGTCATGGTCAACGATGGTATCGAGCAGAGCGATGGCCTGATCCCAGTCTCTCGCCGTGAATAGTGCGAGCGCCTGCTCGTAACAAGCGATGTCCTCGTCACTGGCACCCGATCCACCCTGTGTCGTGGGCAGCACCAACTCATGGATCGGATATGCCTCGGCGAAACCAGCTGGTCGGATCAGACAGAGCTTCCGGAAACGGCGATCGCTGAGCCCCTTAACCCGGTGGTATGTATCGTCGGAAATCAAAACGGGAATACGGAAATCTTTGGCGATCCGCTCCAGCCGCGAACCCAGATTCGCCACGCTACCGAAGACGCTGATGTGCCATTGTTGGGCCGGTCCCGTTTTCCCCACCGCGATTCTTCCAGTGCTGATCCCGATACGAACGGCTGCCATGTGACGCTGATGCTCCTCCTCGAAGACCACCCGATTGGACAGCCGTCGGACGATGGACTCCGCCGCCTCGATGGCCTCCATGGCGTGAACTTGTTCGGTATCAATCAAGGTAGGCCAGCCCCAAAGACCGAGTGCCCCGTCCCCGGCAAAGTCCGTTACCACGCCGCGACTCCGAAAAATCTCCTCGGTGATGAGTCCCACCACCTTCTGGTTCTCGTCGAGCCGGTCCAGAATTTCCTCGTCGCTTTTGGCAACCTCCAGCATACGCGAATGACCGCGTCGGTCCGCGAACATCACGGTGCAATCGACCATGGCCGGTTCGAGCATGGCGGCGTCCTGGACCCGCAGGACGCGACGCAGACCCGGTGAAAAATAGGCCGCCATCTGGTCCTGGAGTTTTTGCTCAGCCCGAGCAGAAAGCAGACTGGCGACGAGCGAGCTGATCAATCGCAAAAAGGGGATAAAAGCAGCAGCAGCCGTCTCGGAAGCCTGGCGCGTCTCAACATACAGATACACCGGACGGCTCGCCTGATCCCGATAGATTTTCGCGCTGTCGTCGAGCTGGGCCACCGGAATGATCGCCACCCAGTCGATCTGCTCACCCAGGCTATCCGCCGAAAACACCCGCTGGTGTTCCTTGGATGCATAGATGTGGACATCGGACGGTCGCGGGCGCTTCAGATTGATCTTGCGAAGGAGGGTGCGGCTCGGTTGGAAGTCCGCTGGAGTATTCGGGTCGGGATTGAGGATCTCGAAGCCCACGCCATCCTCGGTGCGCTCGACGGCAATGAAGACGGCGGTGACTCCTTTTTGCCCCGGCAAAGCTCCCTCAAGAAAAATGGACGCCCGGGTATAGAGGTCGCTCTCATCCGTCCAACCACTCAGCACCTGCTCGGGGAGTTCGCGCTGGAGCAGCTTGAGCTGGAGACGCAGGCTGTATTCGTCAAGTTGCTCGACCTCGTCGTAATTTTGCTGCCGGACCGGCGACTCTTCAAACCTCTCCTCGCGCTCCCGTTCGATACTTTCCTGATAACGCTGCAGGGCTGGTTCCAATTCCGCGAGCGACTGGAGCCAAAACACCGCGCTCGTCCCCTTCGCTCCAAAAATAAATGAGTCCCCATACTCCAGATGGACCGGTTCGCCGAGCAACTCGCGCTGCATCGGGGACAACGTGGTGTAGAGCGCATTCGGGATCGACCGCCCCGTCAGGGCAGGCAGGCGACGGACCTCCAGAGCATTCCCTTGCCTCAGGGCCTCGCAATGGTTCCGGCTGACCAGCCGATCGCTCCACGTTACCCGGAGGGCATCGGCCTCCTCCTCATCAAGTATCTCCGGTTTGCGCCCGATCCGGACCAAACGACCCTCACCCGCCAGCACGGCCCCCATTTCCCGGGGATTGAGGAGATTGACGGCGACGAGATACATTCAGGCAAAACAGGGGGGCGGACCGGACAGTTTCGAGAACATCCGAGCCGGAACCCAGCTTCGCATTCAGAGAAGAAACGCGCAAGTTCAGGCTCTGAATCCTTGGATTTGACGGCAGATATGCACTATTTTCGTGTCAAGATGGCCTGCGATTGCATAAACTTTCATCTGTCGAGACTAACCACGATGAAGCAAGCACCTGCATTTGCCCTCCTCCTCCTGAGCTTCACTGTTCAACTTCACTCGCAGACCGAGGAACAAAAGTTGGCACTCCGATCAGCCCTTGGAACGGAAACCGGAGATGCCCTGCTTACCACCCATAGCGCCATCAACGCACTGGGCGAGGGCTGGGCCAACAAAACATTCGGCGAAGCCGAGGCCCTCGATCTCGCCACGAGCTACCGTGGCAGCGCGGAGTTGTGCTTCGGACTCATTGAAGCCCAGGGAAACTCTCCCGCGCGACAGACGTTTGCGGAAGGAGCGGCCCTCCTTGTCAAACAGGCCGTCGCTCTGGAGGCATGGGTAAAACTCGGTGACGACGCGCTGGAGCCCACTTACGAGAAGTTCCGCCTCGCCGCCTCCGCCACGCTTTTCCCCAACGTTTCGGTTCCCGGGTCTACCGCAACGGCACCGACTCTCACCGACACAGCCCTTCCTCCAAACCCGCCCGTCGCTCCCGAACAAGCCCCCGAAGACGGGCAAATCATCGCGCTGGAAATCTCCGAATCGAAGCTCCCCAGTGGATCGGCCGGACCACTCGGGAAGATGAACGTTACGAAAGTTCAGGAAGAGAAGATCATGGAAGTCCGTTGGGACTATCAGGGCGGAGTTTCTGAGAGCGGTTGGGGAGTGGCCATCCCGAACACCGGCAAAATGGCCGCGTGCTTCGGAACCGGGATCTCTTCTATTGGGCTCTACCAGTTGGATTTGGGGAAGGTGAAGGGCCGCGAGGGAAACACCCAGGCAGGGGCACCCCTCCGGGAGACATCGATGACTCAAGAAGCTGAAACATTCAAATACGCGATCGACGGAGGCGGGGACTTAACGCTCGCTCTCAAGGAAAACGGAATGGCCGAGGTCACTTGGACATTTCCTGACCGAACCGCGTCCGGTATTGGCATCGCCGATGGAGCCTTCCTAGCCGTCATCTCCTGCGCCCCAGACGCCCAGGCTGGGGTTGCACTCTATTCAACCAGTGCAGACGGCTCGGGTGCGACGAGCCGCTGGACCACGACCGGCCTGCCCGGTTTGGGCACCGAGACCCTCAAAATCCTTTCGGTGACCCCCGTTCCTTCCGCCACGCCCGCCACGCCCGCCGCCCCGAATCTCACGTCGACCACCCCAGCTCCCGCCGCTCCGTCGCTTTCCTCCCCGCTCGATAAAGTGCGGGCCATCGCCGAAGAACTCCGTCTCGACCTGGGATCCGCAGCCCCCTATCGACCAGATGCCGCACAAGTCGCTGCCCTCGCCGCAACTCCGGGCGATGCGTTGAAGCTCCAAGCCTATGTCGATTTGGTGTATGCCGAATTGATACTCGGTCAAGCCGCCGCCAAAGAAGGACAAACGGAGATTCTTGTCTCAGGTCCCGACCTGACTGATCTCCCGGGTGGCTACTCGAAACACGCCGAGCATTTCAAGAGCGACGCCCGGTTCTACCGATTCAAGTATGTCAAACCCGGGGAAGATCTCGGCATGTCCTTCGACGGACTGACCCAAGTGAACGGCAAATGGATCTTTATTCCGAAAGCCTGGCGAGCCTTCGAGGAGGTCGAATCCCAGGAAGCCCCCCGCAAAGGTGCCGGCACCACACCAAAACTTCCCAAAGAAACGATCCTGCCTTGAATGATACCGTGGTCGCTCCTATGGCTCTGACGGATCCTGCAATACGCTTCCCGTGGTTCGAAGTGCGCGAAGAGATTCAAGGATAAACTCAGGGATCGCGGCAGCCACCTCTGCCACGGAGATTCCTAGATCAAGCTCCTCGGCCAATGAAGTCATTTTTACGTCGCTGATGCCACAAGGAATGATGGATTCGTAGCCACTCAGGTCGCGGGTGACGTTGAGGCCGAAGCCGTGCATGGCAATCCAGTGGCGCACCCCGATGCCAATGGAAGCGAGTTTGCGGGGGCCGATCCAGACGCCGGTGAGGCCTTCGCGGCGTCCGGTGGAGAGTCCGAGAGAAGTGGCGTAACCGATCAAGGCGGACTCAATCTGGCGAAGGTACCGATGGAGGTCGCGTCCGTAGTCGTTGAGATCGAGGATGAGGTATCCCACCAGCTGACCGGGACCATGGAAAGTGGCTTGGCCCCCCCGATTGGTTTCGACAACGGGGAACGGGAGCGAATCGGGATCGCGGAGGCTGCTTCGGTCCCGGGTGCGTCCGATGGTATAGACAGGTTCGTGCTCAAGCAGAAGGATGGTGTCGGCGATGAGACCCCGACGGCGCTGCTCGACAAGTTCGTTCTGCCGTGCAAGCCCATCGGCGAAACTGACACGTCCGAGATAATGAAAATCCATGAAGCCCTAGAGTCGCGCCTCAGGGATTTTCATCCACGGTTTCGTCGCGTTGGTAGATGGGAAGCTGGCGGTAAGGAACGGTGAAAGAGAGGACCATCATCGATGTCCCGTAAGTGCCCCCGTTGCGTCCGTTCGACCAGGAACCGTTGGATTGTTGTTTGGCTAGATATTCGCCATACATCCACTCGGCGTATTGGGTCCAGTAGCGTCCGCCGAGCTGGAAGCAAGCCTGGGCGTTGTAGTAGTTCGCGTAGTATTCGTGGGCGTTACCGACGATCTGCTGACGGTTTGCAAAGATGTAATCGCCGGCGCGGAAGAGGGATTCCATGCCGTGTTTGCCTGAGAGTTCGAGACAGAGGACCCCACATCCGGTGAGAGTTTCGGAATGGCCCCAGGGATCGGTATAGCCAAAGCGGCCTTCGATGGGATCGTGGTTGCGAAGGACGTATTTAACGGCTGACTCAATGGCTTCGTCAGGCACAGGAGCCCCATTGAGCTTGGCGGAGCGCAAGGCCATGAGGGCCCACCCGCTGCACGAAAGATCGGAGTCTCGGGAGTCGGCTTTGTAACGCCAGCCACCCTGATGGTTGTCATTGTTGGTGACCGCCTGGGCTTCAAGAATGAGCCGGGTGGCGTTGGCAAGGACCGGGTCAAGACGGTCCTGGAGAGCCGGGTCCACCATGCCGCTGCATTCGGATAGAAACAAGGTTGCGATGGTGTGGGCATACATGAGCCCATGGCCGGAGTCGCCCTTGTCGAGCAAGCCACTGCTGCGCTGGCTGTCGAGCACGTAGCTGAGGCAGCGCTGCAAGGTGGCGCCGTATTCGCCGATGCCGGGAAGGTGTCCGGCCGAAAGGAAGGACATGCCCACAAGAGAGACGACCCCGACGGAGCGGCCGTAGGAGTCATTGGAGGTGCCATCTTCACTTTGGTTGGCGGCGAGATAGGCGAGGGCCCGGTCCACGGCGTCCTCGATCTGGGGTTGGTATTTCTCGAAGACGGGTTGAGGTGTGCCGACGGATTGGGCAAAGATGGGAGGACCGGGGAGGATGAGAGTTAAGGCGGTTAGGGCGAGGATGGTGAGGCGGGACATGATGGTGCCTAGGATGATGACGCAGAAGTTGCTCAGGCGGACGACTCGGCGATACGTCCCTGCCGTGGGCAGCCCTATCGGAACGAGTGGTGGTGAAAAAGTCATGGCTTTTTGCCGGCCTCTTTGACGATGACTTGGAAGTAACGCCCGACAAGTTCGCGGTATTCGGTGGGTAGGTCGCTCTCGATGTTGGTGGCGCTGCCGCTGGCGACGGCTCCTTTGAAGCGGGCCCAGTCTTCGGCGGCGATGCCCAGGCGGGCGAGTTCGGGAGGAAGACCGGAGCCGTCCTGATCTGCCATCTTTTTGCCAGTTTCATTAAGGCTGAGGGAATCGGGATTGGCGGGATCGCCCGGATTGGGAGCCGCGTTGGGATCCGGCGGGGTATCACCGGGAGGTCCGTCAGCGCCCGGGCTGCCGAGTTGTTGGAGAGCGGCCTGGGCGAGTTGTTGAAGAGATTGGGCGGCTTGCTTCGATTGCTGTTGGGCCTGGGGCGCGCTTTGGGATTGGCTGGACTGAGCGACATCGTTGAATCCTTCCGCGAGATTTTCGCTGGAGGCGAGTCGCTCGTCGTCTTCGGAAGGCTCAAGACCCTCAAGAGTTTGGCCGATTTCTTCAGCAGACTTGCCGAGGGCCGCAGCGGCTTTTTCAAAATAATCCTCAGCCTGGCTTTGGGTTTGTTGGGAACGCTCCAGGGTGCTTTGGGCACTCTTGGCGAGAGCCCCTTCAGCGACTTCTCCTTTCGCTTGGGCAGCGCTTTGCTGCTGCTGGGCATCGGCGAGCTGACGGGTGGAGTCCTGGGCGCGACCGGTGCCGTTCTGCAGATTTTGCTCGGCCTGATTGGCAGCGCTGGTGGCGGAACGTTGCACGAGATTCTGAAGGGTGTTTTTCATGCCGCGGGCGCTCTGCTGGAGGGCTTGCGCCTCCTCGGCAAGTTCCGTCTCCAAAGCGGCAAGAGCAGCCTGGAGGTCGCCTTGGCGGACGGCTTCGATTTGCTTGGCGAGGTTTTGCTGACGTTCGGCAAGGGCGGCGGTCGCGGCGGGGTCGGCCGGATTGGGGGGAGATTCGCCCAGGGACCCGGGAGTCATTGCCGTTCCAGGAGTGCCAGGCTCGCCGGGGGTTGGAGGAGTGGTGGCGGGGGCATTCTTCGCGGTGGCTCGGGCGGCTTCGGCCAGTGCTTGAGCGGCGGCTTCGGCGGCCTCGCTGGCTTGGTCGAGGGCTTCTTCCGAGAGACCTTCGGAAGCGGCTTCGGTTTGCTTAACGGCAGCGGCAAGAGCGCTTTCGATCTCGGCGAGAGGATTGCCAGGCTTGGCGGAATTGTCAGCGGGGGGCGCGGGGTTGTCGGCGGAAGCAGGACTCTTCTCCGATGTTGGATCGGATGCTTGCTCGGCGGCTTCGCCTGCCGCAGTGGCGGCAGTTTGGGTAGCAGCGGCAATCTCCTTTTGTTCGGCGAGAAGATGACCGAGAAGTTCCTCGCGGAGGGTCCCTTGTTGCTTTTCACTCTCGGCGGAAGCGGCTGCTTCGCTGATTTCGCGAATCGCTTCCTGCTCGGCGGCGAGCGCAGCGGCCTGGGCGGAAAGGTCTTCGGCGGCGGCCTTCTGTTCTTCGAGCACTCCGCTCAGCGCAGCGGCGTTGTCTTTCAGCATCTCGGCGAGTTGTTGCTCGATGGACTTCTGCTGGTTGCGAAAATCCTCAAGTTTCTGAGCCGCCTGTTGGGCCTGTTGTTTGGCTTCCTGAGCGGCTTGCTGCTGCGCTTGTTGGGTCTGCTGCTGCGCCTGCTGTTGGGCCGCTTGGGTGGCGGGATCGGCGTTCGGATCCACAGGTGGGGCGTCGGCGGGCGGGGCAGCGGGTGGTGGCGTCGGCGCGTTCAACTGTTCGGCGCGTTGCGCGACCTCCTGCTGACGATTGGCGAGCTCGTTGAGCTTGGCGATGGCGCGATAGCTTTCTTCCAGCTGCTTGCGGTTGTCCGCGAGCTTTTTGACCTCGGCGATGGCCAGGTCGATCTTGCGAGCGGCTTCCTTGGCCTGCGCGACACGCTCGGATTTAGCGTCGGTTAGGGGAATAAGGGCGGCTTTTTCCTGAGCGGGGGAGAGAAGTTCATCGGTGATTTCCCTGGCCTTGGCGGACTGCTCTTTGAAGAGAGTCGCGTCGAGTTGGGCGGCCAGTTCAGTGAGTCGTTCGCGGGCGGTCTCGGTGTGCTGGGTGAAATCTTCCAGCTCTTCGCGGGCTTTGTCGGTGGTTTGCTCGGAGCGGTTGAGTTCCTGCTCGGTGCGTTTCAGATTTTCTTTGGCCTCGCGCAGTTCCTTCTCGGCTTCGCGGACGTTTTCTTCCCAGGCCCGCCGATGGGTCTCGATGGCCTGGTAGGCGAGCGAACGGGCTCCTTGGTCGAGCTCGATGACAATGGTTTCACTGAGGCCGATACCAGGACCGTCGTATCCTGCCGGTCGTCCATCGCGAGCCTGGACCTGGACGGTAAGGCGGCGCTGCTCGGGGGTGAGTTTCAAATCAGGGATGGTGAGGGCGAGGGCGGCGCTGGAGCTTCCTTCGCGGGTGGCCGCATCCGGGATCTTCTGCGGGACCACGACCGGGGCGAAAGCACCATCGGGAGTGACGAGCAGCTCAAGTCCAGCGAGACCGAAGTCTTCGACGAGAGTGACCTGAATGGGCAAGGTCTCGGTGGGTTTGAGTCGCAGCTCACGGAGGGTGGGCTGCACGATTTGCACGACGGGCGGCTTGTCGGGAAGGACTTCGATGGGATAGGAAACCGCGTCGTTGACAAAGCCTTCTGCATCGGTCAGATCGATCTGCCAAGTACCGCGCAGGGAAGGAAGCAATTCGAAGTTCCAGCGAATCTCAGTGCCTTGAATTTCGGGAACTCCGAGTTCCTTGGTTTCATTGCTGAGGAGCTTGGGGGTTTCGCCGGGGCGGTTCGCGGTAGCGATGACGGTGATACGGCTGTGAGCCACGGCGCGGATTTCTCCATTGACGGAGGTTGACTCAACCGCACTTTTGCCGGTGTAGGCGGGAAACTCAGTGCGAATGACCAAGCTCTCCACGACGGGTGGATCGACGGTGGTGACATCGTAGTATTCGCTAAGGGCGGCTCCGGCGCGAACGCGGTAGGTGAAGCTCTCGGCGACTTGGGGGAAGCTCAGGGAAAAATGTTTGGTCCCGTCCGGGCCGGTGCTCAGAAGGGTCATGCGCTCGACCGTTTCGCTGCCGTCCTCGTGCTTGCGGCGCAGCTCGGCGCGATCCAGCTTTTTGTGCTGGATGCTGGCGGTGACGGTCACCTGGCTGCCCGTGACGACGCGAAGATCGCCGGGGTCCACGACGAGGGAATCCGCGTAGGCATTGCCGATATTGAGGAAGGGGGCGATGGCCCGGGTCAGCAGGGTCCAGGATTGCTGCGGCCAGACGGCGAGCAAAAGGATGAGGACGCCAGCCCCGGCGGCGGCGAAAGTGATGAAGCGTACGGCCCGCAGCGGAGTAAACTCCGATCGCGGATCGACGGTGCCAACGTCAACTACCGCAGAATCCACTACAGCAGCGATGAGTTCCTGCGAGCCTTTGATGGAATCGGGATCATCACTGGAAAGCAACTCGACGGCGGTGGAAATACGCTCCTGCAACTCCGGGTGCCGGATCTCCAGAATCCGCGCCATGCTGGTCAGACTGAAGCGGCGTGAGAGGGGGCGGAATAAATACCACCAGGCAGCCACCAGCACGACGGCAAGAGCACCGAGCGTCAGGGCCCACCGCACCGTCGCCGAAAAAAGCGTCAGGGTGGCATCGAGCGCCATGATGACGAGCAGGCAGGCCAGCGCCACGGCGAGGGTGGCGAAAAATCCCCGAATAAAAAGCAGCAACCGGACCCGCCGGATCATGGCCTGCAACTTCGCCACGATGGGCGCCGGCATTTTTGCGAGAGCGGTTTCGAAGGTGGTCATAGGGGAGGACGGGAGCTTTTCAGCGGTTCAGCGGTTCAGCTTTTCAGCTTTTCAGCTTTTCAGCTTTTCAGCTTTTCAGCTTTTCAGCTTTTCAGCTTTTCAGCTTTTCAGCGGAATAGATAAGCTTAGCGTAAGACGTCGGAAATGGACAATTGTAAGAATAGAGATGAATTACTGAATGACTGAATGACTGAATGACTGAACGGCTGAATGACTGAATGACTGAACGGCTGAACGGCTGAATGACTCCCTAAACCAGCCCACTCCTTCTCCGCAAAATCCACTCACTCGTGAGCAGGCCAACGAATGAAAGAAGGAGCGGC
>Ga0163144_10031026_pt1 | contig 10206 bp, 11 predicted proteins | sample OliLak19BULKMAT1_FD_123175 | JGI IMG/M metagenome (GOLD analysis project Ga0163144, IMG submission 123175) | Freshwater microbial mat bacterial communities from Lake Vanda, McMurdo Dry Valleys, Antarctica - Oligotrophic Lake LV.19.BULKMAT1 | ecosystem: Environmental > Aquatic > Freshwater >...
CGAATCCGCCAAATCTTTAAGGTATGCTGAAACGATTTCATCGAGCAAATCGGCGTGGACCGAAGCTTGCGACAAAGATGAACCGTCGTCGCTGGTCATGGTCTGGCCAACAATCGCTTTACTTAACTCGCTATTGACGCGCTCAATAAACGCGTCGTAAACCTTGAAAGCGTCGGTCCTGTTCGTTTCTAAAAACTCCATTTTGTCGGCGGTCCCAAACAAACCCCAGGCCGAACGGCCCATATTTTCCAACATACTTTCCGCCTTCGCCCTTTCTCCAGGGTCGTCTACGTCCATGTACATTATCCGGACAGGTTGCCCGAACAATTCCGAAAATTCAGCCCATGCGGATATTTGACCTTTTTTTAGGACAACATACGGCGCGCATTTCCTCAGCAGTCCCAAATCCATCGGGTCGCCTAACGGGATAAGGAACCGCGAATAAACAGGGTCGTCAAAACTAATAGCCGTTTTTTCGTGCAACGCAACGCCTTTTTGAACGCGCGATGAACTCGACAATTTAATCGCCCGACATTCCGGCACAACGTATTGACGCGGGATCAATTCGTTGTCGATTAACTTATTGCCAGAAACGCCGCCGACTTGAACGACAGAAAACCCGTGAAATTTCGCTTCTATGCCCCATTTCAGAATATCCCGAAACCATTTCGACCGCAGCGCGTCGGTCAATTTGTCGTCAACCGCCCCCCCTGGACCTTCGACGTAAAACCCCGAAGCCAGGACGCGCAAAGTAATTGTTTGCATAACAGACCATAAATGAAGGTCGTCTATTACGCTTTGGTAAACCTCAGCCAACAAAGTGCGGTCCGGCGAATATTCGCTTTCCGCCGCAGAAACAGCGTTTTTGACGTTCGTCAAACTTTGCGTCGAACGATACAATTGTGTCCGCCAAATCCGCTTCGCGGCTGATTTTTTGTTGACAATTGCCATTCGGTCGCCAACTCGCAAAACCTCCAAATTCGTGAACGGTATCTTCATTTTGTTAGTCCAAATTTGTGTCCTGGCGATCATACGAACCCCATGTCCCGACGCGATCCCGACCGCTTGTCGTTCCCTGGTCAATTTCTTTTTTGGTCCATCCCGGATTAACGTTTGAGCGCGGTTTGCCGACCGCCTCCATGAAGTCGCGCGCGTCGTCGGCGCGTTTTACCCTAAATTCCGGGATTTGGCGCGGCTTATTGCGCGATAACGCTTCATAAATGACAATATCCAAAACGAAGCGAACCAGCAGCGAAGATCGGTTCGCGCCGGACAGCGCGAATTCCGCGTCCATGTCGAACCGATTGTTTGTCAACGCTTTGACTTCCTCCAAAACATCGCGTTCAATTGTTTCTAAAATTGAATCGACGTTGCCCGTAATCGCGTCGCGCTCAATTTCAGTTATTCGCGTGTCAAAATCGCCAATGATTAAAAATGCAAATGCCATAATTAAAATCGCTTGTTTGAACGATGTGCAATTGTATGTCGCGCGGCGATCCCGGATCGCCTCCAGGAATCAAAGTTAGTCCTAAAATATCGCGCTAAAAAGTAGTCGTTCGCGTCGCTGGCGTGGCCGTGCAATTCATAGCTTTGCCCGGTTGCCTTGTCTTTAATGCGCTGTTTTAACTTATTGCCATCTTCGGCGGATTTGACATAAACGTAATCGTTTATCGTACTTTTACAGTTTTCGCATATGAAAAAAAACGGTTCCGCGTTCAAATTGCCAAAAACCTGGTCGTTTTGCCACGAGCCGGAAATATGTGGCGCCGGCGCCGACGCCGGGACGCGCAATTCGCAAACGTAGCCGGCGGCGCGCAATTTATTGACAATCAAAGCGAACAAGTTAGAACCCCAATCCAATTTGACGTCGCGTTTTAACGACGTCGAATCGCCGTAAACATAAACAGTCGCGCGGGTCCGTGACGGCGGATAACGGCGTTCAAATTCCTTCAACGTGCGATCCAGGACCGACGTTTTGTCCGCATCGGTCGAAAGCCTTCCGCGCGTATCAATGTGTATTTCGTCAATTTGTGCCGCGCGCGTACCGTATGCCTGAATAACATTGCAAGCCATAAACGGAACGACGTTTTCGTCAAACGTCAAATGAATAGGCGATTCGCAGTCGTATTCCTCAACCGGGATAACGTGGACGCGCTGGTCAAATGCGCGATAAAATTCGCCGCCCTTATTAAGAACCCCTGGCAAGCCCTCATAGTAAACGCGATAAAAAAACGGATCGGTCCGTTTGAAACGTTGCATTTCGACAAAAAACGATTCGTCGCGCAACATGGGACCGACAATCCAGGGATTATCTTCATACGTCGAATGGATAACGCGGGTTGTGGGATGGTCGAAGGGGTTGAACTCAATTTGATATGTCTTGCACAATGGGTGCAATTCGGAAATCGGATTGTAGCTGTAAAACTCAATCGGTTTCGTGACACCGCGTAAGCGGACCGTTAATTGGTTCAAGTCGCTTTCGTCAAATTCAGTCGTTTCTTCCGGCCATACCCAACCGATTTTCGGAACAGATTTGATTTTTTCGGGGTCGTCCATCCCTAAAAAGTAAATTTTACGTCCAGTCCCCAAACAAACCAATTCAAAGTCAGATTTATTAAACTTAAATTCATTTTGCAAACCAAACGACGGGATAATAGAATCCATAATAAGCGGAATAACTGAGGTTCTAAGGGTTCGCCCGACCTTGCGCAAGATGATTCCATCGTAGTCGCTTCGCCATTCCATCACCATGAATAGGGCGATTTGAGCAAGCGAATAAGACTTTGTAGAACCGCCAGAGCCGACGTTCACAATACGCCGGACGCCTGGTTCAAAAATCGCCGCGCGCGTATCGTAAAACACGCGTGTAAAGTTTTCAGGACCAATTTTAACCTTCAGTTTCATAAAAAAAAAGCGCCCCGATTAACGGCGCGCCCTGAAAAACGACGGCGCAACTGATCTGTTCGGAAAGTTGCGCGGTAGCGTTCACTTCATTTGTCGAAAAAAGACATACAAAAACCCGGCGGCAAGCGCGGCGCCGACAGCGACGCCGACATAAACCGCCGCGTCGGTCCCGCCGACAAGGTCGCCGACCAGCCCGCCAGCCGCCAAAAACGCAAACGCGCCGGCGACCGGGAGCATGGCCCCCCAGGTTTGATATTTGAAGTCGCCCGAACTCATGCGCGTTTCATCCAATTGTACGCGAAATGAAAGGTGGCAATATTTAACGGGATAACAAGCGCCGCCGCCCAAATGTCAATCGGCGGACCGAAAACCCAAAACGCCAGGGTCACGGCCAGCGGCAACCGTCGGCTAAACAACTGGCACAAATGCCAGGCATCCGTAAACGCGACAAAAATAGTCGTCGATCCCCAAAACGCGGGACCGGCGCGATAATCGCCGTTTTTATACTTGCGGGTCCAGGAACCCTTAGTTGCCATTGGTGCGCCAAAAAACGCATCGGTCCGAACATTCCGGAAAATCGACGTCGAAAAATGGAACGTCAAAACGTCCTGAATTGCCTCAGCAAACCCGGCGATAAGCCACAAAACCAACAAAATGTATTCCAATTTATGCGTTTTTTAGTGTTAAAAAGTTGCAACCGCTATTCCGAGCGAACGCAAAACGAATTTTCCGTCGTGGCTACCCACCTCCACTCGCGCCGTATGTGTCGGCAAACCTTGCGTGTCAATAACCCCAAGGTCAGGCCCGACGCGGTCAGATGGGTTGTCGCCGTAAATTTGGAGCGCCGACCCGGCGTCGCCCAAATCAAAAACCTGGTCAACGCCGGACAGGTTCACTCCAATAAACAATTTAGCGTTTTTGTCATTTACCAAAATGGAATAGCAAACGTCGCCGACCTTGACCAGTTCCGTAAACCCTGGCGAATCCGCCAGCTTTACCAAATTGTCGGAGGCGAAATATGTGTTTCCCGGCGCGATCCATCCAAAGATCGCGTTTAAGACAATGCCGGTTCCGTCAATTTCGTAGCCGGATCCGTTCGGCGTCCAAATGCCGGGACCGTATTTGTCGCTGAATAGGTTTTGGAAATTTGCCAGTGCAATACTTCCGGGACGGGCCGATTCGTATCGAATCAAATACGATATGTATTTTGCCGAAAACGCAATTTCAGCGATTGTCCCCTTCCACCCTTCGCCGCGACCGCGAACCGCCCATTCGGTCACGGCCAGCGCAACGCCGGACGGCAGTTCGACCAATACGCGATCCATACGGCGCGCAAAATCGTCGAAGGTGTACTCTTGGACGGCCCGGAAGAGCGCAGCGACGTCTAAGGTCGTGCGCGCCGATTGTAAGCGCCCGCCTTTCCAATGGTCGATAAAATAGTCGTGGATCGCAACCGCGTCGCCGGGTTTCAAAAACGGCGTAATCGCCTCGACATACGCCTGGAATGAATCGCCGCGTTCGGTATGCAGCGGATATGGATATACAAAAATCGGAATCGGTTTCCCCGTTTCAATACAAAAACGTTCAATTCGTTTTCTCAAATCTTCGGCGCGCTCGACCAGGACGTCAAAGCCAACGCGGGAGCGCACCAACGGCGAATACCATTCGTTGCCAAATTCGACCGAGAAAACGGTTTTCGCAATCGGCGCGTTTGTCAGGTTTTTAAAGTCGCGGAAAGCGCCGGCGACCGCGTCGTCGGCAAAAACGATATTCGCAACAAAAGCAATATGTTGCGGACCTTTGGTCGCGGCAACTTCGGCGTACGAGTACGCGACCGCTTCACCGGATTCCATCTTTTCCTGAGCGCGCAACAACGATTCGACCGGATCGCCGGCTAAGACATAATCCATATCAATATTCCATCCGACGCGCCCGGCGGTTGGACGCGCATAATTCGCCGTCGTCCCGCCAGGCAGCCGGAAATTATGCGCGACGGGTTTTTTGTGGTCTAAAAAAATGCGCCCGTTGACCAGCGCCGCCGCCAGCCCTATCTGAATCCCGGCCAACGCCGGCGGGATCGCGTTTGCCGATACATTTTGTTGCGTCGCAACAAAGGAAACGTCGCTTCGTTGACTGGTCGATTTACGTTTTGGATAAAACATTTGGTTTTTTTGGTTTTATTGAAACAATAGAAACAAAGCGGTTGAAAATACGACGGCGCTGGCAATACATGCAAGGAATCATAAGAAACAACCGATTTTAGTTTTCATTCGGCGCGTCGTTTTGTTGCTTTGCCGGGTTGGGAATGTCGATTTCGTAGCCCTCAACGTGGCGAACGGTCGTATTCTGCTCGGAATCGAAACCGTGATTTTTTAGCCAAAAAATAGGACCAACAACGTTTACGCTGGCGCCTGGCGCGGGTTGTTTACTGAGTAACGATTCATGGGGCAACCCGACGCGCTGGATAGCCCTTTTAACGACGCGTGAAAATCCATCGTTTCGCCTTTCGTAATCGCGCAAACTGGACCGATTATTAAAGCCCAAATATAAGGCAAGCCCGCCGATCAAATACGGTTCGTCGTTTTCGTTGCACTCACTAAAGTACGCGTCACATTCCGCCTGGAGTTCCTTAGCGTTGCGATATTTCGGCGGCGCGCCGGGTTTCCCGGTTTCAAACTTGCGGTTAATGTTCTTTGAATAATTGATCTTTGACACTTTGTATTTCGTTTTTGCCCAAGTTGCGCCGGTGTATCCCGTCGCTGTTTTCGGTTATCAAAAGTTCAAATCCGTTCGCAAGATCGACGCGATCCGTGACAAATGCGCGGATATGCTCTAAAATTAGCGCTTGGTGCGCAATATCGGGCGAAATCGCAACAATTGGAGTTATAACATCGGCATCCGTGTTATTTATTAACCAAAGCCACAATTTCGCCCGGTAGCTGATTTGATCGGGAGTTAACCGGATCATTCGGACGGGTTGGTTTCGCCTTCAATAACGTACGCGTTCCAGGCCGCAACAATCCGGTCGATCAAATCGCCTTTGTTTCCGTATGAATCCAAGGCAAGCCGGGACGCCAACAATGTCAGTTCCGCTTTTTGAAGTTTTGCAATGTCGGACGCGCTGGTAACGCCGGACCAGGGATCGGAACCCAAGTCGGTCGAATCGGTCAATCCGCCGATTTCAAATCCTTTGGGAATTTCACCGGGATTGTTCAGGTTTCGACCAGTCAGATCGGCGCGCATAAGGTCGCGCCAAATCATTCCACCGAACGACGCTTCAAGTGCTTTCTGAAACGACGACAAGTCCCGGAAGGTCAGGACGTCAAACCCTTGCTTAGTCAACGCCTTGCGAACGCTCAGTTGCTCGTCCGACGGATTCCCGCCAGGGATTTTACATTCCAGGAATGTCGTTTTGCCGCGAAAATGAAATGCCATATCCGGCCAGCCGGGAGTCAGCCCCATTGCCTTGAGCGTTGAAGCATACACTTTCGACCGCTTGCTTTCGTTTGGGATGCTCTGGAGCAACTGGCGAAGGTCCGGGAAGTTGTTCACGAACCATTGGTAGCACTTTGCTTGTATCGCGCCCTCGGTCGTGTTTGGGAATGAAAGATCAATCATTGTTAAAGTTTTGTGAATGTAAAATTGCAGGTTTTTGCTTGTCGTGGCAAATCGCAAAAACCGCCGTTATTATTAAACTTCATGTTTCTGAGCAATTAGGCGTTTTTGTGCAAGTTCAAAAAGTAACATGGTATTAACGTCAGTAAAACCCAAAATTTCAAAAAACCGTTTACTACGAGAAATCCCCGGTGTAAAACCCCATTTTCAAAGTATCATTAGTTATACTCTAAAAAAAAGGTTTTACTCAATGTTTTTAGTTATACTTTGGGGATTTCGTGTAATGGGCAGTTTGCAAAAGTTGTGCTCAAGTAACAATTCCGAAAATTGCCAACCAGCTACCCGGCGCCGCAAGCAACAAACGTTTTCGTTTTCATTTTTAGGTTTCAAGTTAAAAAGGGATATCGTCGTTTTGCGCCACATCCGGGAACCGGTCAGGAATTTGTGGCAAATGCGGGAATGTCGGCGCGATTGTTTCGTCGTTTCCTGGTTTCAATTCCAGGACGTCGAATTGCATGTCTTGGTTATGTGGCCACTTCATCCGCCGCAACGCCTCGCGATACGCGCGTTCGTGCGACCTTATGCCGGTTCGCTGTTCTATGTACGATTGGAGTTCGGCGCTCGACATTTGCCGCGCCAGCATGTCGCCAGGGTTGGCAAGCGCGAAATATTTGGCGATAAATTGTTCGGCGTTATCAACGACAACAAACGATCTGTTCCAATTATCCAATTCCTCTAATTCGTGCCGCGTCAAAGTATAATTAGCCTGGTCGCCGCGCGATAGCGCAATCGCTTGCGCCCAAACGTTTTCTCGACGTATTGCGACGCTATAATGGCGGTCGATGTCCTCCAGGACTGCGCACAAAAAACGCGTGTTTGAAACGTCTGTTAAAAACATCGGGTCGTTTGTACAGACGGCAAATGAAGCGCGCCGAATGAATAGTTCCGGCGCCCGCCCAAACGCCGCGCGTCCCGTGAACGACGGCTGCGATATTATCTTCTTCAACCTATGAACCTCTTTGGGCGCCGTAAATTCTTCAAGGTTAACGATTAAAGCCGATGCCAAAGCCCTACCGATGTCGCCATCGCGGCCACCTAATTCCAAGCCTTCCGCGTAAATGTGCGGAGGGACCAGATACGAGGCAAAAAAATAGGATTTGCCGATACTTTGCCGACCGCTTGTCAGCACAAGCGCGAATCGATTCGTGTATTGCTCTTCTAATGCACATTTGGCCGTCGCGGCAAGCCATAACTTTAGATAACGTTCAAATTTGTGCGGGTCGCTAGATTTGAAATGTCCCGCCAGCGCGGCGATATGGTCGGCGCCGTCGTGTTCCGGCATGTCGTGCAACCAAGCGCGGATCGGGTCGAATCGGTCGCCTTCATGGATTCGCGCATGACCTTCGGTCACGGCGTCGCGGCCAAAGCGAACGCCTAAGTTTTCTTCAACGATAGATCGAATCGCCTCTTTGCTAATTGCGCGATGTTGGTCAGTCGGAACGTGGACGGGTTGCCCGATCCCTTCGGCGAACTTGACGCCGGCAAGGTTGGCCATATTTACGAATTGCAACGCTTGCACCTTCCTACGCGCCTGGCGTATGGGTTCGCCGTATTTTTCGCGCTCTTCTGAAGCCGCTTTGACGCAGAATTCGAGCGACATTGCAGCGGTTGCGGCGTATTGGGCGACCCAATGATCAGACATTTTGTTGGCGTAAATCGCCGCGCGGCATTGTACGCGGAACGATTGTTCGTCGAACGGATCAAGTGCGGCGCCTTCAACGGGCTTTTTCCATTCAACGCGCGAAGCGCCCGGCAAATCGGCCATACTCAAAGGACGCGCGGTCCCCCGGTCGTACTGATCCAGGAATTTACGCGCGTCGGTGGGTCGGTCGAAATTCGGTCGCCCTTCCATTTCGGAGAGAAAATGTTCAACTAGGAACTGACGTCCGGCGGCGCCTATAATGTGATCAAAGCCGCCGCAAAACCAGGCGACGCGGATAACGCTTTGATGCGCGTATCCGGAAACGTCGTATCCCGCTTTGGATAAATTGTCGCGCGTGAAATACGAACGTGCGATTTCGGCGGATAAATAGCCTCTGAGTAGGTCAATTAAAAGGTCTGGTCGTTCGGCGTTGTCGTATTTGCCGGCGGCGACCATAACCTCATTCGCCTGTAGCTTAACCGGGAACGGCAACGCGTTTTCGCCGTAGCCGTAAATTTCAGGATCGGTCGAAACGTAACGCGCGCGCGCAATGTTTTTTCCCGAAGCGTCGGCGACCAGGTTGTAACGGTCGCGCAAATATTCCGTTATGGCTTGCCACGCCTGGATATTGTACTTCCCAAGCGACCGCGCGGCGTCTTGACCGTACTGTTCCGGCGGATCGACGACGAACAGCGCGCAAACCCCATTCCCGGAAACCGAAACAAAGCAAGCATGTAAATACGGATCGGCGCCGATCAATTGTTTGGTCGCAGTCGGGTCGCTCCCATCGATGTCAATCGCAATTAGCCCTGTATGTTGAATTGCGTCGCCGTCCTCCCGCAAAGCGCCCCGAAGGATCGCTGAGGGATAAAAAAACGGGACGTTTGCGATTTTGTATTTCTGGCGCAGTTTTTTCTCAGGAATAGCGCGCGTCGCCTGGACCGTTTGGTCCCAGGTTCCGCACATGATGCCGTTTAGGATTTGAGAAATGTGAAATTTGCCGATTAACGGCGGACGCGGCGAATCAATCGGCGACGCGAAAAGCGAAATCGCTTCGGAACTTTGGTTTGTCATGTAATGGCGGGAGTAAAACGGAAAAACGGTAGTGAAACTTGGCGGGTTGCTAATTTAGCAATACGCAAGTAATGCGCGGCGAAAAATTATGCAGCCGGCGGTCCGAACGCGGGATCGCCCGTCGCCGGGACCAGGGCAAACCGGCGGACCAGGTCCAGGATAGCCGGGTTTTTGGCGTACATGGCAGCGTATCGCGCGCGCGCCGTCGCCGGTATTTGTCGCCGCGCGTTGCGTTCGGACACATCGGCAAGTTTTGCGGCGCGCAACGCGGCGTATCGCTCGGTAGTCATAGGGAAAAACGATTGATTGACGTCTGCAATTGCAGCGCCAAGGGACAAGCCGTTTTCGTGCAACGCGCCGCAATCGCAACGCACCCCGCCGCCCTTCAGCGCGGCGCGATGGGCGTTAACGACGACGCCGCAAAACGGGCAAAGGAACCGGACCAGCCAATTCAGCGCGCTATTGCCGTTTGGTAGCAACGAATAGTGTTTTTGATTATTCATTTCTTTGGTTTTTTTTCCCATGCTTCATAAAATAGTCGTCAATTTCTTCCTTCTCATTTTCAGTTAATGTAGATGGGTATTGGGATTTGATTTTATTCCATTCAGATAGTGTCAATCCCATGCCCTCTATCAACGAAGTGAGAAAAGTTCCATGTTTCCCATTTGACCAACCTAACAGTTGGGCTTCGGCTAAGTCTAGTCTTGTTGCCATATTATAATTTCTTTGGTTTTTTCGGGCGACCAATTGGTTTTGTTTTGATCGGCGAATCGCCCAAACTGGTCATTACGACGGGTTTGGACGCGCGGATAAATGCGGGTTTCCTGGTCATTGTCCAAAAATTAGGGCGACCAATCGAAAGGCGCTGTATAGGGAAATCCCCAAAATAAACCCGGCGAAAAAAACGGTCG
>Ga0163144_10031027_pt1 | contig 10205 bp, 8 predicted proteins | sample OliLak19BULKMAT1_FD_123175 | JGI IMG/M metagenome (GOLD analysis project Ga0163144, IMG submission 123175) | Freshwater microbial mat bacterial communities from Lake Vanda, McMurdo Dry Valleys, Antarctica - Oligotrophic Lake LV.19.BULKMAT1 | ecosystem: Environmental > Aquatic > Freshwater > Lake...
CGCCACCGGTGATCACCGCTGTTTTGTCGCGAAGTCGCATGGGAGTCCTCGAAGAATACGGGCGATAAAACGAGCATTAGACGGTCGAATTCCTCGCGCCGCAACCGGCGATGGGATCCAATCCAGCGCTCGCAGTTTTCAGGGCGGATTGCGAGGATGTAGCGGAACTCGCCAGAGTTCCGACTCGCCGCGTAAGCGGCGTCGGAAGTGTGGCCACTTCCGCTACGAGAAAATCACATTGTGATCCTTCACTCTCCTCCCCACCGCGCTTGCGAAGGGGCCGGTTGTCGCGAATAATGACATCCTGTCGGCGGAGGTCGGATGGCGATGGCCCGAGTGGGGGTGTCGCGGCCGCCCTGAGGTGGTTGTCGACCCAAGGAAGAAATGGGAATCCGCGTCGCATGGCCCCCCGATCCGACACCCGCCAATCCGGCACTCACCAATCCGGCACCGAAGAGCTGGATGCCACGATTCGCATCGCCACTCCGGAAAATATCGCCTTCCAATATCAACTGGCGGGCCCCTTCCGGCGGCTACCGGCCTTTCTGATCGACCTGGCCATTCGGATGGGGGTCCTCTTCCTCATGGCCATGGTGGTGGGGATGCTCGGGCTGCTTGGCCCGAATGTCGCCAGCCCGATTTGGATGGTCTTTATCATTATCTACTTTGGCCTGGAGTGGTTTTACGGAACCCTCTTCGAGGCGTTGTGGAATGGGCAGACGCCCGGCAAGTGGCTGCTTGGCTTGCGAGTGCTCACCACCAGCGGCCAGCCGATCAATGGCCTGCAGGCGGTGGTGCGGAATCTATTCCGCCTGCTCGACCTGATGCCTCCCTTGCCGCTGGCTGCATTTATTGCTGGAGCGCCGATTGTGGCCACCTTGCCGACGGGGCTGGTGGGGCTGATGTCGTGTCTCATGAGTCCGCGCTACCAGCGGCTGGGCGATTGGCTTTCCGACACGATCGTGGTGATTGAAGAAAAGGCGTGGCTGCCGGGCACGGTGAAGCTGGAAGACCAGCGCGCCGCGCAGCTCGCCACCTACATCCCGCCGACGTTCGTCGTCAATCGCACTTTGGCGCAAGCGCTGGCCACTTATGTTGAGCGGCGCCCCTATTTCTCTCTCGCGCGGCGGCGCGAGATCGCGAAGCATCTGGCGGAGCCCCTGGTGGCAAAGTTTGGCTTCCCTGCCGACACCGGCTACGATTTGCTCCTCTGCGCGCTCTACCATCGAACCTTCATCGAAGCGCAACCGGGGGAAGTTGGCGGAGATCATCGGGCCTTCGGCAGTCAGCCACAGGCGTATGGATCGATTCAGCCGCCGCAGGCGGAAGGAATTTACTTCGTCAAATGAAACGAGGCTCGTGATGAAAGTTGCCGCGCTATTGGCTGAACGTCAGGTTCGCTGGACCGAACTGGAGATGCTCTGCGCGCGCATCGAATCGACCGGCTCGTCCGGCCTTCCGCCGGAAACACTCACCCGCTTCGCGACGCTCTATCGGGCCGTTTGCGCCGACCTGGCCTTGGCCGATGCCTATCAGCTTCCGCCCGGCACTGTGCATTATCTCCATGCGCTCGTCGGTCGCTGCCACAATCAGCTCTATCGCGGCAAGTTTTTCGACTTCGAGGCCTGGGGGCGAGTGCTCCTGATCGATGCGCCGCAAACGGTGTTCAACGATCGCTGCGTGCAGCTCGTATTCGTCCTCTTCTGGGGCGTATTTCTGCTCTCCGCCTATCTCGCGGCCACACCCAGCGCTTGGCCCCAGTATGCCGAAGAAGCAATCACCCGGGAGCAAATTACGACGCTCGAAACGAACTTCAAGAATCCCCCGCATGGCCGCGATCCGAGCGAAAACTACGTGATGGCGGGCTACTACATCCAGCACAATACCAGCATCGGCTTGCAGTGCTTTGTCACCGGGCTATTCATTGTGCCGGGGCTGGGAACTCTGGTATTCAATGCGTCGTTTCTCGGCGCGTGCTTTGGCTATATGGCGCGCCCCGATGTGCCGGAAGGAATCAACTTCTATGAGTTCGTCACGGCCCATGGTCCCTTTGAATTGACGGCGATCGTGCTATCGGCCGGGGCCGGGCTGAGGCTGGGGATCTCGGTGCTCTTCACGCGCGGCTGGACTCGCTTATCGTCGCTTCAGCTCGCCGCGCAGGACGCCATGCCGGTGATGGGCTCGGCAATGGTGCTCTTTTTCCTGGCGGCGCTGGTGGAAGGATTTGTCTCCCCTTCGAATTTGCCATATGCGGCGAAGGCGACGGTGGCGATCCTCTCGAGCCTGCTGCTGCTGATTTATTTCGTGGTGCTCGGATTCCCGCGAGGAGGCATCCGTGCAACTCGATAAGACTCGCATCGTGATCAAAGAACGCGGCATGCTCGAGGTGATGGACCTCGCCTTGCAAGTGCTGCGCAGCTATACGGTGAACTTTGCCTCTTCGCGGCCCGACGAAACTCGCGAAGCGGCGGCTGATGCTTCGTGGCTCGGTCATGCGGGCAACGAGGTCGCCTATCTCCTGGGACGGCTCGGCTTCGGTCCGCTCGCCGTGGCGTTTTTGATTGGGATGGCGCCCTTCGCCGCGTTTAATGCATGGGCGCTCGCTCCCTTTGCCGACCCCGCGTATCACGAAGGAGTTTCCGGCGAGTATATCTGGCTGATGGTGCTGATGGTGTTTTTCCAAGCGCCGCTGGCAACTTGCCTGGCCACGGCCTATCTCGGCAAAGCGGTCTTTGAGGAAAGCCCGAGCATCGGCGAAGTGCTCAACGATGCTTGGGCGATGTTTTGGCAACTCGTGGTTTGCCAGCTTTTGATTCGCGTGGTTCTGCCGGCGATGGTGCTGGTTTGGCTTTTGGAGCCCGGCTCGCGCAACAATCCAATCATTCATGCCCTCCTGGCATTCGGCGCGTTTTATGCGTCAATCATCCGCGCGGTGCGCCCCTATATCAATGAGATCGTGCTGCTGGAGAAGAGTCCTCTCTTTTCCACCGACGCCGACACGATGACCGTCAATCGCCGCAGCGACGCGCTCCACACTTCGAGCTTCGGAGTCTTGATCGGCCGCTGGATCATGACGATGTTCGTGGCGGTGATCGCTTCACTATCGCTGATTCTCGGCTTGTTTTTCCTCTATGCCGTGACCTTCTCCCAGTGGGAATTCAATGCCTTCGCTCTGCATTTTCTGATCCCAGGCTGCCTGTGGATGGTGGCCGCTTATTTCGCGGTGGTGAGGTTTCTCTTCTATCTCGATCTCCGCATTCGCCGCGAGGGATGGGAAGTGGAGCTCCGCATCCGGGCGGAAGCAGGCCACATGACGAGGCAGCTCGTATGACGGCGATCGTCCGCCAATTCGCTTGCGGCGCGCTCTTCCTGGCGACCCTTTGGGGGCTTGGGATCGACGCCGCGCGTGCCCAACAAGGAGAGCCAGCGCCGGCGAATACAGAAGAGGCGGTGCAAAAAGGAAAGCAGGCCCTGAATGGCTACCCTTGGTACGACCCGGAAACCGACTCGCTGAAGCGGATCGATGTTCAGCCTCCGGCGACGCCCGCCCAGCCCACCAATGTGCAGCCCCCCAATATCACGCCGCCGACACTGCCGACCGGTTCGTTCAACTTCCTTAACTTTATCCTGCAAGTGATTCCGTGGCTGGTGCTCGTGGCGCTGATCATCGGGCTGCTCTATCTCTTCGCGCGGTATTACCAGCGTCCGCCTCCTTTGGCCGCGGACCGATCGAAGAAACACAACACGACCAAAAAAACCGAAGTCGAGCGGCTGCAAAGCTTGCCCTTCGATTTCGATCGCCCGGTGGACGATCTCCTCGCCGAAACGCAGCGACAATACGAAGCAGGCAATTTCAACGCGGCCATCGTTTACCTCTACAGCTTCCTTTTGGTCGAGCTCGATCGGCACCATCGCATTCGGCTCGAGAAGGGGAAAACGAATCGGCAATACTTGCGCGAGATTCGCCCGCGGCCGGAATTGCGTGCCGCATTTGAGGAGACGATGGTCGCTTTCGAGGAGGTGTTTTTTGGAAACCACGATATCAATCGCTCGCGGTTTGAGACGTGTTGGTTGATGGTTCCGCAATTTCGAGAACAATTGGCTAAGTGATCGAGGGCCCTGACGAGAGTCTGCACCATTCCTATGAATTCCACCGTTTCCTATCGGCGCCGCTTCGCTCTTTTGTGGAGCCTTTGCGCGCTCGGCCTGAGCGCGCTCTCCATGGCCGGGTGCGGCGGCCGATCCGGCGCGGAGCTCGATGATGTTTATGGCCGGGTGCGCGGATCGAGCGGCGGGCAAAGTGTGGCTGGGACCGGCGCGCTGGCCAAAATGTTTGAATCGGCTGGTTGGAAAAGCTACACCTGGGCGCGGCTCTCTCCCTGGCTGAAGAAACACGACGTGATCATTTGGGCGCCGGACGACTTCCAGCCTCCCACAGCGCAGCAAAGGCAGTGGCTCACCACCTGGCTCGTCTCCGGGCCAAGGCAGCGAACGCTCATCTATATCGGGCGCGATTTCGATGCCGCTTCGGCCTATTGGAAAGCGGTTCAGCCCGGTGCGCCGCCGGCGCAAGCCCAAGAGCTCGCGCGCCGGCAAGCGCAGGCCCAGGCAGAATTCGCGTCGGAGCGGGCCTCGATTCCCGATCAAGTGGACGCTGCCTGGTTTACCACCGACACCTCCAAGCCGAGTCGCAAAGTGAAAACCCTGGAAGGGGATTGGAGCGGCGGCGTCGATCCGTCGAAATGCGATATCGAGATCGGCACCCGGCTGAAGGATGATAACGTGTCTGGCGAGGTGGTCCGGCTGCTCGAATCGAATGGGGATGTGCTCGTCGCCAGCCATCAGGAAGGGTATGCCGGCGGTGGCGGAGAGGTGATCGTCGTCACGAATGGCTCCTTTCTGCTGAACGCGCCGCTGGTGAATAGGGAACATCGCAAGATCGCCGCGAAGTTGATCGAGCATCTCGGCAGTCCTTCGACGGTCGTCTTCCTGGAAAGCGATAGCCGCGGCCCGCCGATTTCGGAAAAAGACGCCACCGACACCAGCCGCTCTCCTTTTGACATGCTCGACGCCTTCCCGATGGGAATGATCCTGCTCCATGCCGCCTTTGCCGGGCTGGTGGCCTGCGCTTGGCTCTACCCGATCTTCGGAAATCCGCGAGTGCTGCGACCAGCGACGCGAACCGATTTCGGCCAGCATGTGAAGGCCGTCGGCGAATTGATGGCCAAGAGTCAAAACACCCAATACGCGCAGCGACAAATCGAAGCGTATCAGCAGCAAGTCCCCAAGCAAACGCCGCGCTCGGCCACCGGCCGCGCCTTGCCGGCAAGGCGCAAGCGCGCCGCCCCGGTGCAAGCGAAGACGTAGTTTTTAGGATGCGCCATTTGGGAACGACAACTGAAAACCGAAAACTGAAAACTAATCCCCGGATACCCATCTGATGAGTGTCGATTCGACGATCGAATTCCGCTGCCAATCCTGTGGCCGGCTCTTGAAGGTTGCCGCCGCCAATGCGGGCCGGCAAGCGAAGTGCCCCGAGTGCGGCGCGCTGCAGAATATTCCGGCATCGCCGGGGCCTGTCGTTCCGCAAACCATGAACTACGGCGCGCCTCCGATGCAGCCGCAGCCGATGTACAACCCGTCCTCAACTCCGCCGGTTCGTCCTGCCCAGCCGACGATGGGGCAAGGAGGCTTCGGCTCAGCCGCCTCTCCCTTTACCAATCCGCCGCCTGCGGCGAACGCGGTGCATGCCTCGGCGATGAAGCTCTCGACCGACATGGTCCACGCGAGCAGCGGCAATCAGACCGAAACTCGCCAGCTCTTCCGCCGTATCACCGAGCAAATCAGCAAGCTCTACGTCGGCCAGGAAGAGCTCGTTCTGGGAACACTCGTCGCCCTCTTCTCCAGCGGGCATGTGCTGATCGAGAGTGTGCCGGGACTCGGCAAAACGCTGTTCGTTCGCACCCTGGGCAAGGTGCTCGGCTGCAAGTTCGGCCGCATCCAGTTCACCGCCGACCTGATGCCATCCGACATCACCGGCGCGCCGATCTTCGACATGAAGCAGCAGGAGTTTCGCTTTCGGCCAGGCCCGGTCTTCACGCAATTCCTGCTGGCGGACGAAATCAATCGCGCGCCGGCCAAGAGCCATGCGGCCTTGCTGGAAATCATGCAGGAAAACCGGGTGACGATCGACGGCACCAGCCATGTGATCGAGCGGCCGTTTCTGGTGATGGCCACTCAGAATCCGATCGAATCGGAAGGAACCTACAATCTGCCGGAGGCGCAGCTCGATCGCTTCATGTTTAAGCTCGTGGCCAGTTACCCGGCCGAACTGGAAGAGGCCGATATCCTCCGGCTCCACACGCGCCAGCTCGATATCAATAAGCGATTGGAGACGGAGCTGGAAACAGTCTCCTCGCCGGAAGAGATCCTCCGCATCACCGAGGGCAATGGGACGGTAAAGGTCGACGATCGCCTGATCGACTACATCAACAAGATTGTGCGATTGACGCGCCAATGGCCGACCTTCCATATGGGAGCATCCCCCCGCGCCGGCATCGCACTAGTGCAAGGGGCGCGGACCCTGGCGTCGTTCAGCGGCCGCGATTTCGCGGTGCCGGATGATGTGGTGCAGATCGCTTTGCCCGCACTGAGGCATCGGGTGAGCCTCACTGCCGAAGCGGAAGTGGAAGGACGCAGCGTCGACGAGCTGCTCACCGAGCTGATTCGCACCGTGGAGGTCCCGCGGCTGTGAACGACATCCTCGAAATCTTTTGGGGCGTGCTCGCCTGGCTGCAGAAGACGCCGCTCATGATCCTGCTGATCATGGTGCTCGTTCTGGCGGGCATTTCCGCGCTGCGCCGCGCTTATCCCAATTGGCCGATGGTGGTCCTGGCCCTCGTCCCTTTCGGCTTCTCGCTGGCGGTGGTCTACGACGAATCTTTGACGACGACGGTGCTCGCGATCGATCTCTCGATCGCCGCCGTGGTGCTGATCGATCTGATCACCATCCCCGGCATGGCGAGCTTCCAGATCGAGCGGAACGTCGGACGGGTCGCCTCGCTGCAGAAGAATCACCCGGTAACATTAATCGTCACCAATTCCTCTTCGAGCGATTACACGATCACGGTCCGCGACGGCTTCGATCAGGACTTCACCGCCACTCCCGACCAATTCGAAATCTATCTCGAAGGAATGAGCCGAGCAACCTTGCACTACGAGCTCTATCCCACTCGCCGCGGCGCCTACCAATTCGATACCGTCCATTTGCGCGTTTCGAGCAAGCTCTCTCTCTGGCAGTCGATTTACGAATATCCGATTCCCTCGGTGATCCACGTTTATCCGAATTTGCAGCAGATCGCCGAATACGCGTTGCTCGCCCGAACGAATCGGCTGAGCCTGATGGGCGTTCGCCGCACTCGGCGGATCGGCACCGACAACGAATTCGAGCGGCTTCGCGACTATTCGCAAGACGACAACTATCGTCACATCGATTGGCGTTCCACCGCTCGCCGGCAGAAGCTCACGGTGCGCGATTTTCAGACGAGCCAAAGCCAGCGGATCATCTTCATGATCGATTGCGGCCGCATGATGACCGGCGAGTCGCAAGGGATCAGCATGCTCGACCACGCGCTCAATGCGCTGCTGATGATGAGCTATGTGGCGCTGCGGCAAGGGGATTCAGTCGGCGCGATTTTCTTCAGCGACGAGGTGCTGGCCTTCGAGCCGCCGCGCAGCGGGTCGAACCAGATGAATCGCCTGCTGCATGCTTCCTTCGACCTCTTTCCGCGGCTGGTGGAATCGCGCTACGACCAGGCCTTTCTCTATCTCTCGCGGCATTGTCACAAGCGGTCGCTGGTGATCTTGATCACGAATGTGATCGACGAGGTGAACGCCCATCAGGTGCAGAGCTACTTGACCAACCTCGTCGGCAAGCACTTGCCGCTCGGCCTATTGCTGCGCGACCAGCGGCTCTTTGAAGTGGCGGATCAACCCTTTCCCACCGGAGTCGAGCTCTTCCATGCCGGCGCGGCAGCCGAGGTGCTCGTCTGGCGGGCCCAGGTTCTCAACGACCTGATACACAAGGGAGTGCTGGCGCTAGATGCCTTCCCCGATCAGATGACGGCGCCGCTGATTAACTCTTACTTAGAGATCAAGGCGAGGCATTTGCTGTGAGTTTTCAGTTTTAAGTGTTCAATGAAAACTTCTAGCTGAACACTTACTGAAAACTGAACACTGAATCACTGAAAACTACTTCTCCGGCCTCACCGCGGCGCGGCCAATGCTGTAGTAAGTGAATCCGGTCTTCTTGATCTGCTCGCGGTCGTAGAGATTGCGGCCATCGAAAATCACCGGGCTTCTCAGGGCGGCTTTCATCTCGGCGAAGTCGGGATGCTGGAAGACGCGCCACTCGGTCATGATCACCAGCGCCTCGGCTCCTTGCAGGGCTTCCATCTGGCCGGTTGCGTAGCGGAAGCGGTCGCCATGTTCTTTGCGGACATTCGGCATCGCTGCCGGATCGTAAACGCAAAGGTCCACGCCGAGCTCGGTCAGCTTCTGCGCCAGCACCAGGCCGGGCGCTTCGCGAATGTCGTCGGTTTGCGGCTTGAAGGCCAGGCCCCAGAGCGCGATCCGCCTTCCTTTTAGCGCGCCGCTGAAATGGTCGAGGATCTTGTCGAGCAGAATCGATTTCTGCGCCTGATTCACCGACTCCACCGCCGCCAGGATCCGCGGCTCCATTCCCGCATCGCGCGCCAGCCCTGCGATCTCGTGTACATCCTTCGGGAAGCAACTGCCGCCATAGCCGACGCCGGGAAAGAGAAATTGAAAGCCGATCCGCCGATCGTGGCCGATCCCTTGGCGAACATCGTTGATATCGGCACCGAGCAACTCGCAAAGATTCGCCATCTCGTTGATGAAGCTGATCTTCGTCGCCAAAAGTGCATTGGCGGCATACTTCGTGAACTCCGCGCTCGCCGGCGACATCACTACAAACGGATGATTATTGCGGAGAAACGGCTTATAGAGATCCTCGAGACGGGCCGCGATGTCGGGCCCGCGCACTCCGACCACCACGCGATCGGGATATTGGAAGTCGTTGATCGCCGCCCCTTCCTTAAGGAATTCGGGATTGCTGGCGACATGGCATTGTCGCTTCGTGAGCTCATTCAGCCGCGCGAAGACTTTGTTGTTTGTGCCGACCGGAACGGTGCTCTTGACCACGACGACGGCGTCTTCCGGCAAGTGAGGCGCGAGGCTCTCGACGGCCTTGAAGAGGTAAGTCAGATCGGCCCGACCTCGCTCGTCCGGCGGAGTGCCGACGGCCATGAAAATCATGTCAGCGCCGGCGATGGCTTCCGGATAACTGGTGGAGAATTCGAGCAGCCCCGCGGCCGTGTTCCGCAGCACCATCTCGGTGAGCCCCGGCTCATAGATGGGGATCACTCCGCGGCGCAGGCTTTCGATCTTCTCGGCGTTGATGTCGAGGCAGGTGACGTGGTTTCCGCTTTCGGCGAAGCAGGTGCCGGTGACTAGCCCGACATAGCCGGTGCCGATGACCGTAATCCGCATGAGCGAGTTCCTTGTACTCCATGCGCCGCAAGCCGAGGCGCAGTCGCGATAGTTTGCAACTTAACTCTACCTTGCGGGGCGCGATTTGCCCCAGACCGATTTTCCCTGGCAAGAGCGGGCGAAATCCGCCCGCAAAGGAACCCGGAAGGGAAGATTCAACAAGGAAAATAGTCCCTACCTGCTCGATCTGACTTCCAGGGCCAGATCGGCCTCCACCATCAGGCGGACCAACTCCGTGAAGCCAATTTCGGGCGACCAACCGAGCACACGCTTGGCCTTGGCTGCGTTTCCGCGCAAGGTTTGCACTTCCGCGGGACGCAGCAGGGAGGGATCGATCTCCACATGCTCCTGCCAATTCAGGCCCGCCTGGCGAAATGCCAGGTCAGCGAATTCACGCACCGTGTGCGTCTCGCCGGTCGCCACGACATAGTCGTCCGGCTCCGGCTGCTGCATCATCAGCCACATCGCCCGCACATAGTCGCCGGCAAATCCCCAATCGCGCTGCGCATCGAGATTGCCGAGCTTCAGCTTCTCGCCGCTGCCGCGGGCGATTCGCGCCACCGCGCGGGTGATCTTGCGAGTGACAAACTCCGGCCCGCGAAGGGGCGATTCGTGGTTGAAGAGAATTCCTGAAA
>Ga0163144_10031029_pt1 | contig 10205 bp, 7 predicted proteins | sample OliLak19BULKMAT1_FD_123175 | JGI IMG/M metagenome (GOLD analysis project Ga0163144, IMG submission 123175) | Freshwater microbial mat bacterial communities from Lake Vanda, McMurdo Dry Valleys, Antarctica - Oligotrophic Lake LV.19.BULKMAT1 | ecosystem: Environmental > Aquatic > Freshwater > Lake...
AACATTGTGTCAGAATTGGTGGTACAGTTCGTCCGAAATAATCTTATAGGGTTGTCGTAGATATTTATACAAATACTTCGTATGTAAGTTTAGCTTTAGAAAAAAGTCTATACTATACATTTTCAAATTTAACCTATTCAAGAAATGTTGAACTTATAAATTGGATAAATGATTCTCTATTTAACTCGAGAGAATACTAAAGATTAAAGTGAACATGCTCTTTTGTTTTAAACCAGATTCTTTTCTTGGCTCTTGGAGCGGTGGAATAATATTTTGTTTCAATATTATAAAGATAAACTGTCTCGCTTCTTCTGTTTTTAGGTCATTTTGTTTAGATAAAGCACCGATTTTCTTCACAAAAATTGACCTGTTGATCAATTGTACTTTTTACACTTTAATACTCTGATATCAAAGTCAATACGAACCCCTTCAAAATTTTAAAACATTTCTAACCCTATAATAACATAACCTAAATCTCACCCCCTATCTGCTCAAATACATACTCTTCTGGCTGTATAATTCCCTGAATAGAGGATCTTTAACATCCTTTACGAACAAGATAGCTTCACCTGTAGATTTCATTTCAGGGCCTAATTCCTTATTTACCCCGGGAAATTTGCTGAATGAAAAGACAGGTTGTTTAATGGCAAAACCTTCCAATTTTGGTTCAATGGTAAAGTCTTTTAATTTATTGGTTCCCAACATCACCTTTGTTGCAATATTTATATACGGAACTTTATAGGCTTTGCAAATAAACGGCACGGTGCGTGAAGCTCTTGGATTGGCCTCTATAACGAAAACCTCTTCGTTTTTTACTGCAAATTGAATATTCAATAACCCTTTTACATTTAGCGCAAAACAAATCTTTCGGGTGTATTCAATCATCAAATCTTTCACTTTATCTGATAGACTGAATGGCGGCAAAACTGCACTTGAATCACCACTGTGAATTCCGGCAGGTTCAATGTGTTCCATCATTCCAATGATATGAACATCTTCACCATCGCAAATGCTGTCACTTTCAGTTTCTTCTGCTCTATCAAGGAAATGATCAATCAAAACGCGGTTTCCAGGCATATCGCCTAATAAATTGATAACGGCTTGTTCAAGGTCTTCGTCGTTAATCACGATTTTCATTCCCTGTCCACCTAAAACGTAGGAAGGTCTTACCAATACGGGGTAACCAACTTCTTTTGCAACGACAATGGCTTCATCGGCAGTTTCAGCAACACCATATCGTGGATATGGAATTCCAAGTTCCTTCAATAAATCTGAAAAACGGCCTCTGTCTTCCGCAACGTCCATATCATTAAAAGTGGTGCCTATAATTTTTATACCGCTTGCTTCAAGTCTGCCAGCTAATTTTAGGGCAGTTTGACCCCCGAGTTGCACAATGACACCTACCGGCTTTTCATGCTCTATCAATTCTATCAGATGCTCCCAATATACTGGTTCAAAGTATAATTTATCAGCAATATCAAAATCCGTACTTACCGTTTCAGGATTACAATTAACCATAATGGCTTCAAAGCCTACTTCTTTTGCAGCTAAAATACCATGTACACAACTATAGTCGAATTCGATACCTTGTCCAATACGGTTTGGACCACTTCCCAAAACAATAATTTTTGGTTTATCGCTTACGATGCTTTCGTTTTCACCATCAAAAGTTGAGTAAAAATAGTTTGTTTTTGATTCAAACTCTGCCGAACAGGTATCCACCATTTTATAAACTCTGTTTATACCGAATTCTTTGCGTTTTGCATACACTTCATCATCGGTACAATTTCTCATGGCATAAGCGATCTGAAAATCGCTGAATCCTTTTTCTTTTGCAATTCTCAATACATCACGATCAATATTATTGATTGAGTACTTCGCAAGTGTTTTCTCAGTTTTAACCAACTCGTTAATTTGTTCCAAAAACCAACGGTCAATTCTGGTTATTTTTTGAATAGACGTAATTGGAACACCTAATGAAATGGCATCCTTTATGTGCCACAAACGATCCCAACTTGGATGTTCTAGACTTTTTAAAATTGGATCAAGTTGATGGGTGTCTAACCCGTCACAGCCTAATCCTCTGCGGTTTGTTTCAAGACTTTGACAAGCCTTTTGCAAGGCTTCCTGAAAACTTCTACCAATAGCCATCACCTCGCCCACCGACTTCATTTGCAAACCTAATTGCTTATTAGCGCCTTTAAATTTATCAAAATTCCAGCGTGGAATTTTTACAATGGTATAATCAATTGCTGGTTCAAAAAATGCAGAGGTGTTTTTTGTAACAGGGTTTTTTAATTCATCGAGATAATATCCGATGGCAAGTTTAGATGCGATTTTGGCAATTGGGTAACCTGTAGCCTTAGAAGCTAGCGCTGATGAACGACTCACGCGTGGGTTGATTTCAACTGCAATTAAGTCATCATTTTCAGGATTAACTGCAAATTGAACATTACAACCACCTGCAAATGTTCCTATGTTTCGCATCATTAACAGGGCAGCATCACGCATTTTTTGAAATGCCACGTCGCTTAATGTCATAGCAGGAGCAACGGTAATACTATCACCAGTATGGATTCCCATTGGATCAAAATTTTCAATTGTGCAGATTACCGCAATATCATCTTTGGCATCGCGAAGTACTTCCAACTCAAATTCTTTCCAACCTAAAACCGCCTTTTCAACCAAAACTTCATGGATTGGTGAGGCCTCTAAACCATTTTTAAGGGCATCATCTAATTCTCCTTTATTCCAAACAAATCCACCACCTGTACCACCGAGGGTAAAAGATGGTCTAATTACCAAAGGGTAACCAATTTCCTGAGCAAATTCCTTACCCTCAAGCAATGAATTGGCCACCTTGCTTGGTGCTACTGGAATTCCAATGTCAACCATTAACTTTCTGAATAATTCACGGTTTTCAGTGCGGTCAATGGCATCTATATCAACACCAATAATCCTAACGTTATATTTTTCCCAAATTCCAATCTCATCACATTCCTTGCATAAATTAAGAGCCGTTTGTCCTCCCATGGTAGGTAGTACAGCATCTATATGTCTCTCTTGTAATATTTTTTCTATGCTTTCTGAGGTCAATGGCCATAAATAAATGTGTTCAGCCATAACAGGGTCAGTCATAATTGTAGCTGGATTACTATTTATTAATGAAACTTCTATCCCCTCCTCTCTTAAACTTCGGGCAGCCTGACTGCCTGCATAGTCAAATTCACAAGCTTGACCAATTACTATGGGGCCACTTCCGATAATTAAAACTGATTTGATGGATAGATCTTTAGGCATAAAATAAAATTTTGCAAAACAACATATAATCAAGCGGCTAAACAAAAATAATTTGCCTCAATTTTGAAGAATTACCAACATTCTGAAAGTAATAGCCTCAAATTCTTATTTTAACTGAAATTTTGGGGAAAAATATTGCTGTTTTTTTGAGTGTTGTTGTCTTTTTAACCATATTGCAGAATATTAATAAAATATGAGTAACTCCAATCTTTCAATACAAGAAGCCCAAAAACAAGTGGACGAATGGATTAAAACCATCGGTGTTAGATATTTTAGCGAACTAACCAATACGGCCATTTTGATGGAAGAAGTGGGTGAGTTGGCAAGAATAATGGCGCGAAAGTATGGTGACCAATCTTTTAAAGATAATGAAACAGACCATAATCTTTCGGATGAAATGGCAGATGTGCTATGGGTTTTAATTTGTTTGGCCAATCAAACAGGAGTTAATCTCTCTGAGGCATTTATCAAAAATATGGATAAAAAAACAAAGAGAGATGCCGAAAGGCACAAGGGAAATGAAAAGTTGAAGTAGAAGCCCACATAATGCCTTTGGCCTAGGCAATCAGCAATAGATAATAAGAAAATATATTTTCCCGATATTCAATTCATCTAAGCCTTTCCCCAATCCTTTTAAATCTTTCTTCAAAGCAATATTAATTTAGCCCTGTTTATCACTATTGGGTATGGGGAAATTAATTTGTAAACTAGCTTTGTTATTTGTGGGATGTTTTTGGTGTTTAAGCATATCAGCTTATGAAGGTTTAAAATCAACTAAAAAGAAAAATCCTAACCTTAAAGTTGAGTCTAAAAACCCCTTGCGTGCATCTAAATTAGATGTGGAAGATACTTTGGTTTTTGAAAAGGCAAAGGACGATACCTTAATTTTTGCAGATGATGAATTAAACCATCAACACTTTAAAAAACAAGATAAACAAACCAAAGATGAGTTAAATCCATCGGGGAAGAATGAAAAGCCAGTTTCCTTACATTCCAATATTTATCCAAATCCATCAAGTGGCATTGCTTGGGTTAAGGTCGACTATTTATCCGCCAATAGAACTGAAATAATTATAACCACATTAGAAGGCAGATTGGTTAGAAGTGAAAGCTTTTCAGGAACATTATATAAAATTGAAGATTTAGCCTCCGGAGCATATATTATTACCTTGAAAAATGGTAAAGAATTGGTTCGGAAAAGATTTTTTGTGAATTAAATCCATTATCATTGCATACCATGCAAAACGGGGCTAATACACTGCGTTCTTTGACGTTATTTGTGTCATCGCACTTTATGTTCAATGTGCTAGGAAAACTTCAATCTGAAATTTTATCAGGTGAAAAGCGAAAAGCCATTTCAACGCTTTCACTTTATTCAAAATTAATAAGACAAGCCTGCAAAATAAGTGAAATGGAAAGCATTACCCTCGCTGAAGAAGAAGTCTTTTTAAAAACATATTGTGATACTGAGCAGGAAAGATTCAGCGAATCACCCTTTACCATATCATTTACTGGTTTTGATGAGATTGACATTACTTTAGAACCGTTTTTGATTCAGCCATTCATTGAGTTGGCCATTTTAGGTGGTTTAGGGCATAAAAGTCATGATGTAAAGATTGAGTTCAATAGAAATGAAAACTCGATTAATATCCACTCTGTTCTATTAAATAGGGATGTTGAAGAAAAAATTAATGAAAAAACAGAAGCAGCCATGCAGAGACTTTCATTTTTTCATCACACTTTCGAAAGGAGTGAAGTAAATGGTATTACTATGCAAAAGATTATTTTATTCCAATAATTTTTATGTTTTATTTACAATTTTGGAGTAAAAAAGGAACAGAATAAAATGAAGATTTGGCTTTGAATTTAAGCAACATTTAGTTTCTGTTGATGATGATGTAAACTCAGAAAATTGTAGGGTTGCATCATCAGATAAATCCACGCTATTAATACAAATAAGAATACCTTTTTTTGAAGTTTAATGACATAAATAACCCTATTTCAAATGCAATAGAATTAACCTTAATTTACAACTTATTATGATCACAGCACTAATTGTAGACGATGAAGCAGCTAGCCGTAATGGATTGGCTCAGCTAATTCATGAATTTGTACCTGAAGTAAAAGTGATTGGAAAGGCAGATTCGGTGAAAAGCGCAACTGAACAGATTAAAGAACTCAATCCTGATATTGTTTTTTTGGATGTTGAAATGCCTGGCAAAGACGGTTTTGAGTTGATTGCAGAAACTGACCCTGCAGACTTTGAAGTTATTTTTACCACGGCACACGAACAATACGCCCTTAAGGCAATTAAAGCTAGTGCCATAGATTATTTGTTAAAACCTATAAATCCTGAGGAACTTAAATCTGCCATTAAAAAAGTTGAAGTCAAAAAAGGGCTTGGCAATAAAAAACTTGAAACCTTTATGAGTCATGTTGGAGGCAAAAAGCATGAACCACAAATAGCACTCAGTACAATGGAAGGCTTGATTTTTATCAAATTGTCTAATATTCTTTATTGCCGAGGAGATGGTGCTTATACCTTTTTCTTTCTAAAATCAGGTGAAAAAACCATCGCTTCAAAAAATTTGAAGGAGTTTGAAGACATACTCTGTGACAATGGTTTTTACAGAACACACAAATCCTTTATCATCCAACTATCGGAAATGAAGCGCTATGTAAGAGGTGATGGAGGTCATGTTATTATGAGCAATGGCGAATCTGTAAGCGTTTCAAAGCGAAAAAAAGAAGGATTTATTCAAGCTTTGGCCAACTTTTAAGAAGATATCAGTAATTTGCCTAAAGACATGCTGAACAAAGCAATCGTTTTCTTTATTCTATTCCTATCGGCTACAGCTTCATTTGCCCAAAAAGATTTAATCCGATTTAATAACATAACCATTGACAATGGGTTAATACAAGGAAGCGTCACTGGAATAGTTCATGGCAGTGACGGATTTATTTGGATTGCCTCTGCCGACGGCCTGCATAGATATGATGGTTACTCTTTTAAAATTTACAGAAACGACCCGCAAAATAAAAATTCACTGCCCGATAATTATATCAACTGTATCTTTGAAGATGGACATGGAAATCTTTTATTAGGATTGTTTAGCGGCGATGTGTGTGTTTTAAATAAAAACAATTCTACCTTTAAAATACTCAATTTAAAGAACAGAATACCAGTTATGTCAGCCAAACCTGTTACCTGTATTAATGAAGATGGTAAGGGTTCTTATCTTATTGGATATGAGGAAGGTGGCTTGATTAAATACGACACCTCAAAACATATCATAAAAACGTTTACTAGTTCTGTAACTCCAAATCTTAAAAGCAACTCGATTACGTGTATTACAAAAGACATGTATACTGGAGATTTTTTATTAGGAACAGCACTCGGATTATGTGTTTACAATACCCTTAATGAAAGCATCACCCAAGCACATTACCTAACAAACTTAGAAAACTTACCCATTACAACTGTTCTAACACCAAAACCTGATAAAATATTAATTGGAACACATGGAAGGGGACTTTATCAATATACCAGAGGAAGTGATTCGGCCAGCAGAGTTAAATTGCCTAAAAGCAAGGGCACAAGATTTATATCTTTTATAAAACAAGTCCCAACACAAAATGAAATCTGGATAGGTACTTTGGGTGGAATTATCAAATGGCAGGATTCTTCCAAAACACTTTACACCAACAATCCATTAAACCCTGAAAGCTTGGTTGATAATAATACCCAAACTGCAACCATTGATAGATTTGGCACCGTTTGGATTGGAACCCTCAATGGATTGAGTCGCTTTGACCGAAGAATGAAGTTGTTCAATCTGTTTCGTGAATTTCATTGGGATGATTCACTTTTAAACAACAATGTTTATTGTATTTACGAAGATCCATCCAAAAATATTTGGTTAGGAACCCAGAGTTCGGGTATCATAAAATTTAATCCTAAAACAGAGCAAATTATAGCTTGGCCTGTAATAAAAACTCCATCCATTGAAACACGAATGGTCCGGGCAATTTTCAAGGATCAATCAGGTCAGATGTGGATAGGCTCAAGGGATGGTGGATTGTTTAAATTTTTCCCAGAAAAAAATAATTTTATACAAATTATTGGTGAGAAAGGCTTCGAGATAAGCAGTTTAACAATAAGAAATATTTATGAAGGCAGGGATGGCACACTTTGGATTGGCACTGCAAACGGATTAAACAGCTACAACCGAAAAACCAATCAATTTGAAGTTTTCAGGGCTGTTGAGGCATCTCCGATTAACAACAATATTTATCAAATTGTTGAATCGCCTGATAGAAAATCTTTATATTTAGCTTGCTTTAGAGGCGGGTTTCAAATATTTAATCTAACAACAAAAAAATTCAAGTTATTCAATACTGAAGCACCCCATAAAACTGGCTATGTAAAAAGCTATGCAATGTGTCTTGAAGTACTTGAAAACGACTCAATAATGCTTGGAACTTATGGAAATGGATTATACATCATTAACACAAAAACTGGTGGGCATAGAAACATTACTGAAAAGCAAGGATTATCGAATAATTCAGTATACGGAATCCTTCGTCACGGCAATACATTTTGGCTTTCAACCAATAGAGGATTGTCATCGTTTAATATCAAAACAGGTGAAATTAAAAAATTCGGTTTAAGAAACTATATCCAGAGCAATGAATTTAACGAAGGCGCGTATTGTAAAACATCTGATGGGACCTTCTATTTTGGTGGTGTAAATGGGTTTAATTACTTTAATCCCGATAACTTTCCGCAAGGAAATGAGTTTTCAAAAACCGAAATAACATCCATTAAAAAAGGTGATATTGAACTGCCCTTTTTGATTAATAGCGAAGGAGAAAGATATATTGAATTAAATTATCACGATAATCTCATATCTTTTGAATTCGCCACACTTAACTTTAAGCCTTCACAAATTAACCAATATGAATACATGTTGGCAGGTTTTGACGAAAATTGGATTAAAGCGGGAGGTCGAACCATTGCATACTATACAAAACTTTCTCCAGGAGAGTACATCTTTAAAGTACAGTCTGTTTCAAACAATTCAGGTGCTCCAAACACCATTGCCTTCATTAAAATAATTATTGAACCTCCATTTTGGCAAACTTGGTGGTTTTATTCATTGATTTTACTTTTCATTTTAGGATTAATATACATCATTATTAAATGGCGAACCCAGATTATTGACCGAAATTACCGTCACAAATTAGCTGAACTCGAACTCAAGGCCCTTCGAAGCCAAATGAATCCACATTTTATTTTTAATTCACTCAATAGCATTCAATACTTTATCCTCAAAAAGGAACCTAAAGCGGCATACAACTATCTTACTAAATTTAGCAGCTTAATGCGGATGATTTTGCAAAATTCAAAACACAAATCGATAACACTTAAAGCAGAACACGACTGGCTGAAAACATATCTTGAACTTGAAAACCTTAGAATGGAAGATGCCTTGCACTTCAAAATCACCATTGCTAAGGATTTGCACCCAGACAATATTTATGTGCCAACCATGGTTTTGCAACCTTATGTGGAAAATGCCATCATTCATGGTTTACTTCCAAAGGATACTGACAAAGAACTGAGTATTGAAATTAAATCAGATGACCAAAAATTGAAGTGTATAATTACTGACAATGGAATTGGAAGAACCAAATCGCAGGAATTGAATAAATTAAGGCTTAAAAACCATGAAAGTACTGCCATGACATTAACAAAGGACCGACTTGCTATATTAAATATTGACACAGGAAATGATGTAGGACCAAAAGTGATAGACCTCTATGATGAAGCTGGGAAGTCAATAGGCACTAGGGTAGAACTTATATTGCCATTAATCATCCAACATAATAATATGAATCCATGAAGAGAGCAGTCATTGTAGATGATGAACCCAAAAGTATAGAAGTATTAAAAACCCTTGTTTCCGAATTTATGGAAGGATTGGAAATAGTAGGTACTGCAAATGATATTGAATCTGCCATTGAAGTGATTGAAAAAACAAAACCAGATATTGCATTTTTAGATATAACACTTAAGGAAGGGGATTCATTCCAAATTTTAAAACGCCTTAAAAAAATCGATTTTGATGTGGTTTTTATAACGGCTTATGACGAGTATACTGTTCGCGCCTTGCGGTATTCGGGCATTCATTGTCTGTATAAGCCAATTGACCTCATTGAATTTGAAGAAACTCTTTTAAAACTAAACACACCTAAGGAACAAACAGTAGAAGCAATAGAGATAGCCCGAGAATTATTACAAAGTAAATTTACAAGAATACCACTTATCACCGAAAAAGGTTTACTGTACCTATCTCCAGGTCAAATCAATTATGTGGAAGCCGAAGACGGAGGCAGTCGCATTCATTTTAATGATTTCTCAAACCTTATAAATAATAAACCTTTGGCAGATCTAGCGGCTGTGCTTGAAAACAATGGCTTTATGATGCTTGGAAATGAGCTATTAATTAACCTTAAAAATATTGTAATTGAGAAAATAAGACCAGGAAAAATTTTCTTTTTGTCAGGAGACGAAATAAAAATCGAAATAGAAGAGGCAAATAAAATACTCAAAATGTTTAGGCAATAGTTTTATTAAATTTTTGATTCGATAACTACAAAAACTATTTTAATTTATGTTCCAATGTCGTTGAGTTAAGGGAATATTCTTTAGGAGTCTCGCTTTTCGCGAGACTCCTAACTCAGAACGCCGTCGCTGCGCGTCTCGTGAGTGACAGTTCCCCGGGCCTCTGGCCAAAAGAAAGTATTCCAGCCAAAACTATTTCAACTATCTCAATACTAAATTTTCTAACAATGCTAATGCTGAAAGTCTCCTGACAGCTTCCGGGTTGGAGACCATTCTA
>Ga0163144_10031030_pt1 | contig 10204 bp, 9 predicted proteins | sample OliLak19BULKMAT1_FD_123175 | JGI IMG/M metagenome (GOLD analysis project Ga0163144, IMG submission 123175) | Freshwater microbial mat bacterial communities from Lake Vanda, McMurdo Dry Valleys, Antarctica - Oligotrophic Lake LV.19.BULKMAT1 | ecosystem: Environmental > Aquatic > Freshwater > Lake...
AATCCGATTGCGAAACCACTTCCTTCATCACCCAGGAGATAGCCCCACCCTCCCACTCGTGCGGAACGGTTTTCCCCATTTCGGCCACACGCGATGGAACCGGTCCCGACTACCAACGTCACACTCTGTTCCCAAGAAGTTGCTGTGGCAGTTTGCGCGATGTTTTGTTCGTACATAGCTGCCAGTCGCAGCGGCTCGACATCGTCGACGACAATGGTTTGGATAGCCAACTGCTCACGATCAGCCCATTCCCGAATGCGATTCTGCTCATCGATTCGACCCGCTCCCGCGAGGCTTAAGCATGCAACGGCGAACGGCTGAGATTCACCACAGGGCGAAGTGGCAGATGCCTGCTCGCGAGCCATCGCAATCGCCGCGCTGAGGTTTAAAAAAGCAGTGTCGAAGCCAACCGATCTTGGATTGCTGGGCCCAGCGTGTCCGCGACCGATAACCTCCAACGCCACTTTAGAAATATCTTCTGAGGGCGACGCGTTTGCAATCCATGCGGTCGTTTTGGAGCCACCACCATCGATAGCAAGGATACGTTTCGGTCCAGTTCCGGAAATCATAATGGCAATTCCATCGCTAGTCGCAGTTTGCCTTGCGAACGCTTTAGCAATTCGCGAGCCGCGATTGCGTCCACAGTTCGTTTCGACGCGATGATCGCGGTCTTGACCTCTCCATCGCATAGAGCGAGTTGCTCCGTCGCTTGCTCCTCGTTTAAGCCGGTGATCGTGGCGACGATGCGAATACTTCGGGCTTTGAGCTTGACGTTCGTCGCACGCAAATCGACCATCCAATTCCCGTAAGTTTTTCCGAGCCGAACCATGGTGGCCGTGGTCAGGATGTTGAGTACCATTTTTGTTGCGGTACCGGCTTTGAGACGCGTTGAACCGCTGATCACTTCGGGACCTACAACAGGAGCAATCACAAGATCGGAACAGGGATCGAGTTCGGAGTCCGGATTACAGGTCAAGCCGATCGCGAAGGCGCCGATCGATTGTGCATAACGTAGTCCACCGATCACGTAGGGAGTTCGACCGCTGGTTGCGATGCCAACCAACACGTCACGGCTGGACAATCCGCGGGCTTTCAGGTCGACTACCGCAGCTTCGAAATCGTCCTCCGCACCCTCGATCGCCGAGGTCAATGCTGTTGTGCCGCCTGCAATGATACCCACAACCATTTCTGGCGGAGTATTGAAAGTGGGAGGGCATTCGGAGGCGTCGAGGACACCCAATCGGCCCGATGTTCCCGCTCCCAAATAGATTAGCCGCCCACCACCAGCGATTCTCAACGCGATGACATCGACGGCTTTGGCAATGGCTGCAGCTTGCAGTTCTACGGCCACCGCCACCTTGCGGTCCTCGGCGTTCATCAATTCCACGATTCCGAGGGTGGAAAGCGTATCGATGTCCGCCGAAGTGGCGTTGGGTTGTTCTGTTACCAAGTGTTGCATATTGCATTCGCGATGAAGAATTATTGGTGCACTTCGACTATGATTAGGCCCCGCCAGCACTGTTTGCCCGACGCGACTATTATAAAAACAATCATAATCTATCAAAAGGAACCGGATGAGTATCCCTCTTGGAATCATTGACATCGTGATCTTGTTGGCGGCGGTATTGTCATCGATACTCGTTGGCCTGAAGTTTCGGGGCAAGAACAACTCCATCGAATCCTATTTATTGGGTGACCGCAATCTACCCTGGTGGGCCATCCTCGGATCGATTGTGGCGACAGAGACTAGCACTGCTACGGTACTCAGTGTGCCAGGATATGGGTTCGGCGATACGGGTTTCAAGTTTCTGCAACTGGCGCTTGGGTATATTCTCGGTCGGATTTTGGTGATCTATTTTCTATTGCCGGGATTTTTCGAAGGCAGACTGATGAGCGCTTACGAAATCCTCGGCGTTCGGTTCGGCATTCAAACGAAGCGGGTTGGATCGGTTCTGTTCTTGGTTACTCGCAATCTTGGTGACGGGCTGAGATTGTTTCTCGCAGCCATGGTTCTGAACCAACTTGCCGGTTGGCCATTGGTCTGGAGTGCGGTCACGATTGGCTGCATCACCATGCTCTATACGTATTTTGGAGGGATGCGCTCGGTTGTCTGGAACGACTGTATCCAATTGGTAATCTACATCCTCGGAAGCGTCGCTGCCATGTTTATTATTGTCAGTTATTTACCCGAGGGTTGGAAAACCTTTTTTGAGTTTGCAAAGGCCAACGAAAAGTTCACAGTCGTCGATTGGCAATTTTCATTGACCGATCGATTCACTATCTGGGCCGGTTTAATCGGTGGTGCGACCCTCTCATTAGGTTCGCACGGAACGGACCAGATGATGGTTCAACGTTATCTCAGCGCTCGCAGTCAACGCGATGCAGCTCGCGCTATCTTTTGGAGTGGAATCGTAGTCTTTGCCCAATTTGCTCTGTTTCTTGTCATTGGAATGCTATTGCACTGCTTTTATTCCAGCCAAGCCTCGTTGCCTGAGGGAATCAAAAACGATGCAATCTTTGCGCACTTTATGATCCATTCGTTTCCTTCTAACACTGGGCTGATCGGGCTGATGTTAGCTGCGATCTTGGCCGCCGTTATGTCAACACTCTCCAGCTCGCTCAGCGCATCCGCTTCCTCAGTGGTAAGCGATCTTTGGTTGCCAAGCTGCCGCGTTCTACCCTCAGAGAATCGGCAGGTTTGGGTCACGCGATTGCTAACTGTTTTCTTTGGCGGATTGCAGATCGCGATCGGTATCTGGGCCAGTACCTTTAACAAAAGCGTCATTGACAATGCGCTGACGATCGCTGGTTTTTCGTCGGGTATCTTGCTCGGATTGTTCGCGCTGGGTGTCTTTACGAAACGCGTTAACCAAACCGCGGCGCTGGGTGGCGCATTCATTGGGCTATCCGCGATGCTATTTGTTCAATTCGGATTACCCAAAATACCTCGGTGGGGATTTGAACTTGCTTTTCCATGGCTAGCTGTCGTTGGTTCGCTTATTACTTATTCTTCGGGCGTCGCCCTGTCCGTTTTCATTGCCCCATCGCTCGAAAGTTCACCATCATGAATTCGCTGTTCCCAAGAGTACTTTTGCTGTCGGTATCGTGGATACTGCATCCCCTCTGCCTCAACTCGATTTCGATCGCACAAGATGAAATCCCCGCAATCCCCGCAATCCCGGCATCGAAGTTGACCGAAGCGAGGCGAATGGTTTCGGAACGGCTTGCAGCCATCGACCCACTGATCGCTACCGGCATAGCGGAGGGGAAAATGCCTGGTTGCGTTGTCTGTGTCGGACGCAAAGACGAAATCCTATTGCTCAAAGCCTACGGGAATAAACGACTGGAGCCGTCGGTTGAACCGATGACGGTCGATACCGTTTTCGATATGGCATCCATTACGAAACCCGTTGCCACAGCTACCAGCATCATGCAGCTCATCGAACAGGGTAAGCTGAGTTTGCTAGATAAAGTTGTCTCCATTTTCCCCGCTTTCGGGCAAAATGAAAAAGAGACGATCACCGTTCAAGACCTCTTGCTTCATCGCAGCGGATTAATACCCGACAATGCGATGTCCGATTACCAAGACGGACCGGATAAAGCGTGGGATCGAATTTGCGAGCTCAAACTCGTTGCACCTGTTGGCACCGCGTTCAAATACTCCGACGTGAACTTCATCGTGCTCGGCAAGATCGTCGAGAAACTCAGTGGCAAGAGCCTTCGCGAGTATTCGCAAGACTCGATCTTCCGACCACTGGGAATGTCAAAGACAGGCTTCCTGCCACCGCCTGAGCTCAAGGACCAGTGCGCACCGACCGAGCAACGCGAGGGTCGATGGATGCAGGGCGAGGTGCATGACCCTCGAGCCTATGCATTGGGCGGTATTGCTGGCCATGCGGGTTTATTTTCCACCGCGAAGGACATCGCCATTTATGCCAAGATGATGTTGGGGCAAGGAACAATCGAACAAAGAATTCTTTCCCCGATCACAGTCGCCACGATGACACAGGCTTACCCAGTCCCTGGCGGCCTGCGCGGTTTGGGTTGGGACAAACGCACAGGCTTCTCCATCAATCGAGGCGATCTCTTAAGCCCCTCGGCGTTTGGGCACGGCGGATTCACGGGCAATGTGCTCTGGATCGATCCCGAGCTCGATCTCTTTTTTATCTTTCTGAGTAACCGTGTTCATCCCAACGGCAAGGGGAGCGTCAATCAGTTGGCTGGAAAAATTGCCAACGTCGTGGCTGCGTCGGTCAGCAAAGTCGGACCGCCCATCGCCCGTGATCGTCCCACAGTGATGACGGGGCTGGATGTCTTGGAACGAAACGGTTTTCGTGAACTCGCAGGCCAACGCGTTGGCCTCATCACAAATCATACCGGTCGGAATCAAGCTGGCCAAAGCGCGGTGAAACTCTTTCAAAACGCGCCAGCGGTAAAGCTCAAAGTACTGTTCAGCCCAGAGCATGGATTCGAGGGAAAGCTCGATATCGAAAAGGTTTCCGATAGCCAAGACAAAGGAACAGGGATCAAGATCTATAGCTTGTACGGTGATACCCGTCGGCCAACCGCAGAAATGCTATCCGAGCTCGATACGGTGGTCTTCGATATCCAAGATATAGGCACACGGTTTTATACCTACGTATCGACGATGGGTGAGGCCATGATCGCCGCAGCGGCCCACCATCGCAAGTTTGTCGTGCTCGATCGCCCCAATCCGATCAATGGCGTCGATGTCGTCGGACCCATGTTGGATGCCAAGACCGAGTCGTTTGTCGGCTTTCACCGATTGCCAGTACGGCATGGCATGACGATTGGCGAATTGGCTCGCATGTTCAAACAGGAATTGAAACTGGATTTGGATCTGCAAGTGATCGCGTGTGAAGGTTGGCAACGATCCGACTATTGGGACGCGACCGGTTTGACATGGGTGAATCCGTCGCCCAACATGCGAAGCCTAACCGAAGCGCTGCTCTATCCAGGCATCGGACTCATCGAAACAACCAACGTCTCGGTGGGTCGAGGAACCGATACCCCTTTCGAAGTGGTTGGAGCACCATGGATGGATGGTCGAGAATTGGCCAAGTCCTTAAACGAACAGCAGTTGCCCGGAGTGACTTTTGTCCCGATCGAGTTCACGCCAACATCGACCAAGTTTACAAATGAATTGTGCAAAGGGATTAACGTCATCGTAACAGATAGAAAAACGCTTGAGCCAGTGCGAGTCGGTCTATGCATCGCAGCAACGTTGCGACGACTCTATCCGGAGGCTTGGGAGACCAAGAGTTTGAATCGATTGCTTAGCAACAAGGCGACTCTGGATTTGCTCCTCGACGGGCGTTCTTGCGCAGAACTTGAGCCGGCTATCGTCGATGGCGTCAGCGATTTCATGAAAGTCCGCGAGGGATACTTGCTGTACCCGTCGGTCGCGCCCATGCGATAAACATCACCGGCTATCCGCGAAATACGTTTCAAATACGAGGGTGAGCTGTTCGCCATATTGCTTCCAGTGTTTTGCAAGCGGTCGTTCGTTGATACCGGCGATCCAATTGCAATTGAACTCGTGTACCAACGCGTCCACATGAAAGCGTTCCAACCAGCCGTCCCCTAGGGTTCCGCTGTTTCGAAATGCGGCCTTGGTACTTCCCTCGGTAAACCATGTGTATCGGCGAAGTAGTAGTTCGAACGAATTCATGCGTTCCAGGTATTGATCAAGCCCAGGAACTGGCGGTCGGCTGATGTGCAGTTGGCCGTTACCATCATTGTGTAGCTCGATCGCTAAACTCGGTCGCTTGCCACTTTGGATCATCGACTCCAACCAGCTTTCGAGAGCTGCATTTTCGGGAGCCAAACTGGCGTCGGATGGTTTGTCCCAATTGCGATTCAAGTCTTTGCCGAGCATGTTGAACCGTGTTTTGCCACGAGCCACCCCATCCTTGTTGGCCATCGGCATGATGTAGATGCAGTACTTTTGTAAGCATCGTTTGGCAGCTTCATCGTCCTGCAACAAACGAGCGATCAGACCCTCGAGGACCCAATTTCCGCCCGCCTCCCATGGATGCGCGCGAGCTCTAAGAAAGACTCGATTCGGCGCGGAGTCACTGCCGACTTGAACAATTTCCAGATCACGGCCTTCGTGAGTTTTTCCAATTTGTGAAATTTTGACCGCGGGATGTTCTCGTATTTTGACGAGCAGTTTTTCGAGGTCAGATATTCGGTAGGGTTCTACTCGTGCAATGTACAGCGAACCGCCGCCCAAGTTGACTTGAAAACCAACGCGTCCATCCGGGGTTGGCTCCATGGGAATCGACGTCCAATTCACACCGTCTTCCGAGATGACGGCCGCTTTCAGTTCGCGAGCGACTGAGGATGGGACGCTATTCCAAACGTTGTCGAGATTATTGAGCTCGACTCGGATATCGGTATTGGGCTTACCAACCAGCCGCAGATGAAAATGACCCGCCGCGCGATTTGGACTCGACCGTTCGTTGTCATAAATGAGATGCAACTGCAGCGTTTTTGCTGCGTCCAATTCGTACCACAACGGAGATGCATTCTCGAAGCTTATGTCCACAAAGTCGACAACCGACTTCGAAGGCGACTGCGGAGTTTGGTTCGCCAAGCTTTGACCATAAGCGGATATGCTGGTCGACTGCACACAAGTAAGAACGGTTAGTACGGCAACACAACGTAATAGACACACTATGGCACTTACTTTTGAATGCGTTGCCTGAGCACCTCGAATAAAATGATCGACGTACTCACCGATGCGTTCAGCGAATCGACGGCGCCATGCATTGGAATCCGGACCGCTGTGATGCCTTCCCGAAGCCAGTTTTCTCCAAGGCCACTGCTTTCACTGCCGACGACAATGCTTACGCAGTTTTCATATTTTGGCGCCGTATGAGAAAGTTCACCGTCGACTCGCGCCGTGTAAATCGAGATGGAACGTTCCGTAAGCCAACTTTGAATTTGCTTCGCAGACCCGACTGCCATCGGAACGCGGAACAGGGCACCTAAACTCGATCGAATCGCGTTTGGATTCCACATTTCGCTAACGGGGTCGCTGAGTAGTACTGCGGAAACGCCGGCTGCATCCGCTGTTCGCATCACCGCGCCAAGGTTGCCTGGCTTTTCCATTCGATCCAATACCAAAAAACACTTGGCTGCACCCGGGTTGTCCGAAGCCGGAATACGTTCATCCAGGGTCTCCAGAGCCAAGCTGGGTTGCCGGGCCACCGCGATCAAGTCCACATCGCGATCACCGTACTGAAGCTTGGCCATGGCTGGTTTGGAGATGAGGTTGATCCGTATTCCGGGTACCAAAGCCTGCCATTCTGAGACCAAACCACGATGCGACTCAGCCGCTGTCTCTAGGATAAAGAGCTCTGTGCACTCGATTCCACCGGCGTGGGCATGCCTCGCGATAGGATCACCATCGATGATCATCAAGCCACTGTCGCGACGTTCTCGTGGGTCTCGAAGAGAGTTCGCTGCCTTGATTCGCTGGTTACTGGGGCTAGAAATCGATTCGACAGTCACTCAGCACGTCTCTCCAGCGATGGCTGGGGTAAAAAAGAAAAGACCGAAAGGCCCTGGCGGAATTCTACGCAACCTTAAATTTTACCTGCACTTGCGTCAATTGCCAATCCCTTTGTGCTGCACGGGCGCTGCATAGTAGTGACACCAACTGTCCAGCCTGTTCATCGCTTGACACAAATTTACATTCGCTGGTTGAAGCGTGGCCGAACATGCCCGAACAAGTCAAGGCATCGATCATGGCTATCATCCAGCTCAAATGCCTCCGAATTTATTTCGGCGGATCGTTACTAACACCCTACTCGACTAGAGGTAGGTCACAAAGGTTAGGGGGCTTTAGGTGCCTAGCTAGCACCTAGTTTTTATTTTTTGTCTTCAATTCAAATATGGGCAATTCTTTGGTTGAACTGCTGATTTCAGCAATTAGGCCAGATTTTTCCTTCATTATGTAACGCCCTTTTGGGAGGTCAGGACCCGGTTCGGCATTTCCCATCATCTTTTGCAATTCCGTTGGCTTGACGGAAGGGTCCGGCCAACTCAGGGTTGGCTTTAGGTGCCTGGGGCTTTAGGTGCCTGGCACCTAGTTTCTAGTTTTTGTTTTAGGTGCCTGGCACCTAGTTTTTGGCACCTAGTTTTCAGTTCGCAGTAGCAGCCATGATTGGAACGCTGGTTTCGATTCGAAATATTTTGAGTCTTTGCAACATTGGTGAATTCCAGACGATAGACTGGATTGAGTGTTTAGTTTGCCTGTCTCTCTCGATCTGATTGGTGGATATTTGATGAAGCGAAAATTTTTGCGGACTGGTTTTACTCTTGTGGAGCTACTTGTCGTCATTGCGATTATCGGGATTCTGGTTGGGCTTTTGCTTCCTGCAGTGCAAGCGGCTCGAGAAGCGGCTCGTCGCATGCAATGCGGCAACAACATGAAACAAATCGGTTTGGCGATTCACAATCACGAATCGACTTTCAAGAACATTCCGGCTTGGGGCCGCCAGATACCAGCGATCGAGTATCCGACGTCACCCTCAAACCCGTACGCGCAACGTGCGACGTTTGGTGTTCTATTTCGACTGCTCCCTTACTTGGAGCAGACCAACGTCTTTCAATTGTTCGACCTGAAACGATCTTACCTCGATCCGATCAATATGGCCCCGCCGCTTGGGACGGCGTCAATTGCAGGATTCGCAAGGATTCCGGGCTTTAACTGCCCATCGACGCCGAGTGACGTTTCAGACTACGGTCCGTTCTTCGCCCAGCTTGGTTTACCGATTTCGCCGTCGACTCCTTATATACTTCCACGCACAGATTACCGTCCGATTCGAGCCATTCGTGGGACTCTGAATCTTTGCGTTGGTTTACCGAACACCACCACTCACAATGCGATGATGTCCGTTCCAAACGGCAACATTGAAGCGAAGAGCACTGTAAAGTTTAGTGATGTTACTGACGGTCTGTCTAATACGATCTGCTTTGTCGAACAAGCTGGCATGCAAAAGCGTTACTTTATGGGAAAACCGTTCCCTGGGACGACCTTGTTGGACGGTGGACTGGGCCTCAATTCCTTTTATGGGGACGTTAACATCGCACGAGAAATTCGAGGTCTGAGCGGCGCTCTCATCACCAATCCAACTCAACAAGGCTGCTTGGTGATTAATACCTGGAACGAAGAGAATCCATACTCTTTCCACACCGGTGGTGTGCAAGTGACTCGCGGCGATGGATCCGTTTTCTTCATGAGCCAAAGTATAAGCAATGACGTGCTAGTAGCTTTTGTTACCCGCGATGGTGGTGAAAGCGTTGCCGCCCCTGAATAGGACTAGGCGCTGTTTCGACGGGCCGAAGCCGAGAGGGCTTCGGCCTGATTCCCTGTGCAATGCGATGTCATTCGTCGGTCTGTTCCCGACCCATTCATTCTTCGTCTGCTTTTCAAAAATAAAATGCCTGCTCAATTTCGAAATCGGTACACAATGTACCTAGTTGTTTTTTTTGCTTTCATGTCTGGCTGCGGCGGAGGTGACAAATGGGTGCAAGTCTCGGGAAGCGTTGCGGTCGACGGAAAGCCGGCCGATGGCGCTGCCTTGCTCTTCTTTCCGTCCGGTGACGGACCCGTTGCAACGGCAACATGCGAGGCAGATGGAAAGTACAAACTGGTATGCGACGGAAAGCCGGGCATTCCGCTGGGCAGCTACGCCGTTGCGATTCGATGGCCAGATCCCGCCGTCAAGCCAACAGCGGCTCAGAAAATGACCGGTCTGTTCGACGAGGGGCCCGATCTACTGAAGGGGAAGTATGAGTCCAAGCAGAAGACCACACTCAAGTCCGACATAAAGGCTTCCACAAGCGAATTGCCGTTGTTCGACCTTAAATCGAAGTAATCTCGGACGCGAAAATGGGCGAACAAGTCACTTGCGAGCAAACTCAATAAATCGCAGGACTCGGGGGCAATCAAATGGGTCAAACCTCTTTGTTTTGGGGCGGTGCTGGTCTTACTCGGGGACGCCCACGCGGTCGCATTGTCGATTCAAGGTCCAATCGTCTGGCAATGGACTCTACCCAGCCTTCGTCTCCCAGCGGAGCGCCGCGCCGAGCACAGTTGCGTATCGCTTTGAGTTCGTTTTCAGACAGAGGCTCGTTGACACGTTCGATCCACTTGGGCAGCCGAGGAATC
>Ga0163144_10031031_pt1 | contig 10204 bp, 7 predicted proteins | sample OliLak19BULKMAT1_FD_123175 | JGI IMG/M metagenome (GOLD analysis project Ga0163144, IMG submission 123175) | Freshwater microbial mat bacterial communities from Lake Vanda, McMurdo Dry Valleys, Antarctica - Oligotrophic Lake LV.19.BULKMAT1 | ecosystem: Environmental > Aquatic > Freshwater > Lake...
ACGTGAACGGTACGCTTGTGCAGACGTTTCTCGACCGTGCGGCTCGCGACCCGGAGCGCCTGGCCTTTCGCGTGCTGGCGCGAGGGCACAGCGCGCTCGGTCCGGCGATCAGCTGGGGAGCATGGGCGCACGAGGCGCAAGCCGTGGCGCGTTCGTTGATCGCCGGCGGTGTGATGCAAGGCGATCGCCTGCTGATCTTCGCCGACAACACGCCGCTCTGGCCAATTGCGGATCTCGGTGCACTCATGGCGGGTGTGATCAGCGTGGGCGCGTATCCAACCAGTGCCGCCGCGCAGCTGCTGCAACAACTGCACGACTGCGGGGCGCGCTGGGTGTTTGTAGACTCCCCGGCGCGTCTGTCGCTCGTGACCAGCATCCGCCATGGATTGCCCTGGCCGCTGCACATCGTGACGCAACACGACGCATCGGAACCAGTCGATGCGGACGTGCTGACGTGGGAGCGCTTTCTGGCGCTGGGCGATGACGCGGCCCGCACATCGGCACCCGAGAATCAAGGCGCGACGAGTGTTCGACTCGAACTGCAGCGGCGTCTTCACGCCGTCGTGCCCGACGATGATGCACTGCTCATCTACACGTCCGGTTCAACGGGGGAACCGAAAGGCGCGCGCATTCCGCATCGATATCTGCTGGCGTCTGCGCAGAGCATTGCCAGCACACTGTCGCTGACGAGTGAAGACTCGGGCGTCGCGTTTCTGCCGTTCTGTCATGCGGCTGAGCGCGTTTTCGGACTGTACGTGCGCGTCTACACCGGCATGAGTGCCGTGCTGGTAGAAGCACCAGAAGAGGTATTTACCGCGACCCGGCTCGTTGCACCGACCGTGTTTGGCGGCCTGCCGCGGTTGTTCGAAAAGCTGGCCTTGGCGGTGGCACAGGCGAACGACGGAGTGAGTGCGCGTGCCGCGATTGCCGCGACGCTCGGTACCAACGTCCGCATCGCCACCTCGGGCGGCGCGACGCTCCCCGAAGCCGTCGCCCAACGACTGCACGCCGCGGGATTGACCGTGCTTGGCGCGTACGGGCAGACCGAACACCTGTGCGTGGCGATGAATCGTCCGGATGCGTTTCGCTTTGACGCCGTGGGTGCGCCGATGCCGGGCACGATGGTTCGCATCGCCGATGACGGGGAGTTGCTGGTGCAACGGAGCGCGCTGACGTTCGCCGGCTACTTTGGTAAACCGGCCGAGACGCGCGACGCGTTTACCAGCGACGGCGCGTGGCTGCGTACCGGCGACCTCGCGGCGCAGGACCCCGATGGCATGCTGCGGTTGATCGGCCGTCGCAAGGAAATCATCGCGTTGTCGAATGGCAAAAAGGTCGCGCCGCTGCCGATTGAGGCGGAACTCGTGAGCTCACCGTTGATCGCACGGGCGCTCTGCCATGGGGAAGGCCGCCACTTCCTGACCGCCTTGCTGCAGCTCGAGCGCGAGGGAGTGGAGCTGTTCGCTGCAGCGTGCGGCATCACGGCCGCGTGGCCCGCGCTGGCCGGGCACGTGACAGTCCGCGACGCGTTGCAGGCGCACGTCGATGATGTGAACAGTCGCCGCTCGCGTCCGGAACAGGTGCGCACGTTCGCCGTCTCGGTAGTGCCCTGGACCGTTGACGGCGGTGAACTCACCCCCACGCTCAAACTCAGGCGACAGCGATTGACCCAACAATATCAGCCGGAACTTGACGCCATGTATGCGCACGTTGGCGAGGGGAACGCGTCGTGAGCCAAGCGCTATCTGTGCGCGATCTGGCACTGCGGGCGCTGATTGCGGGCGTCGTGGGAATCGCCCTGGCGTACGCGAGTGCGTTTTTCCCGCCCGCGTTGTCGCGATTTGGCCCGTGGTTGATGGCGATTGTCATGCCGATGACCATGTTCGCGATGATGATTCTGGGCGCGGTGCGCGCCGGTCGAGGTATCGGTCCGGTCGCGGTGCCGTTCGCACTGGTGTTTCTGTTGGTCGCCGGCGGATTCGTCCTGGCGCTGGCGCTGCCTGCGGAAAGCGTGAGTACACCGCTCTGGTTTGGTCTGCCACGCCGCGCGGCGGTGATTCTGTTCGGTGTGGGGCTGCTGCCGCTGTTCGTGCTCCCCGTGGTCTACGCGCTGACGTTTGATCTGCTCACGTTGACCGACGACGATCTTGCACGCGTGCGAGCCTCACGCCTGCCCGAAACCACGTCGATCGGCGCACGCGAAGGTGGCGTGTGATGCCGAATGTCAGCCTGAGCGCGCTGCCGCCTGTCGCGGCGCTGCTGCAAACTGCGGCGCTTCCCGAGCTGTCGCAACCGATCATCGGCGGCGTCGCGATTGCGTACTTCGTGATTGTCGCGGTCATCGGCACGTGGGCCTCGCGGCGCACGCGCTCCGCCGCCGACTTCTTCGTCGCGGGCAAGGGCATCGGCTTGTTCACGCTCGCGATGGCGTCGATGGCTGCCACATTGTCCGGGTTCGCATTCATCGGTGGCCCGGGGTTGGTGTACACCGTGGGACTCGGCGCGGTGTTTATCGTGTTGCCGGCGGCGCTCACGAACTCCATGGGCGCGTGGGTCATGGCGAAGCGATTGCGTCTGTTGGCTGAAGTGCGCGAAATGATGACGATCCCGGATGCCATCGCGGCGCGATATGACTCGCGTCTTGCGCAAGGCCTGTCGGCCGTGGCCATCATCATTGCCGTGGTCGGATACATGGCCACCAACATTCTGGCGCTCGGTCTGGTCATCGACGCGATTTTTTCGCCGGGATTGGTGGCGGCCATCTGGATCGGCACGATCATTGTGCTCGCGTATTCGGTGTCCGGCGGCATTCTCGCCGGTATCTACAACGATGTGTTTCAGGGGTCGCTCATGGCGTTCGCATCGGGTGCCGTGTTCTGGTACGCACTTGAAGCCGGCGGCGGATTCTCCGGTATCTCGCGCACGATTCTCGCGACGGATCCCGCATTGCTCTCCCCGTGGGGCAAGCTCACGCCCCTCGCCGCGCTGTCGTTCTACTTCGTGTTCGGACTTGGCTCGCTCGGGCAACCGCATGTGATTCACAAGTTCTTCATGTTGCGTGATGCCCGGCGCCTGAAGTGGTTCCCACTGCTCATGACGACGGCGCTGTTTGTATCGCTGCTGCTGTTCATTGGTGTGGGACTGGCCATGAAGTCCCTCGTACTCAGTGGTGCGACGCCCGCGCTGCGCATTCCCGACGACGCCACGCCGTCGTTCCTGTTGCTTTTCACGCCGGTGCCGCTGGCAGCGATCGTGTTTGCGAGTGTCGCGGCCGCGATCATGAGCACGGTCAACTCGTTCATGAGTATCGGGGCGGCGGCGTTCACGCACGATCTGCCGGTTGCGTTCGGCACGCGACTCGGCGACGAACTCACGTGGGGACGCATCTGGACCGTCGTGATCGCGCTCGTGTCGGCTGTCGTGGCACAGGCCTCCGGCACCCTCGTCGCGTTCCTCGGCATCTTCGGTTGGGGGCTGTTCGCCTCGACACTCGTACCAGCGCTGGCCGTCGGCCTCAACTGGTCGGGCGCCACACGCGCCGGCGCCGTGAGCTCGATCGCCACCGGTCTGGTGGTCACGCTCGCACTCGAGACGATGGCGTATCTGCAACTGTTCTCGTTTCCGTCCGGCGTCACTGCGTCCGCGATCGCGCTGATGTCATCGATGCTCGTGTTCTTCGTCGTGTCGTGGTGGACACGCGACACGGCCCTGTCTACACTGGCGCCCGACGTGCGCGCCGTCATGGAGGCGTAAGCATGGAGTTTGCATCGCTCGTCGTGGGTGCCACCTCGGAGTGGAGCAAAACTGTCTCCGATGCAGATGTCATGCAGTACGCGGAAATCACCGGCGATTTCAATCCGGTGCACGTCGACGCCGAGGCTGCTGCCGCAAGCCGCTTCGGCGGACGGATTGCGCATGGCATGCTCACGGCCGGCTTCATCTCGGCGGCCATCGCGAACGGGGTGCCAGGGCCCGGCGCGATCTACCTGTCGCAAACCCTGGCGTTCCGTCATCCAGTGCGCCTTGGCGACACGGTGACGGTTCGGGTTGAAGTCACCGAGATCATGGCACGCACTCGTCGCGTGCGGCTCTCAACCGTTTGTCGCAACCAGGACGGCACCGTCGTGCTCGATGGTGAAGCCGTGGTGCTGGTCCCCCCTCCTTTCCTTCCCACGCTCGGAGCCGTCTGATGTCGTCCGCTCAGTCCGTTCATCTTCAGGTTGTGACGCGTCGCCGGCGGGTGCTCGGTGCGTTGTTCGGCATGGCGGTCGCCCTCGCGGCGGCGGCTCCCACGGCGACACAGGCGCAGTCGGGTAGCGTGGCCGGCGTCGTGTCTGATAGCGCGGGCGCACCGTTGCCCGGTACGCAAGTCGGTTTGATGGGCACACGATTCGCGGTCACCTCGGGTACCGACGGTCGCTATCGCATGGTCGGCGTGCCCGCCGGTACGTACGAGGTGCGTGCGCAACGCATCGGGTCGACTGTGCGCACGTTCGCCGGCATTGCGGTGCGTGCGGGTGAAGAGACCCGGCTGGATGTGCAGTTGTCCACGAGCGCGCTGCAAATCGGCAGCTATGTGGTGTCTGCGTCGCGCCGCGTCGAGAAGATCACCGATGCACCCGCCACCGTCACACGCATCGACGCCGACATGATCCGTAACACGGTGGGCAACTCGTTTACGGCTGCGCTGAAGGACATCAAGGGCGTGGACTTCTTTCAGGTCGGCATCGCGTCGGCCGGCATCAATGCACGCGGTTTCAACAGCGCGTTCAACAACCGCATGCTGCAGATGGAAGACAATCGCATCGCGGTGCTGCCAGAGAATGGATTGCCGGTGGGCGTGTTCACCACGATTCCGAAGGTGGACATCGCGGGTATTGAAGTCCTCATCGGTCCGGGGGCGGCGTTGTACGGACCGGATGCGTCCAACGGCGTGATCACGCTGTTGTCGAAGGATCCCAAGCAGTATCCCGGCACCATTCTGGAGTTCTCCGTGGGCGGGAACTCGCTCAGCAGCTTTGGAGAGGAGACGCCGGGTATCGTCTCGTTCAAAAACGTACAGGGAAGACACGCCGGTGTGCTGCTCAACGGCCGGCTTGGCTACAAAGTCACCGGTGAAATGATCGATGCCTATGACTGGCAGAACGTGAATCGCTACGCGCCGGTGGCGCCTCGCACGACGCCGTCGCCGGAAATCGGTATTGACTGGAACACGGACTACCTGCGCGGCGGTGGTGCGCTTGTGTGGTACTTCGACAAGGGCGCGCGCCTTGAATATCAGGGTGGCGCCAGCAAAACGAATGGTGTCGGCATCACGAGCGCCGGACGCAATCAGCTGAAGGATTGGGGCTACTGGAATCAGCAGGTCCGCTTCACGAGCGACCGGCTTTTCGCACAGGTGTACGCGACGCGTTCGCTGTCTGGCCAGACCTTTGCGATCAACGGTTTTTCGACCAATCGACTCGCGGCGCGGTTCAACGGGATCACCGACGACTCGGTGAAACAAGCCTCGGGGTTCCCGGCAGATGGTCGCCTCATGGCCGCCGAAGTACAGCACAACTTCACCCTCCCGTCGCTGCTGAATACGCGCGTGATCTGGGGTGGACAGGCGCGTCAGGATCAGGTGTCGTCCAAGCAGGTGTGGCTCGAAGACGCCATCACCGGCGAAGACCTCAAGCTGCAACAGATCGGTGTGTACGCGCAGACAGAGACGCCGCTCAACGAACACACGAAGCTCGTGCTCGGTGCGCGTTTTGATTCGCCGGAGTTCTACGACAATCAGTTCTCGCCCAAGGCGGCCCTGCTGATTTCGCCGTCCGACAACTCCACGTTCCGCCTCACATACAACCGGGCGTTCAAGTCGCCGTCGATTCTGCAGACGAGCTTCTACTTCCGTGACTTCGCGCCCGGTATCGGCGTGTTCGGCAACCGGGATGGCATCGACGTGAAGAACGTGGCTGGCGCGGTGGTGCGCACGCTCGATCCCGTGGTGCCGGAGCTCAACAACACCATCGAGCTTGGCTACAAGGGCGTGCTGGGCGACAAGCTCTTCCTCGAGGTCGCCGGCTGGGTGGCGCGTTACGAGAGCTTCCTCACGCCGCTCCAGGTGGTCGCGAATCCGTTTGCCGGCGCCAACGCGACCTTTGCATTCAACAAGCGCACGGGTGCCAAGTACACGAATGCGGTGGGCGGCGAACAGATTGCGCTGACGTATTTCAATCTCGGCAAGGCGACGCTGTCCGGCATTGACGCGGGTTGGCGCTATCTCATCTCGCCGTCACTGTCCACCACCGGCACGGCGTCGCTCATGAAGATCGACTCCATCATCCGCGCGCCCGGTGAGCCGGCCGAAGCCACGGCGCTCAACAGTCCCACGGCGAAGTTCACCGTCGGCATGGAAAGCTCGGCGCTGCCCTTCGGATCGTTTGGCGGTTTCACGCTGCGCTTTGTGAAGGACTACCAGTTCCTGTCGGGTGTGCACAACGGGCGCATTCCCGGACTGCTCGGACTCGATTTTAACATGGGCTATCGACTCCCGTCACAGCGCGCGCAGATCAACCTGTCCGTGCAGAATGCCTTTGTCTGCACAAGCGGGACCAGCAACGCGCCGGCGTTCCTGAACGCGGCGCTTCCGGCCACCTACACGCGCGGCTGGGGCTGCGGAGTCGGACGCGAGCACATCGAACTGCTCAACATGCCGGCGATCGGGTCCATGGCGTTCCTCGGTGTTCGCTTCGATCTTTGATGCCATGAACTGGTCGGTACCTGTCCTGTCGCTGATGCTCGTCGCCGGAGTGCTTCCGGCGACGGCATGGCCGCATCGAGCGGCGCCGAATCACCGGGAGGCTCTTGTGTTGTCGGATACGCTGCCGGGACGGGTGGTGCAGGGTACGCACGAACACGGAGGACTGCGTCGTGCGTGGCGGCTGTACCTGCCGCAGAGTCGGCGCAACGATACGGCACCGGCGCTGTTGGTCATGCTCCACGGATGTACTCAGGATGCCGCCGATCTGGTGCGCGGTACACGGGTGGAGGCGCACGCGGAGCGTGCGGGGTTGCTGGTGCTGGTGCCGGAGCAACCAGCGTCAGCGCATCCGCAGAAGTGTTGGAACTGGTACGATCCGCGGCATCAGGCGCGCGGCGGCGGCGAAGTGGCGTTGTTGTCGTCGCTGATTACCGAGGTGATGTCGGCGTATGGTGTCGACGCCGCGCGCGTGCACTTGGCCGGTATTTCGGCCGGTGGTGCCATGGCGCAGTTGCTCGCGACTGCATACCCCGAACAGTTCGCCTCGCTCACCGTCGCCAGTGGTGTTCCCGTCGGCGCGGCGTCTACGGTGCCTGACGCGCTCGCGGCGATGCGCAACGGACCTCGACCGGGCAGCGCGAGCAGTGCGGTGGTGATGGCACGGATGGGAGAACGGGCGCGGGTGATTCCCTTGCTTGTCATGCACGGAGCAGCTGATCAGGTGGTGTCCGCCAGCAATGCCGATGCGTTGGTGGCGCAGTGGTCCGGGGTGCTCGATGCGCTCAAGGTTGCGCGGCCGCGCCAACGGCTCATCGGCGACCAGGGGACGCCGGGGAAGTGGCTTGAGGTGACCGGGCAGTGTGATCGCGCGGATCGAGCGTTGTTGTTGGATTGGCGAGTGCGGGGGCTTGGACATGCGTGGTCAGGCGGCGATGCGGCGGGTTCGTATACCGACCCCGAAGGTCCGGACGCGACGGCCGCGTTGTTGGCGTTCATCGCGGAACAGGACGCCGCGCTGATCAAGAGTCGCACACCGTGACAGACACACGGACGGGTGAGGGGCTGCATTCGAGCGCCGCGTCGAGGATCCATGCGCCTGTGCCCGGCGCGTTCGATCCGCTGGCGTGGTGGGCGGCGCACGATCCCAACCGCATCGCCGTGGTCGATCCGCTCCGGGGCGCGGAGTATTCGTACGGCGCGCTTGACGCACAAGCGACACAGTGGAGCGGTGCACTCGCCGCGATGGGAGTCGTGGCGGGTGATCGTATCGCGGTGCTCGCGGGCAATCGCGTGGAGTATATCCCGCTGCTCGCTGGCGCCAATCGACTGGGTGCAGCGCTGGTCCCGCTCAATTGGCGACTCGCCGCCAGCGAACTCGCCCGAGTGCTGCGTGACGCGACACCATCGGTTTTGTTCGGCGAAGATCGCTTTCGTGCGCTCGCTGAACGTGCCGTTGCAGAAGCCGCAATCCGGGAACCGGTGTGGTGTGATCTTGATCGTGATGTGGAGGCATTATTGCAGCGCGCGAAGGCTCCCGGCGCTCGCGTGGACATTACGCCCGACACGGCGGCGATGCTGCTCTACACATCGGGCAGTACCGGCGTACCCAAAGGCGTGGTCATGCCGCATCGCCAGTTGCATTGGAATGCCGTGGCAACGAATCTCGCGTGGGAACTTTCCTCGCACGATGTCGGGCCGCTGGCGTCGCCGCTGTTCCACACGGGCGGCTGGGGCGTGTTCACCCTGCCACTGCTGTTCTGCGGCGGTCGTATCGTGATGTTCGACGCGTTCGATCCTGATCACTTGCTCGCTACCATGCGGTCGCAGCACATCACGGTGGCGTTCGGCGTGCCAACGCAGCTCGACATGCTGCGCGATCGACCGTCGTGGGGTGAGCCGCTGCCGGCCCTCCGTTGGTTTGTTGCGGGCGGTGCACCGTGTCCGCAACGCGTGCGCGATGCGGTGTGGGACGCGGGCTATCACTTTCGCGAAGGCTACGGACTCACCGAGTGTGGACCGAACTGTTTCACCACGACCAATGCCATCGCACGCGCCAACCCCGGCACCGTGGGTCACCCGTTGCCGTTTCTCGAGATGCGTCTGATCGCCGACGACGGACAGCTCGTACCGTCGGGTGACGTGGGTGAGTTGCAACTGCGCGGTCCGCAGATGTTCGGCGGCTATTTCAACGCGGCCGAGCGAACGGCTGAGGTGATGACCGCCGATGGCTGGCTTCGCACGGGTGATCTTGCACGGCGCAACGCCGACGGACTGTGGGCCATTCGTGGACGACGCAAAGAGATGTTCATCTCGGGCGGCGAGAATGTCTTTCCGGGCGAGGTCGAAGCGGCGCTGCTCAACTGTCCAGGCGTATCGGAGGTGTCGGTCATCGGCGTCGACGATGCGCGCTGGGGAGAGATTGGCTGTGCGGTCGTGGTGCGGGCGATGGGTCACGAACGTCTCGCCGGCACGGCGCTGATCGCCGAGGCACGCGAACGGCTCGCCGGATACAAGGTGCCGCGACGCGTGATTTTCGTGGACGAGTTGCCCAAACTCGGATCCGGCAAAATCGACAGGAACGCCGTGGCGGCGCTAATCCCGATACCGGAGCGTGTCGGGGCCGTGCGATGAGGCCGTTCGCGCCATGACGTCGTCGTCGCGCAGCACGGCGGCCGGCACGTCGGCGAAGGGAGCGGCCGTGCGGGGCACGCTGCGTTTCGTTGAACACCTCAGTGGGGCTGAGGTGCTGCAGCGCGTGCTCGCCACACTCCCGGAAAAGCTCTGCGCGTCGCTCCACGCGGTGCAGCCGACCGACGACGTGCCGTACGCACAGCTGGTGTCGCTCTGGGAGGCCGTAGACGCCGAGTTGCGCGATGAACACCCGGACTGGGCCGAGTCGGCGGGCGCGTTCAGCATTGAGTCGCTCGGCCTGCAATTGTATGGCGGGATTCTGCGCAAGCCCACGCCATCCGACTTTCTCACGCAGAGTGTGTCGCTGTTCCGGCTGTTCTACGCGCCGGGTGACATGACCGTCGTGCAGGAGGATCCGGGAAGCGCCGTGCTCCGACTGGTCGGGTTTGATCCAAGACATGCGGTTTTCTGCCGGCGGCAGATGGGCGGACTTGGGCGAGCGCTGGAACTCGCCGGTGGCCTCTCGCCGGTTGTGCGCCACGTTCGGTGCTCATTGCAGGGCGACGTATTCTGCGAGTGGGAAATGCACTGGGACGAGAAAAAGCCGCCATCGGGCACCTGATTCTCGTTGCCTCTGGTGCGACGGCGATGATTTCGCCAGCCTTCGTGCATCATGCCCAGCGCTCCTCGCTCCTCACGTCGTGGCCGGCTCGATCGGCCGACACCACCGCCCGTCGCGGCGACGCAGATTGATCTCTTTCCGGAGCGGCCGGTTGTGGAGGTGCTTGACCCGCGCGCCGTGGTCGGGCCACGCACCGCCACCTCTGC
>Ga0163144_10031032_pt1 | contig 10204 bp, 7 predicted proteins | sample OliLak19BULKMAT1_FD_123175 | JGI IMG/M metagenome (GOLD analysis project Ga0163144, IMG submission 123175) | Freshwater microbial mat bacterial communities from Lake Vanda, McMurdo Dry Valleys, Antarctica - Oligotrophic Lake LV.19.BULKMAT1 | ecosystem: Environmental > Aquatic > Freshwater > Lake...
GAACAGGTCGGCGTGAAGGCACCAGGAACTGAAAAAAGCGCGACCTTGCGGCCTGCAAAATAGCTCTCGCTATCAACTGCTTCCGGACCATGATCGGTCATTTTCGTGAATGTCGATTGGGGAATCTTGTCGCCAACTTTGATTGTCATGTCCGGGGTCCTTCCCAAAAGGTGCAGTGTAGTGACGACCATCTACGGCAGGGCGCGGGCGGATTGAAGTCGCCTGGTCGCAAAATCGGTGATTTATTGCTGGACGACGCGCTAAAAATATATGCGCGAGGTTCGATCTAGCCAAATCAGCGCTATGACAGAGTACCGCCTAGCCTGACGGGAATGGAGTGCATTGTTTGCCGGACTAGATCGGCAAATTCGAATGCCTGTATGATCACCCGGATTATCGGCGGTTTTGAAACCTCCATCAGCTTCGTCTAACCTATAAGAATGAGCGATTTTTCTTATCTGACCGGCCAATTTCTGTTGGCCATGCCCAATATGGGCGATCCTCGATTCGATCATGCAGCGATTGCGATGTGCGCGCATGATGCGGACGGGGCGATGGGCATCTGCATCGGTGCCGAACACAAAAACATTCGTTTTCATAAATTGCTGAGCCAATTTGGGATCGATCCAGGGCTCTCAGAAGATGTCGGCGTTTATATTGGGGGCCCGGTTGAGCCCGGACGCGGGTTCGTGCTGCATTCCAACGATTGGAGCGGGCAGGATAGTATCAAGGTGGCTGACCGTTGGACCTTAACCAGCACCATCGATATCTTGCGGGCCATTGCGGAGGGCCGCGGTCCCACAGACTGGATCGTTGCGCTTGGTTATGCCGGTTGGGGGGGTGGCCAACTCGAAGATGAGTTGGCCAATCATGCATGGCTGACGGTGGCCCCTGATCTCTCTATCATTTTCAACCAATCAACCGTCTCGCCGTGGATACGATGCCTCAGACGCGCTGGCATCGACCCGCGCTTCCTCGCGAGCGGGGGAGGCAGCGCCTAAAGCCACAACACATAAGGATATCTTTATATTTGATTTCGACCTGATCCGTCGCTAATGGCGCTTCCAGAGGCCGTGCGTCGCACAGCCCACTGATTCAATCCCAGGAGATACCTAGTGGCTACCGTCATCGAGCGCCCTGACTACGTCGTCGCAGACATTGACCTTGCCGATTTCGGTCGCAAGGAAATCAACATTGCGGAAACCGAAATGCCTGGTCTGATGGCGCTGCGTGAGGAGTTTGGCGCATCGAAGCCGTTGACCGGCGCGCGCATCACGGGATCGCTGCACATGACAATCCAGACCGCCGTGCTGATCGAGACGCTAACCGCGCTAGGCGCGAAGGTCCGCTGGGCGACATGCAACATCTATTCGACGCAGGACCATGCCGCCGCCGCAATCGCAGCCACGGACGTTCCTGTTTTTGCGATCAAGGGTGAGAGCCTGGCAGAATATTGGGATTATGTTGGCGACATCTTCAATTGGGGTGATGAAACCTGCAACATGATCCTCGACGATGGCGGCGATGCGACGATGTTCGCGCTCTGGGGTGCCAAGCTTGAAGCGGGTCACGTTTTCCCTGAGCCCGAGAACGAAGAAGAAGTTGAAATGCAGCGTGCGGTGAAGGAATTCATTGCCAAGCGTCCCGGCTATCTGACCGAGACGGTGCAGACCATCAAGGGCGTGTCAGAAGAGACCACGACTGGCGTTCACCGCCTGTATGCAATCGCCAAGAAGGGCGAACTTCCCTTCCCGGCAATCAACGTCAATGACAGCGTGACCAAGTCGAAATTTGACAATCTTTATGGCTGTAAGGAATCGCTGGTCGATGCGATCCGTCGCGGCACTGACGTGATGCTCGCCGGCAAGGTTGCGACGGTCGCTGGGTTTGGTGATGTCGGCAAGGGTTCAGCCCAGTCGCTTCGCAACGGCGGCGCGCGCGTCCTCGTGACCGAAATCGATCCGATTTGCGCATTGCAGGCCGCGATGGAGGGCTTTGAAGTCGTCACGATGGAAGAAGCCGTCACGCGTTCGGACATTTTCGTCACCGCAACCGGCAATGCCGATGTCATCACCGCTGATCACATGGCAGCGATGAAAAACATGGCGATCGTCTGCAACATTGGCCATTTCGACAGCGAAATCCAGATTGCGGCGCTCTCCAACTACAAGTGGACCGAAGTTAAGCCGCAGGTTGACTTGGTTGAGTTTCCGGACGGCAAGCAGATCATCATCCTGTCGAAGGGCCGTCTCGTAAACCTCGGCAATGCGACCGGTCACCCTTCGTTTGTGATGTCGGCAAGCTTCACCAACCAGACGCTCGCGCAGATCGAGCTCTTCACCAACCCCGGCCAGTATAAGAACGACGTGTATGTCCTGCCAAAGCATCTCGATGAGAAGGTGGCGGCGTTGCATTTGGAAAAGCTGGGCGTGAAGCTCACCAAGCTTTCCGACAAGCAGGCTGGCTATATCGGCGTTCCGGTCGAGGGTCCGTTCAAGCCAGATCACTACCGCTACTGAGCATCAGCTTTTGAGCACGCGAAAGAGGTTGCATTCCGTTCGGGGTGCGGCCTCTTTCTCGTTGCATGCCCAAGGATGATCAGACGGCTTCCACTCACGCCAGTCGCGCATTAAAGCCCGGAGCATGACGAGAATGGCGCTTGCACCCGGATGGGTGGGATGAACGAGATATCGACGCTACCGGCAGTCCTGGTTGGCGCAACGCTCGCGCTGTTGATCGGCCTTGCTGCTTTCATACTTTATCAGGCGCTGCGCATGCGGGGCGAGGCTGGGCAGGTGTTGGCGACAAATGCCCATTTGGAAGCATTGCTCGCATCCGCACCTGCGCTTTCCGCGCTGGTGCGGGTTGATCTGCGGATCGAGATGCCGGACCGGCTCGGCGATTGGCTCGGTTTGCCCACTTTACCACGGTTTCTCGTTGATCTGAACGCTGGAAACACAGGATTGAGCGCGGAAGACCTTGCCGCGCTCAGCGCAGATATCGGCGACGCGGAGAAATCGGGGCGGTCGTTTAGCCGGGCATTGCGGGTGCAGGGCTCTGGACGAGCATTGATCTTCCAGGGTCAGCGGGTGAGCCGAGGCATGCAAACATCAAGCGGCGTCTTGTTATGGGTGTTCGACGGGACTGAGGCAGAAGCGGAGATTACCCGGCTGCGGGCTGACCGGAACCGTGTGACAATAGCCTACACGGCGCTGACTGGAATGATCGAGGCAGCGCCGCTGCCGATGTGGTATCGAGGCGCCGATCTTCGGCTCGCGATGGTCAACTCGGCTTATGTGAGCGCGGTCGAGGGCAATGATGCCGACGACGTTGTTGAGCGCGGTTTGGAACTGATTGAAGGCGAGGGCACGGGCGGCCCGCTGGCCGGAGCGGTCGCAGCGCGCGATTTAGGTAAGCCGCAGTCGCAGGCATTGCCAGCGACCATCCTGGGGGCGCGGCGGATGCTGCGGGTATTTGACGTTCCTATGCCAAGCGGTGGCATCGCCGGTTTTGCCATCGACGTTGATGAATTGGATCAGGCACGCTCGGGCATCAAACGATTTGCCGAAGCCCAAAGGGCGATGCTCGACCGGCTGTCGGCCGGGGTCGTGCAGTTTTCTGCGGATCGCACACTTGCTTTTTGCAACCAGCCCTTTCGGCGCATTTTTGCAATGCGCAGTGAATGGCTTTCCGATCGGCCTGAATTTGATCGCGTGGTGGAGCGGATGCGCGAAGCAAACCGTCTGCCCGAAGTCCGCGATTTTCCGGGATGGAAAGCGGAACGGCGCGATTGGTTTCTCTCCGCCGATGCTGAGATAGAGGAGCAATGGCACTTGCCGGGTGGCGTCCATTTGCGCGTTGTTGCCCAGCCCCTGCCGGACGGCGGCTTGCTCATCGTTTTTGAAGATCAGACCGAACAGCTTCAATTGGCCAGCGCGCGCGATACTTTGCTGCGGGTGCGGACTGCGACCTTTGACAATTTGTTTGAGGCGCTTGGTGTCTTCGCGGCGGATGGTCGGTTGCAGCTTTGGAATAATCGCTTCCGAACCACATGGGGATTTGAAGAGGAGTTTCTTGCGGAGCATCCGCGCGTTGATCGATTGGTCCAGGCGAGTGAATCGCGGCTCAGCGACCCCGCGCGCGCGGCATTGATCGGTGAATTGGTGCGCTCGGCAACCGTCGAGCGTCTGCAGCGCGGCGGTCGGGTTGCCTTTGCTGATGGTCGTCATTTTGAGCTGGCAGCCGTGCCCTTGCCCGACGGCAATGCGTTGTTCACGATGCTTGATATCACCGACAGCCGAAAGATTGAGCGCGCGTTACGCGACCGTAATGAGGCGTTGGAGGCCGCAGACCGCGTCAAGACTGCCTTTGTCGCTCATATGAGCTATGAATTGCGCACACCGCTGACCTCGATCAGTGGCTTTGCCGAGATGCTGAAGGGCGGTTATGCCGGTGCCTTGCCTGCGACAGCAACTGAGTATGTGGCGGCGATCCTGAATGCTGCCGAGCGGCTCGGCGGCCTCGTTGATGATGTGCTCGATCTAACCCAGAACGAAGCGGGCGACGCGGTGCCTGTCCGCAGCGAGGTCGATCTTGGCAATGTTGCAGGCGAGGCCGCAGGCCGAATTGCCGCGCTTGTCGCCAATCGTAAACTTGATTTTGCGATCGAGATTGCCGAGTCTGCCGGGGTTGTGACCGGTGATCCCAAGCGGCTGGGGCAAGTCATTGAAAATCTGTTGCGTCACGCCATTTCAGGCACCCCGGAGGGTGGCCGGGTGTTGCTGCACCTTGATGGCACACCAGGCGAGGCCCGGATCATTGTGTCCGATAATGGCAGGGGATTGAGTAAGCGCGCCATTGGCCGCGCGTTTGATCGGTTCGCTGAGCCCGGGATAACGCGCAGCGGCGAACGCGCGCTGGGGCTGGATCTTCCGCTCGCCAAGCAGTTTGTCGAGGCGCATGGTGGATCCATCACGTTGATCTCGGAATCCGGACAAGGAAGCTTATTGACCGTGATCATCCCCCGCAACGGCATCCGCCCCGTCCTTAATCCGTGAGCGTGGCGGACCGTCTGCTGAGAGATGCCCAAGCGACCGAGCGTTTTGGCAAGCGATTGGCGGTCATCGCGCAGCCCGGTGATGTCATAGCGCTTTCTGGCCCGCTCGGTGCGGGCAAGACATGCATGGCGCGCGGTCTGCTCGCAGCGCTCGGGTTGACGGGCGACGCGCCGAGCCCGAGCTTTGCGATTGTTCAACCCTATGATCCGCCCGAGACAGACTTTCCGATTTTACACGTTGACTTGTATCGGGTCGAGCATGGCAATGAACTTGCAGAACTTGGCCTTGATGAAGCGCAGTCCGCGTCGCTCCTGATTGTCGAATGGCCAGAGCGCGCTGGCCCGGATTATTGGCCTCAGGCCTTGTGGTTGACGATTGAGATATTGGCGGACGGCGCGCGCCGCTTGACAGCCCAGGTGCCAGCGTCTTGGGAAGCGCGATGGCCCAGGATTTAACGCCCCCCGCCGCTGCACCCGACTTCTTGCAGACGCATGGGTGGGGAGGTGCAAGTATCGAACCGATTGCAGGCGACGCCTCTTTTCGGCGCTATTTCAAGGTCCAGGCGGGCGAGCATTGTGGCATTTTGATGGATGCACCGCCGCCGCATGAAGACGCTACGCCGTTCGTTTACGTTGCTCGCTGGTTGTTAGAACGTGGTTTTGCAGCCCCTGCGATTTACGCCGTTGATCTCACAAGGGGCTTGGTGTTGATGGAACATCTAGGCGATGATCGCTTGCGAGAGGCGGTTGATGCTGACCCGTCGCGCGCGCCCGGACTTTATGCTGGTGCCGTTGATGTATTAACGACGCTCCATCGCAAAAGTCATGGCCCGTTTGCGGCCTATGATAAGGCCGTGCTCCACCGCGAGGTGGATTTGTTGACCGAATGGTATTGCCCCGCGGTCGGTCTCGAAGTGGATCACGCAGCCTATCATGCCGCATGGTCTGCCGTATTCGACCTTGCGATCCCCGCCAGACCGGTCACCGTGCTGCGTGATTATCATTCAGAAAACCTGATGATTTTAAGCAACGAACGCGTCGGACTGCTCGACTTTCAGGATGCTCTGGTTGGACATCCGGCGTATGATCTGGTGTCGCTGTTACAGGACGCCCGCCGGGATGTGGAGCCGGAGATCGAACGGACAATGCTGGCACGGTATCGCGACGCGACGGGCGCCAATGCGGCGTTTGATGATGCTTATCATGTGCTTGGCGCGCAACGAAATGCCAAGATTATTGGTATTTTCGCGCGGCTTTGGAAACGCGACGGAAAGCTGCGTTATCCTGCACTGTGCCCAAGGGTGTGGCGTTATCTTGAGCGCGATCTGGCGAACCCCGCATTGCTGCCTGTTGCTGCCTGGTTCGATGCCAATATACCGGGTGACCGACGTGGCGATCCCCTGCTGCTATCGGCCCGATGAGCGTCAAACGGACCCTCGCCATTCGGCCGCAGCCTGACGCGGTCGTGCCGGAAACGGCGATGGTCATGGCGGCGGGACTCGGCAAGCGGATGCGACCTTTAACCGCGACACGGCCCAAGCCGCTGGTAGAGGTCGCGGGGAAAGCATTGCTCGATCATGTCCTTGATCGGCTGCGTACCGCAGGGGTAAAGCGCGTCGTCGTCAACGTCCATTATCTAGCCGACGCGCTTGAGGCGCATCTGCGCAACCGGGTGGAAGGCGTTGAGATTATCGTATCGAACGAACGTGCCCGGCTGATGGAGACTGGCGGCGGTCTTGCAAAGGCCAAGCCGCTGTTGGGAGACCGGCCTTTCCTGACAGTCAACAGCGATAATCTATGGGTTGACGGTCCGATTAATTCTATCAACGCGCTGGCTGCACGTTGGGACGACGCCAGCATGGATGCGTTGCTGCTCATGGTGCCGCTTGCCCGAGCGCATTGCCACGGCGGGCAGGGGGATTTTCACATCGATCCCAGAGGCAAGATTACGGGGCGACGCAAACCCGGCCGACCCGCACCGTTTGTGTGGACCGGTGTCCAAATCCTGTCGCCGCGCCTGATCAACGATTGGCCAGAAGGGCCTTTTTCGACGAACCTGTTCTGGGATCGCGCCATTGCTGCGGGACGTGCCTATGGCCTGGTCCATCAGGGCCTGTGGTTCGACGTTGGCACACCTGCGGCAATCGCGCGCACCGAGGCGATGCTGGCGGATGGTTGATCGAGCGACCCCGCGGCTTTTTACGATACCCGCCCACCGGGCCTTTGCCGATGCGCTTGCTGTCGGGCTGATCCGTCGCTTTGGTCGTGATCCGCTGGAGCTGGCGCGCGGTCTGGTTCTGCTTCCCAATAATCGCGCCAAGCGCACCGTGACCGAGGCTTTTGTCCGCGCGAGCGGTGGGGGCTTGTTGCTGCCGCGGATGGTGGCGATCGGCGATATGGATCAGGCTGAAGCGCCGGGGCTCGCGCTTGATGCAGCGGGTGCGAGCGATCCAGTGCCACCAGCGATCACCGCAATGGCGCGCCGGATGATCCTTGCCCGTCTGGTCGCCGAAGAAAAGCAAGCGATTGGTATGGCGATTGACGCGGCCGAAGCCGTGCGGATGGCGGGCGAGCTCGCCCACGCGCTTGATCAGTTGCTGGTCGAGGAAGTGCCACCCGGCCGTTTGCGCGAAATTACATTGAGCGAAGCCTTGTCGGTCCATTGGCAGCGCTCGTTGCAGATGTTCGGCATTGTGCTTGATCGCTGGCCTGACGAGTTAAAGCAGCTTGGGATGATTGACCTTGCCGAGCGGCGACGACGCTTGCTTGATCGACTGGGTCAACACTGGCTTGAGGATCCACCGCGGGGGTTTGTATGTGCCGCCGGCATCACCACATCTGCTCCTGCGATTGCCCGGTTGATTAGGGTGGTGGCTGGACTTGATCAGGGTCTTATCATTTTCCCCGATCTCGCTATCGATATGGACGAAGCGGAATGGCAGGCGCTTGGTCCGCATACCGCCGATCCGGTGACAGGTTACCGGAAGCGATCAATCGAGACTCATCCGCAATTTCAGCTTAAATTGTTGCTTGATCGGATGGGTTTTAACCGCAGCGAGGTTTCAGTCTGGCGGGACAGCGGCGGTCATGACGCGACCGCGCAGCGTGGCCGGGCGATTGCCAATGCGCTTGTCCCGGCTGAGTTTACCGCGAAATGGACGACGCTGCCGAGCGAAGCGCGACGACTGAGCGGTGTTGCGCTTGCCGAACTGCCGACGTCTGCTGATGAAGCGCAGGCGATTGCGCTCAAACTGCGCGAGGTGCTTGAAACACCCGGGAAGACGGCGGCACTGGTGACGCCCGACCGCTTGCTTGCCCGAAGGGTCGCTGCGCATTGCATCCGTTGGCAGATTGATATCGATGACAGCGCCGGTCGACCTTTGTCCATCCTGCCATCGGGGACGTTTCTGACGGCACTGGCTGAGGCGGCAGCGCAACGATTTGCCCCGCTCGCGCTGTTGGCCTTACTCAAACATCCGCTGGTATGCTTTGGAACGGGACGGCTCGGCTGGCTTGAAGGTGTGCGGATACTTGATCGGTTGTTACGCGGTCCAAGACCGGCGGCCGGGCTGATCGGCATTGATGCGCTGCTCCACAATGCAGATATCCGGTTGGGTCCTGAACTCGTCGCTGTAAGGCGCTGGTGGGTTGACGCACGAGCAGGGCTTTCAGCTATCGAGTCGGCGTTCGATTCTGGTCCACAGCCGCTCGCGGTGCTGGTGGCGGCAATACGCGAAACGGCGCAGGCCATTTGCGGCGATGCGCTGTGGAGCGGCGTCGCGGGAAGGTCTGCTGCTGATCTGCTGAGCGATCTTGAAGAGCAAGCGTTGCTTGGGCCACCGATAATCGATCCCGCAAGTCTGTCTGCGCTTTTACGCTTGATGCTTGAAGAAACGAGTGTGCGGATGCCGCAAGGCGGGCACCCGCGCTTGGCCATTTATGGATTGATCGAGGCGCGATTGCAGACTGCCGATCTGATGATCCTTGGTGGCCTGAACGAAGGGGTATGGCCCGGCCAGCCTGCACCCGACCCCTGGCTTGCCCCGCGCATTCGTATTGAGCTTGGCCTCCCAGCGCTGGAACGCCGGATCGGCCTTGCCGCGCATGACTTGGCCAGCGCGCTCGGGGCACCTGAGGTGCTGATCACGCGCGCGCGCAGAGACGGTGGCGCACCGACCATTGCCTCGCGTTTTCTCTTCAGGCTTGAAGCGATGTCGGGTGGAATCGCTCGCGCCGACGCGCTCGAAAAATGGGTGCGCGTCATCGACGACCCGATTGAGTACACGCCCGCGAGCCGTCCGGCGCCCGCACCGGCTCTGGCGCTTCGCCGACCATCAATCTCCGTCACTGATGTTGATCGATTGAAGGCTGACCCTTTTGCCTTTTATGCAAAACATATTCTGCGTCTGCGCCCGCTGGATCCCGTCGATGCAGATGCAAGCGCCGCATGGCGGGGCACTGCGGTGCATTCCGTCCTCGAAGCCTGGGCCACTGAGGATAAGTGCGCACCTGACAAGCTTCATCCCCGCGCTTTGGCGATGCTGTATGACGAACGCACGCATCCGATGATGCGCGCCCTTTGGCAGCCGCGCCTGATGGAAGCGATTGACTGGATCGCGCGGGAGATGATGGAGCAGGCAGAATCGGGCCGCAGCGTGATTGCGGCAGAGCGTAAAGGCATGATCAAGCTTGCCGGGGTTACGCTCACCGGCAAATTCGATCGCCTTGACAGGCTGACTGACGGCAGACTGGTGATCATTGACTATAAGACCGGCAAGGCCCCTTCCAGCTCGGCAGTTCGCGCCGGTTACAGTCTGCAGCTCGGCTTGTTGGGGCTGATTGCCGAACGCGGTGGTTTTGAAGGGATTGCAGGCGATGCGGGCGGCTTTGAGTATTGGTCGCTGGCGCGCGGGAAGGATGGCTTTGGACAAATTACCTCGCCGGTGCATCCATCAGGCGATCGCAACAAGATTAAAACGGATGATTTCACGTCGATTTCAGAAACCAATTTTATTGATGCGGCAAAACTGTGGTTGACGGGGGATGAACCTTTCACAGCCAAACTTGTATCGGAATATGCGCCCTACACCGATTATGACCAGCTGATGCGTCGCGATGAATGGTATGGCCGTGACTAAGGTAAAGCCC
>Ga0163144_10031033_pt1 | contig 10204 bp, 11 predicted proteins | sample OliLak19BULKMAT1_FD_123175 | JGI IMG/M metagenome (GOLD analysis project Ga0163144, IMG submission 123175) | Freshwater microbial mat bacterial communities from Lake Vanda, McMurdo Dry Valleys, Antarctica - Oligotrophic Lake LV.19.BULKMAT1 | ecosystem: Environmental > Aquatic > Freshwater >...
AGGTGATGACCGTCGCGACCATCGTGGCGAGCCTCTTGCCGATCATGTGGAGTCATCGTCAGGGTGCCGAGGTGATGAAGCCGCTCGCCACACCCGTCATTGGGGGGATGATTTCCAGCCTCATCCACATCCTCATCGTCACGCCCGTCATTTTCCTCTGGCTGCGGGCACGCGAACTCCCGTCGAGTTCGGCACCAGCGCCCGCCGCCACGGAACAACCAGAAACCCATAACCCATCCGAAACATGACGAGGCTCCAGCTCTTCAAATCCACTCCCGCGAGATGGCACTCGGTGCAACTCGACGGATTCGGTGACTGGAACATCGGCAGGATGCGGCGCTCAAAGATTTCCTGTGAGGATGGCCGCGGCGCGGCGGAGCACGAGCGGCGCACCTGTCACGAAGCAGACGGTGAAGAGAAGGGAGGCACCACGATTCATGAGCCGGGTCTTCAAAATGTTTAATCGACGCGCACGCGGTAGAACCGCTGCGTCCCGCTGGCATTGGTGTCTGTGACACTGCGCATCGCGCCGTTTCCCGGCAGCGTTCTCCATTCGCTCCAACTGGCGGGGCTTAACGACGTGGTCCGCTCGACGATGTAGTTGCGGTTGGTGGCAGTCGAGAAGGTGAATGTGAATTCAGCACCTGCAATGCCCGTGCTGAGTATTCTAAAGTCCGCGACGTTAATGGTGCGCGTAGCCGTGCCCACCCCGCCGTGGGTGTCGCGCACCAGCAAGGTGACGAGATAATTTCCTCCGGCGGCAAACGTCTTCGTCGCGGTGCGGCCAAGCGCCGTCCCGCCGTCGCCAAAATACCATTCCCAACGCACCACCTTGCCATCGGAGTTGGTGGAGCCGCTGCCGTTGAAATCCACCGTGAGCGGGGCGAGGCCGTTCGTCGCGCTGGCGGTGAGACTGGCCAAAGGCGGTTGCGGCGAAAGGGTCGTGACAAAGAACTGGACTTGCTGCGTGCGCGAATTGCCTGCGTTGTCCGCAATGCTCGCGGTGAGCGTGACGAGGATATTGTTCGCCAGGGAGAGCGGCGGAGTTAGCGCGGCGATGTAGGCGCGGTCGTCTTTACGGAAAAACAGGTCGGTGAGATCAGCTCCGATCGCACGTCCACCCGAGGCGGGGTTGCCGAGCGCGCGGTTGAAGGAGACGCGCAGGCTGGCCGGATTGATGCCGCTGCCGCCGTCGGCGAAGTTCAAAACGATGCGCGGATGGGCCGACCAGTCTTGCATGGTGGGGCTGACGATTTCGAGCGTCGGCGGCGTCGCGTCCGGGCCGCCCACCGCGGGGACGCTGGCGGAGAGTTCCGCTGTGGGGACGCTCTCGATGTTCTCCGTGCCCATGTGCGCGACGCTGTAATAGTAAGTCACGCCCGGCAACGCAGTACGGTCGGTAAACTGCACTTCGTTGTTCGTACCCACGAGGATCAAGTCCGGGTCGTTCAGATACGCCGTGGTCGTGAACCGTGTGATGGGCGCGGCGAAGCCTTCGTCCTGATGGCGGCTATTGGCCACGCGCTTGAGCACGCGGCGGTCGGTGGGCGCAAGGCGCGGTGCGGCGGAACGATATACTTTGTACCAGCGCGCCACGTCGGCGTAAGGCGGATGCTGCCACGAGAGCGTGACGCCGTTGCTGCCGTTCGCGAGCACGGCGAAATCGCGCGGCAGGTTCGCGGGCAGACCGTCGGGCGCTTGATACGTGTTGATGAGGGTGCGAGGGTCTTGGCCAGCCGCGCCCACCCATACGTCATACGAACCGTCGCGGTTCAGGTCGGTCACGTCGGCGTCCGCGCCCGTGCCGCTGCCGCTGCTGCCGCCGGTGAAGATGCGCGAGTCGGTGGCGCTGTAAATGAAGCGGCCGGCACCGTCGTTGAGATAGAGCTGAAAGTGCTTCGTCGTTCCGTTGAAAGCGAAGAAGTCGAGGTCGCCGTCATAATCCACGTCCAGCAACTTGCCGTTGCCACCGGAGTAGAAGCTGGTGCCGGCAACGGTGAATCGTGTCGCTGTCTCCTCGACGAAATTGCCCGCGCCGTCGTTGATGAAGACCGCGTGGGCCACCCGCGGATGCGGCGAGCCAGCCGTGTCGCGGTCGAGGGCGCACACGAGGTCAAGGTCGCCATCACCGTCGATATCGCCGAGATTCATGCCCTGACTAAACCCGCCGCTGATGGGCCGGATGGGCGCCAGCGCCAGCGCGAACGGAATGCGATTTGTCGTGAAAAAGCCGCTGCCGTTATTGCGGGCGAGCGTGATGCCGCGCTGGATGCCATTGATCATGAGCAAATCGAAATCGCCGTCGTTGTCCACGTCACCCGCGACGAGGCCGACGATGAGGTTCGTGCCGAAGTTGTTCGGGAAACCGCGCGCCCCGGTGACGTTGCTGAAGTTCCCGTTGCCGTCATTGAGGAAAAGATTGAACTGCTTGGGCCAACTCCCCGCGCAATTAGTCTCCGCGCAGCCGTGTCCGCACGCGACGTCTGAACAGAACGAGTGCGCAATGGCCAGGTCCACATCACCATCCCGGTCGATGTCGATATTGACGATGTTCAGCGCGCTGACGGAAGGGATGGGTTTCGTGGTGAACCGGCCGCCGCCCGCGTTGATTTGCAACGTGAGGGTTTCGCCATTGCCGCCCTGGAGGATGTCGAGATCGCCGTCGTTGTCCACGTCGGCCCATTGGGCGGCGTCGTTACCCACGCCGTCCTTGTCGCCGAAACGGTAGGTGCCGCCGACAATGGTGTTCGCCGCGGGCGTCATGAAGCCGCCGCCGGTGTTGAGCAACAATCCGTAGCGGGAAATCAGTGCGCGGTCCATCCAGCCATCACCGTCGAAGTCGCCCATGTCTCCGTCGTAATAGTTCTCGTTGCTGTCGCCCGCGGCGGGATTGGTCGTGCCGGTGAAACTGAAAGTGAAGGTCAGCAGGTTCGTGCTTCGGTCGAGGAAGCCGCCCCAGACGGCGGCGTAGGCGGACGAACCGAACAGGATCGTCGTGAGCACGACCAGGGCGATGGAATGCAGCGTTGATTTCCGCAACGAATCCCAATGGGATTCCGGCACAAAGCCCGGGGTTGCGAGGAACGAGCCACCCTGGGGTGATTCCAGCCATGCGCGCCAACCCCAACGGGGTTGTGTCCAACCCGCGCCGCGAGGGCCGCAACCCCGTTGGGGTTGGAACCTCTTTTGCCGCGTTTTCCCAGGGTAGCTCGTTGCTCGCAACCCTGGGCTGGAGGACGCAATCCCCTTGGGATTGACCGGCTGGGGGTCGATGTAAATTCTTGGCTTCATACTTAGGTCCCTTTATCAGCCGTTACTGCGTGATTCTGATTCGATAAAAGCGCTGCATCGGACGTGCATTCGAGTCGGTGATAACTTGCTCCGCGCCGTCACCTGGCGCACTTCCGAGCGGCTGCCAGTTCCCGGCGGGAAACGAGTCCGTAAATTCGCCCGAGTAGTTTTTGCCTTTCACCGTCGGAAAGAACAGCGACAGTTCGTTCATCTCGCGGCGCGCTTCATGAATGGACAGTCGCGACCAGGGGTTCGTCGGGTCAGTGCCAGCGAGGAATTCGTCGCGATTGCTCGCGCCGTCGTTGTCGGCATCCGCCATCGCGTCAGCGGCGGATGCTGGATTCAATCCATGCAACTGCTCCCACTGGTCCGACATCCCATCGCTGTCATTGTCGGTCGATTCGTCCATCGGCGAGCCATCGAGTGACAGCAGGTAGGCCATCAGGTCGGAAAGCTGATTCGCCGAAAGCGTCGAAGTCACGCCGTGCAGGTCGTGCGTATTCCTGGTGGTCAGCACGTCGAGCAAGGTCGCCGCGCTGCCGTCATGCAGATACGGCGCTGAATCCCACAAGCCCAGCAGGCTCGGCGTGTCCAATCCATCCAGCGGTCCGCCGAGCCGCTGCCCGCTGGCTGGCGTGAGTGTGCCCACGTCATGGCGCACGAAGCTTGCCGGGTTTGCCGATACCACGCTGTCCGTGAAGCGCGGCGGCGTGTGGCATGAAGCGCATTGCAGTGCGGCTTTGTGAAACAGGAGTTTTCCACGCTGCGCGGTGGCGGTGAGCGTGCCGTCGGAGTTGCGGAACGGACTGCGGGCCGACTCCGTCAGCGACGACACGTAAGCTGCGAGGCCGTCGAGGTCCGCGCTGCGCCCGGCGTTCGACACGCCGAGTGGCGGGTTCGGCGGCTGGCCGTCTTGCGCGAGTCCGGTGCCGCCGAAGAAGCGCACGATGTCATTCTCGAAATCCTGAATCTCGTCAAAGTTGCCGCTCCAATGCACCGGCCCGTGCGCCGGGCCGCCGTGCCCGCGCAAATCGTGCGTGTTGCGCAAGCCCTCGCCGCGGTTCGTGAAGTCCCAGGTGCGGCCATCGTGCCCCGCGCCATCCGCGTGACAGGAAGCGCACGCGATGTAGTTCGCGACCGAATGGCGCGGCTCGCGGCTCCGATAGAACAGGCGCTTGCCGCTGGCTACGTTCGCAGGGAGCGGTTCGGCCGTGACGGCCAATGTTGAAATCACGACGGGCATTCTCGGATTACTCAAATCAAGCACCTGGACGTTCCTTGAAAGATAATTGGCGGCGTAACCGCGCCGCCCGTCTGTCGCAATCACGATTCCCTGCGGCGCGTGGCCGAGATCAATCCGCGCCGTGAAGCTCACCGTATTGCCGTCGCCGGGATTGATAAGCGTGCCCGCGGACAAGTCGTAAACCGAGAGCATTCCCGCGCCTTGGTGCGTGACGTAAGCCCAGCGTCCGTTCGGCGAAAACGCGATGGCGGAAACGCTGTCCGAATCGTTCGCGTCGATGCGCCGGTCGATTTCCTCCGTCGCGCTCGCGAGATTCACCTTGCCGAAAAAGCCGCGCACGGTGTTCTCCGGTCGCGGCATTTCTCCGTTCATGAACAGCCCGCGCCCCGTGTTCGCCTTCAGCCCGCCAAACCAGACCGCGCGTCCCGCGGGATCAATCGTCAGCGCGCCGAGCATATTCGGAAAACCGCCACCGCTCGACGTGGTATCGGGGCTGGTGTCCAGCAGAAGCGCGTTCGTCCGCGACACGCGCAACCCGGCGAGGTCAATCTCCGTCACCGCACCGGCCTCCCCGCGCGTGAGGAAGTGCGTCACAAAAGCGCGCCGGCCATCGGCGGCGACCGCCAGCGCGCGAGGCGTCTCCGCCACGCGGAGAATCTTCTTCACGACGAGCGCGGACGAAATGACGGACACCGTGCCGTCACCCTGATTCGACACGAGAATCGTGCCGTCGCTTGGTGAGACGGCGACGCCGTAAGGTTGGTGGCCGACAGCAATTCTTCCGGCCACACTGCGCGCCGCCGCGTTTAACACCCACAACTCGTTCACGCCCTGACACGCGACGAGCACGCGCCCGCCGTCGCGGCTGAACGCCAGCGTGCGCGGGTGCCGGCCCACGACGATTTCCCTCACCATCGTCAGCGTGTTGCTGGCCACGGCCAGCACCGACACCGCGTTTGCATCCGGGTTCACCACCCACAACTCCGTCCCCGCTGGATTGAGCGCGAGCAGACTGCTGCGCGTTGGCGGCGTGGTCGTCGGCAGAGCGAGCGCATGCACGACAACCGTATCGATGGCCGCATCGGCTCCGTCGCTCACCGTGAGGGATACGCGGTAGGCTCTCGCGTTCGTGTAGGCGTGCATCGGACTAGCCTCTGTCGAGTTCCCCCCGTCGCCGAAGTCCCAGAGAAAGTCGGGCGGCCGCGGCCCTTCATCCGGGTCAATCGACTCCGCGCTCGAAAACAAAACCGGTTGGCCCAGGAAAATTTCGTCCGGCATCGGCGTGGCCCTGGCGATGGGCGGGAAGTTTTGCGCGCTGGCCCTCATCGGCGGCATGACGCCCATGCAGAGCAAAGTCATGGCGGCTGCGAAGGGACGATGGAACTTCAGGGCACAACGCATGGGTGACAGTTTCGAGTGACGTTCAATACACTAGCACAAAATCGCCAACCTGTTTGGCAAACGCAGCCACTAAAATCCACACCGGGACGCAGTCAGCGCGGCCCATTTTTGAGGTCGGTGTTTTCATTTAATGTGAAGGCAAACGACCGCTTGACTAAGGAAAGAGGATGAACTTGCCATTCGGGAGCGCCACGCCCGCTGCGCCGTTGCCGGGACTCCGTTCTGAGCCGGGAGTCCCTTGCAACTGACCTTTGCCATCATAAAGTTGCCATCCCAAAACGTCCGTATTCTTCCAGGCCACCAGCGTGACGCCATCGGTCGCGCTCAGCGCGAGGACCCCCGTGCGCATTCCGCTCGTTCCGGGAGTCTTTAGAGCAGCGCCAACTTGCCGTCCGGCCCGTAAGCGGCGCTGGTGGTGCAGTCCGAACTCACATATTGCGGGCCGTCGGTCGAATCGAACAGCAGATGAATCGTACCATCCGGGCCGAGTTGGGCTTTGCTCATTTTATCGGCGGAAGAAACGCGAACCGTAATTACCCGGTTCGTTGCCTCATCGGCGTGACTCGCGAGCGTCCAGACCAAAAAATGGCGGACGCGCGCACTTGTTGCGAGGATGGGCTTGCCGCGAAGTTTGCCATTCTTTCGGCCGGCGCCGCCAACGTCAGTTCGGTCTGAGGGTGAGACATTCGAAGGTGTTTTCATTTCGGGCTTTGATGATTCAAACATAAGGGTGAGGGTCGGAGTGGAAAAGCGTCGCGACGAGCGGAACGTTTGGAGCCACAACAGCGTGATGGCCCGCATTGACCGCGACCTCCGCGCCGTCGTGCCGGCGGCGGAATAAGACCTCGCCTTCCGACCCTTCCAGCCGTGTGGAGTGCCGAGGGACAACGAGGCGGAGCGCTGTGCCAACGACAGCGGCCTCAGCCTCCGACGTTGTGAACACGAACGGGTGCCGCCCAGCATGCTTATTCAGCGTGCCCCGCACCGTTCCGCGCTGCAACGCCTCGCGCCGCTCCTGGTTGCTCGACTGATTAACCGCCACGCTAGCGCCTTCAATGTCGGGTCGAGTTCCCTCGCGAAACGTCAGCGTTGCGGCGCTGCGCGGATCGACTGTCTTCAGCGCTTCGCCACTTTGCCACGACTGACCCGCCTTCAACAGGCGCTCGCCCACGGTGGGATCCACCGCAAGGGAGCGACAATGAATAGCAAGCGGACGGAAGCGCGTCTCCGTTGAAACAGCCTTAATCGCCCCACTATGAATCGCAACTCAACCATGAAACGAACATTATTGCTCGCTGCCCTCACTGTTGGAGCTCCAGGCACTGTCCGCGCGGACGAACGGTTCTTCACCTACGTTTATGAATCCGAAGTGCTGCCCAAGGGCAGGTGGGAGTTCGAGCAATGGCTCACCTACCGCAAGGGCTTCCCTGACGGCGACCGGAATTTCAGCCAGCACATCTGGATTTCCGCGAGGAGATCGAATACGGCGTCACCGACCGGCTGTCCGTGGCCGGGTATCTGAATTTCCGCAACGATCAAATCGTCGCGCGCACGGAGGGTTTCCAGGACACGAGCGAGTTCAACTTCAAAGGCGTGTCCGCCGAGTTCCAATACCAGTTGCTCAACCCGAACAAGAAGCCGGTGGGCCTCGCGCTGTATTTCGAGCCGACCTACAACGGCAACGAGCAAGAGCTAGAGTACAAAATTCTTGTCTCGAAAATGCTGAACGACAAGTGGGTGCTGGCTGCGAACGTCACATACGAGCAGGAGTGGGAGCATGAGGAGGGCATGACCAAAAAGGAATCGGTGCTGGAATTCACCGCTGGCGCGGCCTATCGCTTGACGCCGCATTGGTCGGTGGGCCTCGAAGGCCGCTATCACTCGGTGTATGAAGGTCTCGGCTTCAATGGTCATCTCGGCACGGGCTGGTTCGTGGGGCCGAATGTTCACTACGGTTCTTCCAAATGGTGGGCCACGCTCACCGTGCTGCCGCAGGTCGCCGGCAATCCGAGCGACGGCGGCATCAACCGCACCGAGCATCAGACCTTCGAGACGCGGCTGATTTTTGGCATCAACTTGTGACGGGCCATGAAAGCCGCGATTTTCTCCACGCGCCCGCTGCTGGCCAGCCTGCTGCTGCTGGCGGTCGTTTCGTCCGACGCGACCCGGCAAGGGACGGCTCGCGCACTGCGTTGGTTTGCTTTAACCTCTGCTCGAAATGATTTCGCGCATCACCTGGGTCACGGTGGCGGCGTCCGCCGCCGTGTTGCCCGCCTACGCCGCGACCTACCTCAACGTGGCGCAGGCGCAGCAGGCCATCTTCCCCGGCGCGAAGCTGCGTGAATCACCGCTCAAACTCACGCCTGAGCAGCGCAAAGCCATTGAGAAAACCAGCGGCGTGAAAGTGCGCACCGTCGAACTGCGCTTGTGGCAGGTGGAAGCCGGCGGCTGGTTCATTGTCGATGAAGTCATTGGCAAACACGAGTTCATCACCTACGCCCTTGGCCTCAACGCCGACGGTTCCGTGCAGCAAATCGAAGTGATGGACTACCGCGAAAACTACGGCGGCGAAGTCCGCAAATCCGAATGGCGCGCTCAGTTCGCCGGCAAGAAGCACGGCTCGAAACTCAAACTTGACGACGACATCAAGAGCATCTCCGGCGCGACACTCTCCTGCCGTCACATCACCGAAGGCGTGAAACGCCTGCTGGCCACGTATGAACTCGTGCTCAGGAAGTGAACTGCGCCGCTGCCGCCCGCTCCTTGGCACGTTCGTCGAGATCGCGGCGGTGGGACTCGACGCCGCAGCACTGGCTCGCGCGGTGGATGCCGCCTTCGCTTCCATCGAGTGCGTGCAAAACCTGATGAGCGTGCATGACGCCACCAGCGAACTCTCCCGTGTGAACGCCGAAGCGTTCCTGCTTCCCGTGAAAGTCAGCGATGAAACCTTCGCCGTCTTGGAGCGCGGACTGGCCATCGCAAGCGAGTCCGCAGGCGCGTTCGACTTCACCATCGCGCCGGTTCTCGCCAGCTGGGGATTGCTCCCCGCGCAACTCCGCCGACGCGCAGGTGGCGACTGGCGCGATGTGAACCTGCTGCGCGGCCGGCACGTCCACTTCACCCGTCCGCTCGCCATTGACCTCGGTGGCATCGCCAAGGGATTCGCCGTGGACGCCGCCATCACGACCCTGCGCGAGCAGAAAGTTTCTTCCGCCACCGTCAATGCCGGCGGCGACCTCCGCGTCTTCGGCCCCGAGCAATCGCGCGTTCACCTCCGTCACCCGGATTCCGCGCAGCCCCTCTCGAATCCCATCTCACTGCGCAACGCCGCGCTCGCTTCGTCGTCGCCCTGCCTCACGCGCAAGCAGTGGCGCGGGCGCACCGTGAGTCATCTGGTAAACCCGGCGAACCGCCGTGCCGTCGCGAATCGCATCAGCGTCACCGTACGCGCCCGCGAATGCTGGCTCGCCGATGCGCTGACCAAGGTCGTGCTGAACGCGCCCATGCTCGCGGATCGACTCTTGGAAAAACATCAGGCCGAAGCCTTCATCCTCGCCGCATGAAACGGCGCGGACTCCAACTCAGCCCGCGCCATCGCCGGTCGCTCTACCTCGTCAGCCTCGTGCTGTTCGCCTCCGGCGCGGCGTGGGCGTGGCTTCACCAGCTCGACGACTCCGGCCAAGCGGGCGACGCCCTTCGCCAGTTGCAACCGTGGCTGCTCAAAGCCCACGGCTTCGCCGCAGTTGGATTCGTTCTCCTTCTTGGAACGTTGTTGCCGAATCACGTCCTCCGTGCCTGGCACGCGCGCAAGCACAGGACGAACGGGGCGTTCTTCCTCACTGCCATCGGGCTGCTCACGCTCTCCGGCTACACTCTCTACTACCTTGGTGACGAAACGTGGCGCAACGCGACGAGCCAGTTCCATCTCTGGCTCGGCGTGGCCACACCAATCCTGCTATTCTGGCACATCCGCACCGGGCGGAAAACTACGAAGTAGCCGCCCACAGGGAATCGCATCGCTGGATGGCTGTCCCTGTTGCAACTGACGGTCGATGCAGCGGCAGTGACGATAAGCTGTCGCGTCCACCCAACAGGATCGGGAGGCGATGGGCAGTCCCCCCGGCCCAGTCGATCGATCAAGTCATCCACCACTCGTGAGTTTGAGAAGCCGTTTCCAGCGCTGGCGGACGTCTGCCACGGCTCGGCTTCGGACGAGCAAATGCAGTTGCTGAATGAGTTGCTGCGCCACGACGCGACGGCGCGCGATGA
>Ga0163144_10031034_pt1 | contig 10204 bp, 7 predicted proteins | sample OliLak19BULKMAT1_FD_123175 | JGI IMG/M metagenome (GOLD analysis project Ga0163144, IMG submission 123175) | Freshwater microbial mat bacterial communities from Lake Vanda, McMurdo Dry Valleys, Antarctica - Oligotrophic Lake LV.19.BULKMAT1 | ecosystem: Environmental > Aquatic > Freshwater > Lake...
AAGGGCAACCAGAGAGAGAACTTGAGCCGCGACTATCATTGTATTCTTGTAAGGCCCGGGGAACATGACTTTGAACGTGATGGCGGTGAGTTTGACTGCACTATTCATATACTCCAAGAACGTGTCTGTCTATCACCATCACAACAAACACTGGAGGACCGTCTTGTTCAGATCACGATAGCTAGATAATCAAAAGCAATTAGACCACTCTAGTCATAATGATAATCATGATACCCCAGACGTGGAATGCACGAGTAGATGCATGCTGTAGAGTATGATGCTACGTGTAGTATCCCAAACGTGGATTTCACGAGTAAAAGTGCAATATGCTCTCTTCCGTTACTCTTGTTAGGCCGAAGCTATCCGCACACGCAACACAGATAACAGAATCCAACTAGCCAATCAGAACCCTCCATTTAACATCCGGGTAACTCTATGCATCTCGTGGTGTACAGGATCCAAGCACCAATTCCGTGCTGCACGAGATCTTCTGCTTCGGAAGAAAAACAGCACCTAGCTAATTACTCGATAGGTTGTTTGTTTTTCTGGCGAAATAGATTCTCCTTGTTTCAATCCATCCATCTATCTGCGATCGATCGCTAGCTAGCTAGAGTAGTGACTGTAGCAGCGACAATGGATACGTTGCAGGACGAGCTTCAACGTGCTAGTTTGGAAGATCATTCCTTAGATAGTTTACTTGAACTGCAGCGTCTGGAACGTGATGGAAGGCCAAACTCCACATTGCAATGTTTGGGTCCTGATGGTCGCTTAGATCCTGAGTTGCATGCTCAGTTCTTGGCCAAAGAGGAAGAACTGGAAGAGGCCGAACGCAATAATTTTCAGGCTTTAATCGATGCATTGGAATGGGAAGAAGAAGGACGATGGCAGGCCAATAGACCACGAAAGAAGGCCCGTTCTCGTCGAAGATTCAAGAACCTGCGTCCACATTATTTTGATGATAATGGGACATTGAAGTTTCTGAAACCACGAGAGACTGTGTGGTATGCTGTGTGCTGCAAGAACGATCGTGATCAACCACCACATTCCAAACTGTTTACCAAGTTTCAGAGAAGATTTCGAATGCCGTTTGTCCAGTTTCGAGACCTTTTATCTGAAGTGCAGCAACACGAACTGTTCTCTAGGTGGAATCGATGTGATGCAACTGGATCTCCGCCATCTCCTATTGGCCTTCTTTTACTGGGAAGTTTGCGTTACCTCGGACGAGGCTTAACTTTCGATGATCTTGAGGAGTACACAGCAATCGATGAGGAAACACACCGGCAATTCTTTCACGTTTTCATCAAATTTGGTGAAAGCGTTCTTTTCCCTCGATATGTGGTTATGCCCCGCACGGCCATTGACTTTCACACACATAGAGCCGAATTCACTCAAGGTGGTCTTTGGGGTTGTGGGTACTCGTCTGATGCCACCAACGTTGTTATGTGGAGATGTGAACACAATTTGAAACAGGCCAACACTGGATTTAAGAGTGCACACCCAACTCGCTCCTACAACATGTGTGTTAACCACCGAGGTAGAATCCTTCATTCTACACGGGGACATCCTTCTCGGTGGAATGATAAGACTCTGGCTTGGTTCGATGACTTTCTGTGCGGTGTACATAAGGGGACGTTGCTTCAAGACAACACGTTCGACTTATTGTATTGGGAAGGAACACCCGGCAAATCAACAATTCTTCGGCAAACATGTCGAGGTGCCTGGGGATTGGTTGATAATGGATACCATCGGTGGACAAGTACACAAGCCCCTTCCAAAGTAAACGCCCTCATAATTGAACAACGTTTGTCTGACTGGATTGAGTCATTCAGAAAGGACGTGGAATGTGTGTTTGGTACATTGAAGGGACGCTTCAGGTGTCTCAAAACTGGGATACGGTTAGAAGGTTCGGTTGCTGCCGACCGAATTTGGCTGACATGCTGCGCACTTCATAATTGGCTGCTTGAAGTTGACGGTATGGATACTGAATGGGAAGGCGAATATGGCAATAATGATCCTGACGAATGTCGAAGGTGCGCTCCAATGGCTATCCGGCGTCTTACTAACCCTCAATTGTCAACGTTCGGAAGAAGAGAGCACGAAGTCTCGTCCATTGAGAATCTTCGAGTTTCCCGAAACTCTGACGACAACATCGATGCCGATGACGACTTAGTAACAGACATCAGAACGGATGACAATGGAGCTATCTTCGTGAACAGTTTATCCTACTTCGATTTCTGTGACCGGTTGATTAATCACTTCGATATTTTGCATCGGAACAATAAGCTTCGATGGCCGACACGGACAAGAAAGACTACAATGTAGAATTTGAAATTGTCGATTTTATTTCTTTACTTTAATTGCTTTATTGTTAATAAGTGTTATCTTGTTGTCCTAAAATTCTTCATTGCATTCTTGTAGCAACATCTTAACTGTATTTCGGATCGTTTAATTTCCTTCATCATCATCATCATCTTCACCATTGTTGTTGTTGTCGTCTCGGCTGTGGTCATCATCAAGAACACTTGTCGCCCCATCATGATCGTGGTTTGAAACTCGAACCTCTCTAGGGCGAGAACTGCGAGAACTGCTAGACGACCCAGTTCTCGTGCTCAAGGTACCATCTTCGAATTCTCCGACCTGATCATAGAATGCCTTCAGCTGCGCGGGCTTCTTGCTCAAATGATCACGGAGTTCACTTTCGTATTCACGCTTGCGCTTTCTAATGTCAACAAGATCGGTCTCGAGCGACTCCTTCCAGCGAACAAGCTTCTCTTCTTCACCGGCATTGCAGCCTTCACGGGCCTCCTGAAGTTGAGCACAGACCATTTTGTACTCTTCCAAAGTGTGCATGGAATCCATAGTCAACCCAGTGAGAATTTCGCGTAAAGCTTTCACGTGATCGGAATATTCCGCTTGTGCGATCTTTGCTGCTGTCGCCTTGGCTGTAATAGAAACACCACGACAATAGGCTTCCGGAACAAAGCCACCAGTACCAGCCATCTGTTCGGCCTGTTTCTTTTTGGCGGTTTCTTCGCGAATTTGATTACGACTTCTTTTTTTTACTCCGTAGCCATCCACGGAGAAACATCCAAATGTCTCGCCGCTAAGTGGTTTGGGACCAAAAACGATGAAGACATAATAGCCGTGCCACATGTACGTAGCAGGCATGTTCTCTGCATCAACAGATGGTCGATTCCTACCGGCTACACCAGTAGGCTTGTTGCGACATCCTTTAAACTCAACGCACATTTTCTGACGAACATCCAACAACACATCCTCGAAGCCAGTTCCCGACGGATAATTATCATCATCATCCATAAAGGCCTTGTAGTGCTTAAGGGCGTGCTTGTAGTTGGCGATGACTACAAGAGCCTTGTCATATAAAATTCGACCAGTGATCGGATTGCCACGTTGAATGGCAATGTCTGCCCGAGTAAAGCCCGGGTCATGTAAAATAAAACGACCATTGCTTGCACAGTGAAAGTGCTCTTTCAGTTCCAACATGTAACCAACGGAAGCACGAAAGTTGTTGCCGGGACGGTTATTCTCAATGTCCGTCCGGTCAAACACACCTTCACAGAGTCCAGTTCCCTTAAGGAACAAATCAAGCACTGACATGTGAGATTCAGTTCCATGAAAACTCATGTAATGCTCGTGTTCCTGCTTGCTTGCTTTTTCACCGCCGGCTTTCTCCACCATGCAAATCTCACGGCAGTGGAGTGCCAGCAAGTTGCGCACTTCCTGAAGAATGTAGTCGGGGAGAGACATTGTCAAATCGATGGCAACAATGAACTGTTGTTACAGTTCAAGTAAACTGATGACATCTACTCGCATGCTTATCCATCGATCGATCGATGGATCTATCAACTGTCATTGGAATGTAATAGACACGAAACATCCAATGACACCATATCCCTAGCCTTTATTCCTGCAATCTGATTGGCTAATCACATGCTGTATTCCGTGTAAAAGATTGACGCGAAGCCCACGGAGTACAGAATTAACCCCAATTCTGTATTCTGTGATCCGTGTAGGGATAGGATCAGCCTAACCCGCCCTCCACGTAATACAGTATTGCATTTTACAGTCCAAGAGGAAACCCATACTGTGTTACTATCTTGTATTGTAGCAGCTCTTGCTTGTACAGTAGCACAGCGAACGTCCAAGGAAGAAGACAAAAGAAATCATTGAAATCATTGCTTCATTATTCTGCTCTCGCCAACGAAAACTACCTACCTTTGTTTTCCCTTCAAAACCAAAATGACGACAGCATCATCATCGCCACTACGAAAACTCCTGTTGGGAGTCTTTCATTTGATTTGTTTGTCCGTGTACATGATTCCCATACTCCAACACACGTTTACGACGCAACAAAAACACATAAACGATCTCAATCGCGTAGCAGTACTGGATGAATCTCACATCATGTCGGAGGGCAACCTGGATATTAATGGGCCCGACGTACCACTGAAAACCATCTTTACCAATGACTATTGGGGACGGCCCATGAATTCCCCGTCGAGTCACAAGAGTTGGCGACCCTTGACGGTTCTTTCCTTTCGTTGGCTGCGACCTTCCAAAAATATTCCTGCGGGATATCAACTCTTGGTTCATCGACTTTTCAATATTATTACCCATGCCGCCATTTCCGAACTTGTGGGAGGATTGGCCGTGGAACTTGTCAAGGGGTTTTTGCCACTTTCAGCATCTTCGTCGTCATCCGTGGACAACTACATTACGCTATTATTTGTCATTACCAAGGCACTCTTTGTCTTGCACCCGACCCACGTTGAAGTGACAGCCAATGCTGCCAATCGACCGCACCTGTTGGGAGCCATGTGTGCTGTCTTGCTTTCCAATCCCAGTCTTCCGTGGGGCATGTTTTTGCTGGCGTTGATCAGTGGTTATTTGACCAGTGAAACGTTTCTGTTCACGTTACCATCCATAGTGGTGACAATGGCATTTATTATACTGTCCAATCTACTCTATGAAAGACGACTACGACAACAGCAGCAGCAGCAAGAAGAGGCTTCAAAAAGCCACAACAGACAGCCACGACTTGCAAAGAGTGAAAGTGACGACACCAAAGACAATGAAGAGGACGATGAAGAGGACAGTAGCCAAAGTGATGAAAATTCACAATGGTCCTTATTGTTTTCTTTGATAGTGGCTATCTTGCCTCGTTTTATTATTCTCTTCATATCTGCATTTTGCTATTTTGGTGGCCGATTTTACATGGACTGGCTTTCCATCCCTGAGGGCTTGATTCGGCCAGCAGAAAATCCGTTTTATCGCCTAGAAGGGTACACTCGGCTCCGAAGCTACGTCTTTGTTTTGGCAGTTCACATTGCCAAATCGTGGGGTTTGGATTTTATCGGTTTTTCACATGAATATGGCCACGCCTGTGTCTTACCCGTCACGAGTTGGGATGATACTCGCTTTACGGGAACCGTCGGAGCTGCTGGGGTGTTGGCCGTTGGTGTCTTGGTGGGAATTTTCGCGACCTACCGAACAAAACCGCTGGTTTCAGTCCTGATAATCCTACAATTGGCTTGGATGGTGACTCTCTTTCCTGTTTCGGGAATTGTCAAAGTGGGTACCTTTATTTCGGATCGAATCGTGGTGGCGTCGACCGTGTCCACCTGTATTGTGCTGGGGGTATTCTTCACATCCTTAATTCTCCCTCTTTCAAATGAGGAAGAGGAAGACGACGATGAAACGCTGAGTTCGACAACAAGCGCAACTACTTCATCAAGTGCTACAAAAGTAAAACAAAAAATCAGACGCACTCCATTCTATTCCAGCTATGCACCGATGGTGGTAGCAGCCATTTTAGGTTATCAGTGGCTTGTCATTCACAAACGTACCATGGATTGGATGGGCTGGATCCCTCTTTTGACGAGCGCGCTCAAGACATGTCCACGATTTGCCAAGGCTCATTTGGAATTCTCCAAAATCACCAACGGGCTCTACAAAGAGGAATTCAATCTCACCAAGAGTCGATGGCATGTGGAACAGGCTGAAAAGTTTGATCCCTTTTTCTGCGACGTCCATCAACAATATGCTCAAATTGCTATCCAACAAAACAGCCATTTGGAGTTTGAACATCGACTGAGCAAAGCCGTCACTTGTACGTTTACTTCCAGCGGATCCGCTGATTTGTGGCAACGGTATTGGAAAATGACATTGGATCCGCAACAAAACCAACAAAACCCGATGATGTTGCAGCAAGCACAACAACGGTACCAAGAATATATGAAAGACATTCAAAAGGCAATTGATGCCGAGGCCAAAAAGCAAGAAGAGGAAGAACGAATGCAGTCACAAAAGAAGAAATCGCCTTTCTTCTGGGATCATTTGAAGAAATCCGGCAATCCGGAGCTGTGATTTTTGGACGATATTATCAGGGTGAAAGCGGTCTTTATGACTTCGCACAACTAGACAACCCTGGCCTAGCAGTCTGGCTCCTACTTTAGCTATTATTACTGACGTGGTATTCAATTATCAATTTGCAATTAGCTGAGATGTATAGAAGATATTAGTTGACGAAGACATATGCTTTGGCAAGCATGGTGTGAACAAACATCTGACTCGTTCTGACCACGTCCTGTAGTTGCCAACCTTACCCCCGCCACCCCCCCCTCAAATCTGTGTTAGGGTAGGTGCCCAAAACCTCCACCTAGATTCATGGGCAATTTTACCAACATACTCATAGATACCAGCGCACCATGTAGCTACTAAATGTAGACTGAAGACCTTCTTTACTACCTGGTAGCTCCTAGCTAGCCAGAATCTGCTAATAGCTCCTTGCCAGTCCTTGGATAGTCAAGTACAGGGATTGGATTTTTAGTCTGGAGCTACTGTGCTACTAATACTAATTTCGAAAACGCGCCAGTCGGCGTCGGTGGCGCCAATGCTGCCTGTCTCCATCTTAATTGTGTTGGATGAACTGTTGGATGTCATCAATCGAATAAATGAATATAATTTTATCAACAAACACAAACAAGGATCAATCAAGGAAAGGACCATCAAGCACCATCTACGAAGTACTAGCTAGTAAGTGACAAACTACTAGAAAAACTAACGACGACAAAAGCCAGCCCCCCAGCTTTAGAGCCACCAAGAAGTGTAACTCTTTTAATAAACAATAAACAAAAGAATGAGCAGCAACACTGTCCAGCCACGTCCTCTGGGCCACTCCGTCCGTGATTTATTGTTGGAACTGAAACGAGGAAGTGGAGGCGATGTTACGGCATCCGACTCGAACAATTACGTCCTGCCCGCTTATAACGACAACTTGGTGCAAGCATGCTTGGAAGAAATGAACGGTCACATACAAGATTTGGAAGATCAAGTGCAAGCCGTTGCCCAGCGTGCCTCGTCTTCTGATGCGGACAAGCCGAGCAACAAGACGCCCATGTCTGTGCGTCCATCTTTGCTCTTACAAAATGCCGCCATTCAACGCCATAAGCGGTGCTTGCTCACGTATCATCATGTTCGATTGAATGCCATTCAAGACATTTACTGGCAGCAAGGTGGCAAGAGCGTAAACGATAATGGCCCTGGAGCAGCAGGCAACAATGAAAATTTGTCGCCCTTGGAACAAGAATTTGAAAATGAATATCACAAATTAATTCAAAATTTTGGCCAAGCCCTAGATTTGGATTTGCACAGTTTGCCCACTCCTCCGCTGCCCCAAGATCGAGTGCAAGTACGGGTCGTCCGGGATGATGTCTTTGGGGAAGGTGGAACGATTGCCTTGGAAAGTGGTGCCTTTGTGACCTTTACCAAAGGAAGCACACATTATTTGTCTTATTCCGACGTGGAAGATTTTTTGCAACAAGGGTATCTGGAATTGCTAGAGGGAGAAGAACAGGATATGTAAAATGTTGTCCTCAGTTAGAAACAGACATCTTCCTTATCTTTCATACTGGGCTTACAGTTACTTATTAAGAATGACATTCATTGAACAAAGCCAAGAGAGTTCATCTCTGATTAATTATCCATAAGCTGCAAGAGAAAATGCTAGTGGCCACGGCATAAGCGAATATACTAATGCTACAAGACGTTTTCAGTCTTAGACCAACTATCAAAATCTACTTCAGTAACATAATCAAAATTAGCATTCAAAATAAAGCTGTGATCAACAACCGTAGCAATAGTTGAGGAGTGCAGTTGAGTGATCTTCTAGGTTGGGATCAGCCACCAAAAGTCGTTGCTTTGTAGCTCTCATGATCCATCCTTTGCTGCCGGGTTTTCGTTTTCGTTCCCAACGTAGCGTTCCTCGGCTGGAACTTTTCCTTCGGCCGTAATCACCGAGACTCTTTCCTCTCCAGTGTCAGCGTCTTTGACAACCTCTAACACCTCGGGATAAGTGCCGTTCATACCTCGACTCATACCAACGTCTATTCTCCATGCTTTTCCATTCATGATTGCATTGATGCGGGATTGAGGAGTGTGCCCCATTACCATTCGTTTGGCTTTGAGCCGTGTCAAGACATTGTCTTTCAAAACAGCAAAAATAGAAATAGAAGTTAGTTGATGAGCAGCATACACAGTAATACGCAACATCAGGGAGGCCAAACGGCAAAAATCTTATTCATGGCGTACCTAGCATGTCACCGGCTTCTTGATTAGAAGGGATATCATCTGGTGGGTCGCTGTAATCTCTCATCCAAATGGGTGAATGGGCATTGTCGTCTCCTTCCATGAAAAAGTCCGGCATACTCTGCACATAGGTCCGAAGACGGCCTTCTGGATCATTGGGAGGGACAAACATGGCGCGTCGTCCCGCATGTGCTTGCTCCTCCTTCAATATCCAATTTCGTGTCGTTTTGTTCATTCCATCAATACCACCAAATCGATCCAAATGTTCCGGTACCATTCCAGCATGAACTAATACGGTTTCCCCGACTTGAACGGCAATTTTGAAAGTTGCCAAGAAATGTTTGGCCAAAAGACCACCGGGTTCCATGGCCGCCCAACGAGCGGCAACTTTTCGGGGATGCAATTCCACGCCACTGGTAATGAGATGATTCAAGAGCCGACTGGCCCGCCAATCTTCTTCGCATTCTTCCAATGCTATTTCCAAATGATGTCCAAAGGACATTTCAAAGTAATCATCAATTCCATCATCATAATCTAGATTTTCCATATACCGTTCTTGATCCAATTGATAAAAGCCAATGCTGGTCCACAATTCATGATTTCCATACAACTGGATGACTCGTCCACCTCCTTTTTGGGCGGCTGCCTGTCGCGACAGATCCGCCAGCAATTGCCAACAAGGCAACTCATAGTGTCCTCGATCCAAAACATCCCCAATTTGCACGACAATCGTATTCCCGCCGACCCAACCAAAGGTGCGTCCTCCTCCCGTGTCCTCAATGTAGGATTCTTCCGGTACGACTTCGGCCACGACACCGGCCAATTTCAATGCCTCGAGGAGGTGTGGAAAATCTCCATGGACATCCCCAATGGCAACCAGTCGTTGTCCTGGTTCCAATTCAATCGTGTCGGGATGAGAGGGTAATCCCGTATAAGGAAGCACACAGGAGGGTATTGGTTCTGCTTTGGCGGCTGCTGGTTCCTGGTCGTCGTCGTCTCGTATGGAGGAAGATGGCTGATTCCGACCGGTGGAAAACCATCTGTTCCAAGAATTACTGGTGCGGATTGTTGGTTGTTGTTGCTGTTGATGATAAGAACGCCATAATAATGGCGTCCTTACGTTGCAATGAGATTGATTGTATACATGATTGTGATGAGAAGTCGAATTGTCGTGAACTTGCTGGTGCGTTGTGGGGAGATGGCATGGAGGATGATGGTTTTCAGAAAAAGAAGAAAAGGCGGCGGACGATGATAGACAGGTATTCCTTCTGGCCAACTCGGTTGAGTACCGTATTCGACCAAATCTCTGGAGGATCGTTCTCTGCATCGATCCAGATGATGCTGCCACCATCAACGTTTGTGTCATTTTATAGTATTGTTTTTCTTGCTGGTCTGGTGTCACTTGTGTTCAATGGTCCTGTACTTCACTTCACTGCACTTCAAGCAAGCAAGCACCCGAAACGAATGGGAACAAGAAAGGAGTGCGCAGTGGTCCTACTTGCCTGCAATTTGAATGTCTGAAAATCCTCTTCTTCAATCAATTGAATGAATTAATTTTTCGAATCAACGAGCCACCTGCTGCACCAACAATGAATCA